>NPIF01002156.1_pt1 | contig 27436 bp, 23 predicted proteins | sample 8637461 | NCBI WGS metagenome assembly NPIF01 (sample SAMN07420641, study PRJNA396082) | bioreactor metagenome | isolation source: sample BR12 brine-fed electro-methanogenic bioreactor BR | place: Japan: Kochi | collected 2016-12-09
CATCTCGGCGCTCTTCGACGACCTGAACCCGGCCTCTGCCGGCACCGTGACCTGGCAGCAGCTCGCGGACCGTTTCGTCGTCTCCTTCGTGGACGTGCCCGAGTACAACCAGTCGACGCCCAACAGCTTCCAGTACGAGCTCTTCTACGACGGGACGATCTCGATCACGACCCTCGAGGTCTCCGCGAGCGACGGTCTGACGGGCCTCTCGCGGGGAGGCGGCGTCCCCGCCGACTTCTTCGAGACCGACCTCAGCGCCATGGCGGCTTGCACCATCGCCACCGTGCCCGGAGAGGCGGGCAACGCCCCGGCGCTCCTCGTCACGGGCTACGACCGCGCGACGGGGCGCCTCTCCCTGAGCTACGGCGTGCCCTGCCTCGCGACGGACCACGTGATCGAGTACGGGCTGCTCACGCCGAGCAACGTCGCGAACTACACGTGGAGCGGCCAGGAGTGTGGCATCGGCGCGAGCGGCACTGCCGAATGGGTCACGGGTACGACGACGAACTCGCTCTTCTTCGTCATCGTCGCGAACAACGGCAGCGAGGAGGGCTCCTACGGTCAGGCGAGCAGTGGGGCGGAGCGCCCCGAAGACTCGACCTCGACGAGCTGCAACTACCCGCAGAACCTCGCGGAGGCGTGTGAGTAGCTCACACGCCCCCTTCTCGAAGCGATGACGGAAGCCCGGCCCGAGAGGGCCGGGCTTTCTTCGACCAGGAGTCCGAGCGGTCCCGTCGCGTCACCGACCGGTCCTCGTTACGGTTGATCCTCTCGCGTTATCCGCTATTATTTTAGCGCTCCGCTAAAAAAACCGCGCCCGAGGAGAGCAAACGATGGCCCGCGACTCGGATGAACCCACATCCACGGCGACGACACGGCGCGAACGGCAGATCCTCGACATCCTCTTCCGGGAGGGCGAGGCCTCCGTCGCCGAGATCCAGGAGCACCTGCCGCGCTCGCCGACGGCCGGGGCGGTCCGTCGGATGCTCAATCTCCTGCTCGCGAAGGGAGCCATCACCTATCGCCACGATGGTCCGAAGAAGATCTACCGCCCAACCGCCGAGAGCGACGAGGCCGGCGAGAGCGCTCTGCGCCACGTCGTCGAGACCTTCTTCGCCGGGTCGGCCTCACGCACGATGGCCTCGCTGTTTCGCTCCTCCGTCCTCGACCTCGGCGAGAAGGACAAGGAGGCGCTCGCGAAGTTGATCGAGAAGGCGAAGTCGAGGAGGGGGCGGGGATCATGAACTCACTCGCCACGTGGGGCGCCACGCTCCTCCCCAGTCTGCTTCTCCTCCTGCTCAAGTCCACGCTCGTCGCCGCCCTCGCGCTCTTCGGTGCGTGGTTCCTGCGCCGAGCCTCCTCGGCCGAGCGCCACGCCATCCTCGCCTTCGGCACCGTCGCCCTGCTCGCTCTCCCCCTCGCCGGCGCGATCGCGCCGCGGTGGCATCTTCCGCTCGTCGAGGCGCCGTCGGCACTCGCCGCGGAGGCAGCCTCAGGGCACTCCGGCGCCGCCCCGCTCCAACGAGCGCAGCAAGCCGACACCCCTCTCGCATCGCTGTGGGTTCTCGCCGGCTGGGGCGTGATTTCTCTCGCACTCGCCGGGACCCTGCTGGGCTCGAAGATCGCGGGCCGTCGGCACCTCGAGCGCGGGAGCGTCGATTCGGACGCGGCGCTCGAAGCCGAGGCGGCTGAGCTGGCGCAGCGCCTCGGGTTGCGCGCGGTGCCCGTGCGGCTCTGTCCCGCCGTCTCGATCCCGCTCGTCGCCGGCACGTTCCGCCCGCGCATTCTCCTCCCCCCGGGCGCGAGGAGCTGGCCCAGCCCGTGCCGCGAAGCCGTGCTCCTCCACGAGCTCGCCCACGTCAAGCGGCGGGACGTGCTCGTCCAGACCCTGGCCCAGCTCGCCTGCTGCGCGTTCTGGCCGAACCCTCTCGCGTGGGTGCTCGAAAGGCGCCTCTTCCTCGAGCGCGAGCGCGCCGCGGACGATGTCGCCCTCGGCCTCGGGGTCGATCCCGCCGACTTCGCGGAGCGGCTGCTCGCGATGCTCGAGCGCACTCGAGCCGAGCGAGGCCGGCTATGGGTCGGCACCGCGATGGCGGAGGGTTCCGACTTCAAGGAGCGCATCCTCTCCCTGCTGAACCCGGCGGCACGCAGGCGGGGCGCGCGAAAGGCTTTCCTCGCCGCCCTCGCGGCCGTGGCGTGCATCGTCCTCGTGCCGCTCGCGCCGCTCAGCCCANNTGGCGGTCCTCGGAGATCCCCTCCCCCGACAAGGCGACTCCGGGCCCACCTCGGATGGCGCGATCACCGCGCTCTGCGCGGCCCTCGACGACCCGGACCCGAGCGTGCGCCGACAAGCCGCCGTTTGGCTCGGCCGCCACGCATCTCCCGAGGGCGTCCCCCGCCTCGAACGCGCGCTCTTCGATGAGACCGACGACGACGTGAGGACCGCGGTGGCCCACGCCCTGGGACGCACGGGGGGAGCCCAAGCGCTCTCGGCGTTGAAGCGGTCGCTCGCGGAGGATCCCTGCCCCTCCGTGCGCGAACGCGCTGCTTACTGGATCGGCAGGCACGGCGACTGACACGCCTCGACATCGGAGGACCGCCATGACGAAGCCTCGCTCTCGTCCCCGCTCTTCGTGTGCCCGATGGATGACCCGCAGCACGACTCTCACGCTCCTCGCGCTCTTCGCCGTCTGCCCGAGCGTTGCCGAGGTCGTCGGCGTCGAGATCACGCACCGCGAGACGATCGAGTTGACGCGCGGAGAGAGCCGCGCCGGCAACTACGAGCGCATCGAGGGCATTCTCCGCTTCGAAGTCGATCCCGGCGCGCCGGCGAACGAGCGGGTCCGCGGTCTCGAGCTCGCGCCACGAAACCAGCGCGGCCGCGTCGAGTTCGCGGCGGAGTTCGAACTGCACCGGCCGCTCGACCCGGCGCGAGGGAACCGGCGTCTGCTCTATCTCGTCAACAACCGGGGTCACAAGCTGGGAGACGGATTCTTCGGCAACTCCCGCGCGGGCCACTGGCTCTACGAGAACGGCTGGAGCTATCTGTGGTGCGGCTGGAACGCCGACGTCCCGGAACACGAAGCTCGGCTCAACATCGAGCTCCCCGTCCTCACTCGAGGCGGCGAGACCCTCACCGGCCGCGTCTTCGCCGAGGTGGTCAATTGGGGCAACGACAATGTGCCGAGCCTGCCCCTCACCTGGGGTGGATCCGTGCCCCACGCGGCCGCGTCGCTCGATCGCCGGACCGCGACGCTGTCGAAGCGGCGCTATCCGTGGGAAGAGGCTTCACCGATCCCGAACGATCGCTGGGAGTTCGCGCGCGTCGTCGATGGGGAACTCATCCCCAACCCGCGACACCTCCACGTGCACGCGGGGATCGAACCCGGCTGGATCTACGAGCTCGTCTACGAAGCCCGGGACCCGAAGCCGACGGGGCTCGGCCTCGCGGCCATCCGTGACGCCGCTTCCTTCTTCCGCTACGCCGAGACGGCGCCCGACGGTGCCACGAACCCCCTCGCGGGAGCGGTCGAGTTCGCCTACGCGTGGGGGCACTCTCAGTCCGCGCGCGTTCTCAACCACTTCGTCTACGAGGGTTTCAACGCGGACGAGACCGGGCGCTTCGTCTTCGACGGGATGATCCCGAATTGCGGCGGCGCGGGACGCGGTCAGTTCAACTCCCTCTTCGCGCAGACGACACGTCACGGGAGCCACCTCGAAGACAACCTCTACCCCATCGACGTGTTCCCGTTCACGAGCACGAACCAGCGCGATCCGGTCACCGGCCGGAGCGGCGACGCGCTCGCCGGGGCCCGCGCGAGCGGGGCCGTTCCCCGCATCCTCGCCATCAACTCCTCGACCGACTACTGGACACGAGGAGCCTCGTTGATCCACACCGACGTTCTTGGGAAGAAGGACGCCGCGCTCGATGCGTCCGTCCGCATCTACCACGTCGCGGGCATCGCCCACACGGAAGGCCGCCTCGGCGTCCTCGGCCGCGCGCTCCTCGTCGCGCTCGACAAGTGGGTCACCGACGGCATCGCGCCACCGGCTTCGAATACCCCGCGCCTCGACGACGGCACCCTCGTCGACCTCGAGGCCATCCGCGAGAGCTTCCCGGCGATCCCCCGCGTCACCCTCCCGGACTCCTTCTACAAGCCGTATCGCCTCGACCCGGGGCCGCGCTGGGAGAGCGAAGGAATCGCCGACCACGTTCCTCCCAAGACCGGCCCACGATTCGAGGCGCGCCTGCCGCAAGTCGACACGGACGGGAACGAGCTTGGCGGCGTGCGCCTGCCCGAGCTCGCCGCGCCGCTGGCCACCTACACGGGCTGGGGTCTTCGCAACCCAGCCTTCTCGAAGACCCTCGGGCGCAACGCGGGCCGCATCTGGCCTTTTGCACTCGATGCGGAAGAGCGGGAGGCGAGCGGCGATCCCCGCCCCTCGATCCGCGAGCGTTACCCGAGCAAGGCCACGTTCGTGTTCGCCCGGGCCAAGGCGATCATGCAGCTCCACCACGAGGGCCTGCTTCTCGAGGAGGATGTTGCGCCGTTGCTCGAGGAGGCCTTGCGCGAGAACCACTGGCTCGACGAGCCGAGCCCGCTACGCCTGGTGTCGGCGCGCGCCGAACCCCAGAAGGTCGTACCCGGCGGCACCGTCCTCTTGGTTGCCGAGCTGCGTGGCGAGACGGCCCCCGTCGCCGTCGAAGTCACATTCCGCGAGGCGAGGAACTGGACCCGCGCGCTGCGTGACGACGGCCGCGAAGGCGATGCCGCCGCAGGAGACGGGCGCTGGACGTATCGGCTCACACTGCCGGGCAACGTCCCCCCGGGCTCCTTCCACTTCGACGTGCGCGCGCTCGACCGCGACTACCGGCCCGTACCGCTCGCCGATGGCGCGACCGGCACGGTCGTGATCGAGGTCGTCCCTGCGAACTGACGGAGAGGGGGCGCGACGCCCCCTTCCCTCAACTCCTCTTCGCCAGCTCGACACGCCTGTTCTGCGCGCGTCCGGAGTCCGTCTCGTTGTCGGCGACCGGCTTGGTCTCGCCGAAGCCCTTCGTGCTCAAGCGCTCCGCCGCGATGCCGTGCCCTTCGACCAGTTGGCGCTTGACGCTCTCCGCGCGCCGCGTCGAGAGCTCCATGTTGTAGGCCGCATCACCGACGTCGTCCGTGTGCCCCTCGATCCAGATCGCGAGCTCGGGATGCTGCGTGAGGAGCTCTGCGACCTGCGCAATCGCGGCCTCGGACTCGGCATCGAGCGTCGCCTTGTTCGTCGCGAAGCGGATGCCGTAGAGGGCGACGCGCCCCGTGGCCTCGAGCTGGCTCGCCATGTCTTCCGCTGCAACCTCGCTGCTCACGGTGAATGGGATCGACGCGATCTCCTCGCCGCCGCTGTCGCTGCTGTTGAAGCGGAAGGTGTACTCGCCGCCCTTCGTCGGCGCGCGGAAGTCGAGTTCCCCTTCGGCCCTGCCGCGAAGGTATCGATAAGACAGATCGTGGCGATCGTTGAGCGTCTCGTCGCCGTGCGGGATCTCCGCCGGGACCACGCCGATCCACGCCTTGTGGGACAGCCCCTCGGGAGCCACGAACGAGAGAACGATGCGCTCGCCAGGGATGAACGCCGTCTTCGCGATCGTCAGCTTCGCGCCTTCGAGCGTGGGCTGCGTGACCGCAAAGGCGACGTGGGTGATCTCGTCCCCGGGGTCCCCGGAGTGCATCCGGAAGTCGTAGCGGCCCGCCTTCTCGGGAGCCGTGAAGGACATCGTGCCGGAGGTGCCCGTGAAGTAGTGATAGGTCAGATCGTGGCTGTCGTTCACCGCCTCGTCGCCGTGAGGAATCGCCGCCGGGAGCAGGCCGATCCACGCATTGCTCGCGAGCCCCGCCGGGGCCTCGAAGGTCACGGCGATCGCGGCGCCCGGCGCGTAGCTCTCCCCGTCGAGCGTGAGCTTCGCGCGCGAGTAGTCGGGCTGGCGCACCTCGAAACCGACGTGAGCGATCTCCTTGCCCTCACCGTCGTTGAGGCGGAACTCCCACTTCCCGGGGCGCCCCGGCGCATCGAAGGTGAAGCTCCCGGCCTTCTTTCCCTCGAGGTAGCGGTAGTCGACATCGTTTCTGTCGTTGGTCGCCTCGCTGCCGTGTTCGATCGAGGCGGGGACGATCCCGATCCACGCGCGGGTCGACGTCACGTCCTGCGCCTCGAAGGTCACGGTGATCTTCTCTTCCGCAGCAACTAGCGTCTTGTCGACGCTGAGAACGGGTTCCGCCGCGATCGCGTTCGCGAGCGCGCAGAGTGCCAGGATCCCAACGACTCCCCATCGCAGTGTCATCTCTCTCCTCCACCGGAGCTCGCAGAAACTCCACGCCGGTCAACGGCACAGTCTTCCGTCTCATCCTCTTCGTGTCTACATTGGAACCGCTGCCTGTCAGCCGCCACCATCGAGCACGCCCGCTCGCACCTCGAGGTACCGGAGCCGGTCCGGTTTTTCACCGGAGATGATCACTCCGCCGGTCTCGCGGATGATCGGGAGAGCGTCCCAGTTCGCGAAGCCGCTCTGGCCGTCGTCGAGGAAGGTGGTCAGCAGCTCCCAAGCGCCGCCTGAGCGCCGGTAGAGCGAGAGACGAACCCCGTCCCCTTCATCGACCGCCTCGCATCGGAACCACCACGGTGGGGCTCCGAGTGAGAGCACTTCCATCGCAACCGCCGTGCCCTTGCCGCCACCTGCGTACTTGTTGAATTGCACGGAGGTGCCCTGAATGCGCCGCTCCACCTTGCAGCGGTAGGAGCGATGCTCCCAGCCCGTCCCCGCGGAGCGAAGTCCGAAGGAGAAGTCGTAGTGGAGTGGATCCGCAGCGGGAGGTGCAAGGTGCACCGTGAGATAGGAGTCCGGGTGCGCGAGCCTTCGTGTCTGCGCGGCCGCTCCCGCCGCACCGCCCGGATGCTCGACCTCGCCGTCGCGCAAGGCGAAATAGACGGGAGTGCCCGCCCCCGATGCTGGCGACGATTGTCCCGCAGGCCAGAGAGCCCCTCCCACGTCGAGGTTGTCCGGCCGCGACCAGTCGTCGCGACGGGGACCGTCAAAAGGATCGTGAAGCTCGGGCTGCCCCGGCCGCGCCCCGAGGTGCCCGTCATCCGCAGGGAGGCTCGTCGCTGGATACACATGCTCCTCCGAGCGATGACTCCAACCGCTGTCGTCGCGGTAGGCCACGCGGGCGGACAAGGTCCCGGCCCCGATGCAGCGTTGGTAGAGCGCCCGGATCTCCGTACCCGTGGCCTCCTCGAGAATGTGATCGAAGACGACGCCGTCGTCGAAGCCAGGCCCCGGCGTGGCCGACACCCACCACCGGCTCGCGCGCAAGGTCCCCGCTCCAGCGTAGGGCGACGCGACGAGCCACGCCCCACAAGCATGGGAGGCGGGGACCGAGACGATCTGCGGCGCCGGAGGAACGCCTTCGCAGGCATCGCCCGTGCCGTCGCCATCGCTGTCGCGCTGGTCCGGATTGTCGTGCTCGGGGCAGTTGTCGGCGCCGGCGCAGTGGCCGTCGCCGTCGATGTCGTTCTCGGGGTCGAGCGGACAGGGGTCGCACGCGTCTCCGCGCCAGTCCTCATCCTCGTCTTCCTGCGCGAAGTTCGGCGTCGCCGGACAGTTGTCGACACCGTCCGCCCTCCCATCCCCGTCGCTGTCGGGACAGCTCTCGGGAGTACGGCGTCGTTCCCCACAGCTCTCGGCACCGAGTGAACCCTCGCCCGCGGCGCCCACCGCGCTGACCAGGTAGTAGAACATCGCCCCCCGGCCTGGATGGCAGGGCGCGGAGCACGACGGCACGACGAGATCGCTTGCGTGACAGGTGTGGGTGTCCTGAAAGATGCCACCCGCGACACGCCCCTTGTAGACGTTGTAGGAGCTCGCACCGGCGGCGGCCTCCCAGACGATGGTCTCCGCGTCTGGATCCCACCGAACGCTCGCGCCCACCTCCGGCGGATCCGAGTGCCCGAGTGAAATGGGCAAGAAGCACCACGCCACCCACGTGCACCTCAGCCACCGCGAGACACGCGAAGAACGAGCGAGCATCCTCATGGGACACCTCGGGAGGATCGCGGCGCAGCGTCCTCGCACGAATGACAACGCCGTTTCGAGGATGGGCGGACACCCCTCTCGACAGGAGGGGCACGGGCTGGCAAGGTGAGCGGCGCAGCCCTCGCAGGAGATGTTCCGTGCCGAAGATCAAGACAGTCCGCGTCGCCGAGAGGAGCGACGACGAGAAGCTCAGGCAGTGCATGCGCGCCATCCCGATGGAGGGACGGATTCGGCTCGTCTTCGAGCGTGAGCCGAGTTTCTTCGACTCCCTCGACGTGCACGGGGAGACGACCGTGGTCGCCGGGGAAGGCGACGGCGAGATCCTCGGGTTCGGACTGCGCTCCGTCGACCGTCACTACATCGAAGGGAGCGAACAGCGCGTCGGCTACCTTGGCAACCTCCGCATGCGCCCGGACTCACGCGACGTTCGCGGCCTGCGGCTCGGCTGGAAGCTCTTCGCGGAGATCCACGAGAACGACCCGGTCGACTTGTACTTCACGACGATCCAGGAGTCGAACGAGCTCGCGCGCAAGGTGCTCGAGTCGGGCCGCTTCAAGATCCCCCCGTACCACCAGGTCTCCACGATCAACAGCTTCGTGTTCTCGCCGCGTTCACCACGCAAGGTGCGTGTGGCCGAGACGCTGCGGGGCGACGCCGTCGGCGCCGGCGAGATCGCCCGCTTCATGGAGCGCGAAGGGGCGCGGCGCAACTTCTTCCCCGTCTTCGAGGCGGGCGACTTCGGCTCGCCGCGCATGCGGGGCCTCGAGCTCCGGGACGTCCACGTCGCGGTCGACGGCAGCACGATCCTCGGCATGCTCGCACCGTGGAAGCAGACCTCGTTCAAACAGGTGCGCGTCACTGGCTATCCGCTCGGCATGCGCCTGACCAAGCCGCTCGTCAACACGCTCGGCTACCTGCTGCGCCGTCCGTACATCCCCTCGGCGGGCCAGATTCTCGAGATGACCTACGCCGCTCTCCCCCTCGTCGCCGGTGACCGCGTCGACATCTTCGCGCAGCTCCTTGGCGAGGCGTGCGCCGCGCTGCGTCCCACCGAGCACATGGTGATCGGGCTCACCGACGACGACCCCCTCCTCGCGGCGATGACTTTCCCGACTCACCGGGAACGATTCTGTCTCTACACGGTCTCGCCGGACGGCAAGACTCCCACGCTGACACGCACCCCCTACATCGAGGGAGCCGTGCTCTGACGCATCCGAGTGCGAGGAGTCAGCGCGGGATGTCGAATTGGCGCCGAACGGCCGCGAGGAGCTCCGTCGAGCGGTACGGCTTGCGCAAGACGACGACGTTCCGGGGCAGCTTGCGATCGTCGACGGCGGGGAAACCGTAGCCGGTGCACAAGAGAACGGGCAGCTCGGGGCGTTCGCTCAGGATCTGTCTCAGGACTTCGTGTCCGCTGCACTTCGGCATGACCACGTCGAGGATCGCGAGTTCGATCTCCCCCGCCCGGCTGCGAAAGACCGCGAGCGCTTCGGCCCCGTCGCGTGCCAGGTAGACGCGGTACCCAAAGCGTTCGAGCATCTCGGCCGCGAGACCGGCTACGATCTCGTCGTCCTCGGCGAGGAGAATCGTCTCGTGCCCCTCGCCCACGACATCGACGACCTCCTCCGGCGCCTCCGAACGAGCGTTCTCGTCGGAGATCGGGAAGTAGACCAAGAAGGTGGACCCCTTGCCGAGCTCCGACTCGACCTCGATCCAACCGCCGTGCTGCTGAATGATCGCGTAGACGGTGGCGAGACCGAGCCCCGTACCCTGCCCGACTTCCTTCGTCGTGAAGAAGGGCTCGAAGATGCGCGCCTCGATCTCACGGGTCATCCCACAACCGGTGTCCGCCACGCGGAGTAGCGCGTATTCGCCCTCCCGCGCCTCCGGGTTGACGAGCGTGCGAGCGAGCTTGACGCTGACACGCCGCGTCTCGACCTCGAGTCGACCCCCATCCGGCATCGAGTCGCGCGCGTTGACGCAGAGGTTGGTGACGACCTGCTCGAGGTGCCCGGGATCGACGAACACCGGGCACTCGCTCCGGTCCGCGCGCATCTCGACCTCGATTTGCTCCCCGAGGACGCGGCGCAGCATCTTGCCCACGCCAACGACAAGGTCGTGCAAGTCGAGGAGTTCGGGCTGCCGGGCCTCCGCCCGGCTGAACGCGAGTAGTTGCCGGGTCAGGGCGGCAGCGCGCGCCGAGACGCGCGTCACCTGCTCGATCGACTCCGCGGCGGGGTGCCCGTCATCGAGCTCGGAGAGGGCGAGCTCGGAGAATCCGCCGATCGCCTGGAGCATGTTGTTGAAGTCGTGAGCGACGCCCCCAGCGAGGTGCCCCACCGCCTCCATCTTCTCGGATTGCCGCAGGCGCGCTTCGAGTTCCTTCCTCTCGGTGATGTCGAGCGCCGTGAAGGTGACGCCCTTGTCCAGGTCCTCGAGGTCGAGCGGCGTCGAGCTGAGCAGGACGTCGATGATCCGCCCGTCCTTGCAGCGCCACTGCGTCTCGACCGTGCCCGTGCCCCCGAGGGCTATCTGCCGGTACTTCTCCTCGCCGACGAACGCGAACTCTTCCTCACTCGGGTAGAGCATCAACGACGACTGTCCGACCAGCTCCTCGCGGGTGTAGCCAGTCATCTCGGAGACCCGGGCGTTGACATCGAGGATGCGCCGCTGCGAGACGAGGCCGATGCCGGTGGGTGCAGCGCGGAAGATGCTCTGGAGGCGCGCCTCGCTTGCGGCAAGAGCCCGCTCGGCCGCATCGCGTGCCGTGATGTCGCGGTCGATGCCGCGGTAGCCGCGGTGGGCACCCTCGTCATCGAAGATCGGAACGGCGCTTGTCTCGAGGATGACGACGTTCCCCGAACGATGAAGGTTCGCGTTGCGCAGCCGATCTATGGGACGAGGCGCCTCGAGCCCAACGAGCTGGCCTCGGATGCGCCGTGCTTCGTCGGGCGGCATCAGATCGAAAGGGGTCTTGCCGAGGACCTCTTCCGGTGAGTAGCCGAGCAGACGCTCGACTTGCGGTCCGACGAAGGTGTACCGGAACTCGGCGTCGATCTCCCAGAACCAGTCGTCCCCGATCTCGACGAGTGCTCGAAGCAGCTCGAGTCCACCCGCACTCGACCCGGCTGCGGAGCCCCCATCACCTCCCGTGCCTACGTCACCGTCTTCGGATTCGGTACCCATAGGGACATTCTGCCACGTCGGGAGGGCTTCCCGTCACGCCTTGGGAGGGGTGATGTCGAGCGGCTCTTCGGCGCTCTCCTCGGGCTCTTTGCGCGTGCGCCACATGCCGACCAGAAGTGTCAACACACCGAGGGCGATCTCGTCGATGAACGGGATTGGATCCGGTACGAAGAAATCGATGATGAAGAGGCCGAAGAGCAGCAGGAAGAGGTGCGGGAACTTGATCCGCGGCAGGACACGCTCGACGAGCGTGGCCACGGGACTCCGGGACGCTTCGGACGATGGACTCATGGGGCTCCTTCCGCAGCCCGCCAGGGCGTCGCGAACGACGGCGACCGCCTGGGGCGCTCGGTGGCTACGCACCACCCCCGCCGCATCTTCCATCAGCTCTCGATGGATGGCAACGCGAAGTGCACGCGCCGGTGCGCGCGCGCGAGCTCGCACACCGCGTCGCGGTGGTGCGCGCTCTCGCCCTCACGGCGCAGCACTGCGCCCATCAGGAGCCCGAGCTGGCGAATCGACGTTTCCCGCATCCCGAGCCGTGTCAGCTCGGAGAGTCCGAGCCTCAAACCGTACGCCCTGCTGAACGGGATCTTGATCGGGTTGGCGAGGATGCCCAAGGACTCGAGCGCGCGGAACCCCTCGAGCGCCTCCTCGCGCGAGCCGAGCTGCAGCCAGAGCTGATGGCAGTCGGTGTAGTTTCGTGCCGCCCCGCTGAGCACGAAACCCTGGTCTTCGAGGGTCCGCGCGAGCGTGCGCGCGTTGGCGAGCACACTCTGTGCGTAGCTGCGTCCGTAGAGGACGAGCTCTTCGAGTANNACCCAGCCACGTGGTGGGTGTGGATGTTGGACGCGAAGAGGGGCACGACGGACCCGGCGAGGCGATCGGCGATACCCCCGCGCCGCCGGCAAAGGATCAGGCCTTTCTGGGGACCAAAGAGCGACTTGTGCGTGCTGCCGTGCAGAAGATCCGCTCCGTCGCTCAAAGGGTCACCGAACTCGCCCCCCGCGATCATGCCGAGTGTGTGAGAGCCATCGTAGGAGATCAGGACATCCGGGCCGACGGCCTGGCGCAGTGCACGGATCGGCGGCATGAAGAGGACCATGCTCGCGTCGAAGAGCACGAGCGCCGGTTCGAGGGTCTGCACGCGCTCGACGAGCGCCTCGACATCGACCACCCCTGCCTCTTCGTCGAACGGGATGTCCCGCAGCTCCACGCCCAAGGTCTCGGCGATCGGGTCGGTGGCGAAGTGTCCGCCGCAGCGCGCGGGGACCCTCAGCACGATGTCGCCGGGGCGCGCCGCCGCCTGCATCACCGCGAAGACGGCGTTGTTCCCGCTGAGCGGGCGCACGTCGGCGTACTCGGCCCCGAAGAGTTGCTCTGCGAGTTCGCGCGTGACCCGCTCGATCGCTCGCTGGCTCTCCTGCCTGGGGTACTCCCAGATCTCGGGCGGCCGCGCGTCGGCCGGCGGGATCGTGTACCGGTGATTGAGATCGGAGCCGCACGCGTGGAGCGCGGCCGGCGACATCACGTTCTCACTCGCCACGAGCGACAACGCTTCGCGGCGCCGAGCGGCGTTCGCCTGGACGTGGGGGGTGACCAAGCCCGTTCGCGATTCGACGGGCGCACTGGATCGATGCATCAGGACAACACTCCCAGGGCGTGCCGGGCGACACCCCCCCAATGTCTACTTGCGAAGGCCCACGAGCTCGCGCAGCCCTCTCTTCAGGTTGCGATACCGCTTCTTGCGTGCTCTCCACCGCGGGCTGCGCTCGAGCAGGCGTGCGATCGCTGCGCGCAGTTCCGGGTCGTCGATCGCATCCGCGAGCTCCTGGTAGTTGTAGGCGACGTGCTCTGCGAGCCCGGGGATCCCGTCGATCAGGGGTGGGAGCGGGCTCGGCGGGAACGCCGTCATCTCGGCGAAGCGCCCCGCTGCGAGGAATTCGAGCCGTGTCCGCACGCACTTCTCACAGGCCCCACAGTTGAGCCGCTCGCTGCGGTGCTCGTAACAGACCCGAATGTGGCGCTGGACGATCGGCCAGTCGGCGATCACTTCGACCTTGCCGCCACGCGAGTGCGTCTCGCCGTGGTGTTCGAACGAGATCGCCCCCGACGACCACTGGGCGTCGATCTCAGGATGGGAACCCCGCGTGCGCGAGGTGACGAGGCCCCATCCAGACAGCAGAACGTGGCAACAACGCCGGGAGAGGACGTGCCCCGTCGCAACGTTGGCCGCACCGTACTGCTTGAGCCAATGAAGACGTTTCAGCGCTGGGTGCTGCCGGAGGTTCGTCCGCAGCGTCACGAGCTCGAGCTCGCAGGCGTCTGCGACGTTCTGGTTGAGACGGCGAGCTCGCGCGAGCCGTTCACCATCCGCGAGCTTGATGTCGAAGCCCTCGGTGTTGATCAGGCAAGAAAGCCGATCTCGCTCCTGATGCAGCGCGAAACAGGAGTCGACCCCGCCCCCGAAGAAGAGCGCACCGTCCTCGCTCTGCGCCTCGCTCCGATGGCTCCCCGCGCAGGCGATCTCCCCTCCCGAGAAGGACCACCAACGCCGAGCCCACTCCCGGACGACGGCGACGTTCTCGAGCCAGGTCTCGCAGACTGGCGCGTCGATGTGCAGGTCGTCGCCCCGCGCCATCGCCGGCAAGAGGAAGGCGGAGAGGAATGCCTCGGGTGCAGGCTCGAGCTCCGTCCCAGACGCGAAGTAGACCTCGCGCCCGCCGACCTCGGCGGACACGCGGTACTCCCCGTCCCGACCCCTGTTTACACGAGGTGCGCTGATCCGGATCGTCGAATTCGCCATGGGCCTCACTTCGGTCATCGCGCGGGGGGCGCTCTCCGGCCTTATATACCAGGCTCTGCACGCCCTGAGTCGCTGTTTCGCAAGCGGGAGCACGAAAGAAACCGAACGCTTCACGAGATCTTGGGAGGGGGACCCGAAGGATCGTGGAGAGCCGTCTCTCCGGCGAACTCCTCGACACTCCCCCCGACCCAACAAACCCCTTCGAACCAATCACTTCAGAGCCACCCCCCCTCCTGGCACGGGCATTGCTTTTGTGACCGCCGTACGCGGACGCCGCTTCCCCCCGGGGCGCCGCACCCACAAGCAACGCTCCACGGAGGAAAGGTAATGGCCACCATGACGCTCAAGAAGCTCTTCGTTGTTCTCGCCGCTGCCCTGCTCACCGCCTCGACCGCCGTGTTCGCCGTCGCCCCGCAGAAGCCGACCCGGATCGTCGCGAGCGATCTCGTCGTCGAGTACAAGACCGTCGAGATCGATGGCCTCGACATCTTCTACCGCGAGGCGGGCCCCAAGAGCGCGCCCACCGTCCTGCTCCTCCACGGGTTCCCGACCTCTTCGCACATGTTCCGCAACCTCATCCCCGCGCTCGCCGATCGCTACCACGTCGTCGCGCCGGACTACCCCGGGTACGGCAGCAGCTCGGCCCCGCCGGTCGACGAATTCGAATACACCTTCGACAACCTCGCTCGCGTGATGGAGACCTTCACCGACAAGCTCGGACTCGAGAAGTACTCGATCTACTTGATGGACTACGGCGCGCCAATCGGTTTTCGCCTCGCCGCGAAAGAGCCCGCGAAAGTCCAGTCTCTGATCATCCAGAACGGCAACGCCTACGACGAAGGCATCGACAACGAGTTCTGGGCGCCGATCAAGGAGTACTGGAAGAAGCCGAGCAAGGCCAACGCCGACAAGATGCGTGGCTTGCTCACGCTCGAGGCCACCAAGTGGCAGTACACGCACGGCGTCCGCGACACCTCGAAGATCAGTCCTGACACCTGGGGGCACGTGCAGCCCCTGCTCGACCGTCCGGGCAACCAGGAGATCCAGCTCGCCCTCTTCCACAGCTACGGGAGTAACCCGCCGCTCTACCCGAAGTGGCAGAAGTACCTGCGCGAGAACCAACCTCCGACCCTGATCGTCTGGGGCAAGAACGACGCGATCTTCCCCGATGCAGGCGCTTACCCCTACAAGCGCGACCTCCGCAAACTCGAGTTTCACATCCTCGACACCGGCCATTTCGCGCTGGAAGAGGAAGGCCAGACCATCGCGCGCCTGATGCGGGTCTTCCTCGCCCGAAACGTACGCTGACGACCCTCCTCCACTCCCTCCCTACTTCTCTCTCTGCCTTCTTCCCTCTTCTGTCTACCTCCCTCCCTCCTCCCCCACGGGGCCCCGCGCATCGACTGTGCGGGGCCCCTTTCTTCTCGCAGAGAGCGCGATCAGCGAGAAGACGAGGATGCCCGCGTAGTTCGCGAGGAGATCGCCGGCGGAGAACGAGCGTAGGGGCAGGACGAGTTGAAGGAGCTCGTCACCCGTGACGAGGAGCGCGAGGACGAGGACGACCCGCCTCCACGCACGCCAAGGGCGCGGGGCATCCCGCCGGACGAAGGCCAGGCTGACAACCAGCGAAAGCACGCCAATCAGCAGGAAATGTCCGAGTGTGTCGCCCCCGGGGATGTCATGGACGAGCGCGAGGAGATCGAGTCCCACGCCCGCGCTCGCGGCGACCGAGATTCCGAACACGAGGACGCCCGCGGCCAGCGCGGCGATCTTCATCCAGCCCGGCCTCCGCTCGTTCACTCTTTGGTATCCCGTTCCACGGGGCGGCCTACCAAGGCACGGTGCGAGCGCACGGACTCAATGGCTGAGTCCCCCGACCATCTTGAGGAACTCGACGATGAAGGCGCACTGTGTCCACGGGCAACACTGGTCCGGGTTCGCGTACACGAAGTGGCGGCGGCGGTCTCGCTGGACGAGCTCGATCCCGTAGTTGGTACCGTCTTCGACGACACACGGCGGATCGCCGAGGGTGTCCTGCGCAGCCAGCCGCCAGAGCTCGTCGACGTTCAGCGCTGCGAAGACCGCCTCCGGTGCGCCGAGTTCGTGGTGCTCGACTTGGCACCAGAAGACGCCCTTGGCGCGCGAAATCCGGTTGCCGCAGTAGTGCCTCCCGTAGAAGCTCCGCAGCCGCCTATCCTCCGCGGCATCCTCGAGGCTCTCACCCCACGCGTACACGTCGACGACGACGCGTTCCTTCTCCACGTGGATGCGCGTGAGGAAGTACGGGCGCGCGATTCCTCCTCCCTCCCACACGCGGATCTCGAGCGGGCCATCGGTGGTCATCGGCAGTCCCATGAGCTCCGCGTCGAAGCTCGGCCAGCTCCCGAGCACCATTCCGCACGCAGCGGCCGCCACGACCAGCGCGAGGGCGAAACGGACGGATGCGCCGAAGCGCCTGGAACTGGCTGTCGTCACCGTCTGCTCCTTGTCTGCTACACCACCGAAAGGTCGCCGGGAGGACATCCTACACCCCGGCCCGCGCCGCGATGAATGCCGCGCTCTCTTTACCAAACCCCCGCCGCGCGCTGCGCCCTGATCTCCTCCATCGTCCTCTCCTGCAACACCTTCGGCTCCGTCTCGAGCAGGTCGCGAATCGCGGCGCGGCGCGTGGGCGCGCCCCGCTCGACCTCCTCTGCGAGGATCCGAGCCACCCGCTCGTGTTGGCGAGCGTTCGCCGAGAGCGACCAGCGCGCCGAGGCCGCGGTCAAGAAGAGCTGCAAGTCCTCGCGCTCGTCGAGGTGGTCGAGGCGCCGCACGACGGCGTCGACGTAGCGGCGGGCTCCGCTCGCGAAGAACGCGCTCCACAAGACGTCGATGAACTCCGGGGAGTTCTCCTCGGACTCGGAGAGCGCCTCGAATTGCCCCACCTGCCCCATCGCCGCCTCGAGCGCGCCACGCGTGGTCTCGTCCCGCTCCGCGATCACGGCACGCCAGGCCTCGAGCCACTCCGGGTGCCTGTGAAACACGCCGGTGAAGAACGCCGAGAAGGACCGACGCGCTGCGGGCCGCCCGAAAGCCTGCCGTACTTCGAGATCCCGGATCACGGCACCTATGAGGACAGGACGAGGCTCGAGGTAGTAGCCCATAATCAGCCGGACGCCATCGACGCGTTCGGGCATCTCGCGCACCGTGAAGCGCGCCTCGAGATCGACGCACGCATCGCGCACGCCGTCGCAGACGTGAGCCTGGACGACGTACTCTCCGATCGGATCGGTCTCTTCGATCTCGACACCCAAGTTCGAGCGAGCCAACTGAGTCCGGCCCTCCGGTGGCGGCGGCCCCTCCCAAAGCGGAACGCCATCGAACCGGGCGTACTCGCTGCCGTCGGGTGCGAGCGCGAGGTAGTCCACGGTGGCATTGCACGCTCCGGTCTCTGACGCTCGGCAGGAGTTGAAGAGCACGAAGCTCACGATGGACTCACCGCGGTACGCGTGATCGGCCAGATCGATCCTCGGCGCGCTGCCCTCGCGGGCGGGCTGGGACCAGGCCGCCACGAAGTCCTCCGGCTGCCGCGTGAGCAACAGCGACGCGCTGAAGTCGCCCACCGTCGCTTCAGCCCCAGGTGAAGCCTCCTGGGCCGTGGTCGGCGGGGTCGTCACGAGCGCCAGCGACAGAAGCCAGAGTCCGGCCAGGGTCTTCCTCATCGATCCTCCGCAGCGTGGCCACGCTCGCACCCGCGAGCGAGTTCCCCCTCACCCGTGGAGTTTCGCGCAAGATCGCCTTCGAAGCACCCCGGCACGCGTCAGCGCGGACGCAGGGCCTCGATGACCGCGGCGTCGACCCAGTAGACATCCTCGCCGCCGTTCCCATGGGAAGCGAGGAATGCGGCCATCTCGCTGAGCCTCATCGGCGAGTTGGGAAGCGCGCCGAGCGGCTCTTCGATCTTGCTCTCGAAGAAGAGGTACTTGCCGTCCTGGGAGAGTGACGAGCGTCTCTCGTCGCCCGACGTGTTTACCTGCGGGCCGAGATTCTGGGCGGGCGACCACGTCCCGTCCTCGGCGCGGAAGCTGACGTAGATGTCGTGCTGCCCGAGCCCTCCCGGCTTGCCGGAGTCGAAGAGGAGGAAGCTCTCGTCCGGAGCGATGCAGGGGTGCAGCTCGTGCTCGGGGCCGTTGATCGCGTCACTGAGCTGTNNCCTGGTAGGCGCCGTCCACGAAGCGCGAGACGTAGATGTCCTCGTCTCCATCGACGAAGTACCCCGCCTGGAAGTAGAGGTTCCCGTTCGCTGCGATCGACGTCTGGCTCACGCTGTAGGGGAAGGCCTCGCCGAAGTCGATGGCCCGAGGTGACGACCAGCCGCCCTCGAGCTTGTCCTGGAAGTAGATGCGGATCCGCGTCTCCTCGCCCTCCGCCACGGGCTCGAGTTCGCCCGTGATGAACACGATGCGCTGCCCATCGGGAGCGAGGACGGGGCGGAAGGCCTTGCGCCGGGGCAACGGGAACTCGATCGGCTCCGTCCACCCCTCGCCCGTCGACTGCGTGTGAAAGAGCGCGCTGAAGTAGAAGGGCTTCTCGAAACCGCTCGAGAAGTAGAGTTCCTCCCCGTCGGCGGTGAAGGACACGAGTCCGTTGAAGAGCCCGTCCGAGACCAGCCCCGGAGCGAAGAGCTCGCGTTCCATGCCCGGAGGCGTCAGCCCGAGGTACGGGCCGCGTAGCGCCGCAAAACGCGCCGCGAGCTCGGACTCGTGCCCAAGCGCTTCATTCGGCGGGGGGCTGCCACATCCCGCCGCGAAGAACAGCAATCCCCATGTGAGAAGAGTCAGAAAGCCCGCCCGCGCCGATCGTGTTCCCAACATGCCGACCTCCGGAACGTCATGACGACTCGGACGCTAGCACGGGGGCCGGCAACGCGGTCGGCGCTCGTCCCTCGACGAGATCACACGTCGATGGACGGTTCCCACGGCCCCGCCTGCGGCGCGGGAGCGCTCCGGCTCAGCGCGGGTTTCGGTCCGCCGCATTCTCGTGGAGGTCAAAGGAATCCCACGTCGCCCCCACTTCGAGAACGAGTCTCGCTCGACGCATTCGTGGGACCACGAACTCGCTGTACGCGCGCCACTCCGTCTCCGCGCGCCCGCGAGACTTCGCCTCGGAGAACGCCCGCTCCCTCACCTCGATCTCGGTGCGCCGCTCGATGGCCTGCTCCTTGGGCACGTGGAAGAAGAGGCCCTCGACGTCGAAGTGCTCCCACACCGCATTGCCGAGCGAAGCGATCCCGTCGAGCACGATGATGTCGGCAGGCTCGACACGCTCGCCCGGACGAAGGACGCAGCCCGTCTCGTGACAGTAGAGCGGCACGAGCACGGACCGCTCCTCCAGAAGGAGCGCACGAAGCGTGTCCACCATCTCGCCTGCGCGGGTCGATCGAGGGTCGTAGCCGCTGAGCCCCGCTGCGATGCGCTCGTCACGAGGGAGCAGGAACCCGTCGAGCGGAAAGTAGGACGCGGAGTTGCCTAGCTCTTCGAGGACCTTGCAGAGATTCCGGGAGAGCGTCGTCTTTCCGCAGCAGGAAGGCCCACTCACACCGATCGCCAGCGCCCGTTGACGCCGGGTGTGCCCGTCCAGAACCCGCCGCAGGGCCTCCTCTGCCAGCGTGGCGATCAACTCGTCGAAGCTCAGGTTCGTGGCTTTCATCTTCCCCCCCGGGCAAGCTGCGACCGCTGTGTCGACAGATTAGCAGACCGCGGGGGGAGTTCTCGGCAGCCCTATCGTCCCGACGTTGCGTAGCGGCGCCGCGCTGCCGCGCCAGGCCGCGCACGCGTGACCTCGGGCACGTGAAACACGGCGTCGAAGCCATCGGCAGGCACGAGGGTTGCGTCCGCATCCTGAGCGCGCCACGTGCGGGGTTGGTTCAGCCACTCCCGGGCCGCGTCGTCGACACGGCGCAGGTCGAGTAGACAGGCCCCGTCGCAGGAAGCCGCCAACGCGCCGTCCATCGTGTCCGGTGGAGAGAGCGGGAACGTGCGCGGCCCCGGTGGGAACACCCCGTCGAAACGGCCTTCGGCGAAGCTCGCGCCGATGGCGACATAGTCCGCGCCGAGGGCCGCATCGAGGAGATGCCCAAGCGGTACGAACTCCTCGGGACCCATCGCCGGCATCCGGAAGGGTGCCTTCGCGACGTGGAGATTGTGCGCCCAGAGAACGACCCGCCTACCGGCAAGCTCGTGTTCGAGCAAGTCGAGCACGACCTCCGCCATGCCCTGCTCGCGCAGCGCGCCCATCGCGGCGCGGGTCGGCGCGGAGAACATCGCGTGACCCGCAGCGGCGGCGCGTGCCAGGCGAGGCATCGCCAACTGGTCGGAGAGGCCGGCGCTCGCCGCGACGAGCGCCGCGTATGCGTCCCCGATGCGCGCCCGCTCGGCCGGCTCGAGCCCTTGCACCCGCTCGAGCGACGCGGGCCAGAACTCCCCCGCGTGCAGATCGAGACGCAGCGCCTCCTCGTCGATCCCTGCTGCCAGCCCGGCCTCCCGCAGCGCGGCGAGGACACGCCGAGCGCCAAGAGCTGGTGCCGTGATGTCCATGCCGGTCAGAACGACGCGATCCGAGCCAACCCTGGGCGCGTTGTAGGCGCAGAGCCAATGCAGCTCGGCGAGGAACTCCTCGGTATCCCAGAGATACCAGCCTGCGAGCTCCCCGAGGGCCCCCGCGGGGTCGGGACCGCCGGGCTCGAGGACGGCGCCAAGCCGGGCCCCATGCGGCAAGCTCTCTTCGAGGATGAGCGCCCGGAACCCCAGGTCCTCGACGAGGTGCCGCAGGAGCCTCCCTTTGAGCTGCGTCTGCTCGCGGGTGTCGTGACGGCTCTCGCCGAGCCCGACGACGCGGGCGTCGCCGATGGCCTCGCGGAGCCCCTCGAGCGTCTTGGCCGGGAGGGGGCGGTCGAGCGCGGGGATCGGGAGCGCATGACCCGCGAGTGCGCTGCGTTTCGCCGCAAGGGGTCGCTGCGCGCAGGCGCCCGCGACGAAGAGCGAGGCGACGAGGACGAGGCCGACGAGGATCTTGGTGCGCATGGGCGGATCTCCGCGGCGGCGCTTCCGGCCGCCACACCCTCTACGGCGCCGCGAAGCGTTGGGTTCCCGGGAGCTCTCGCCTCGAATCAAGCCAGCAGGGAGACCTCGGCTCTGCGGGACTCCTCGCCGCGCCTCGGGATCAGGCCGAAACGCGCGCGGCCAATCCTCGCTTCGGGGTCGAACTCCTCGCCGGCGCCCCAGTACCAATCCCGCTGGCACAGCTTCCCCCGCCGACTCGTGTACTCGATGGCCGTGACACCGCGAAGGAGGCGCTCGACGCGCGTCAGCACCTCACCGACGAGTGTGGGGTCCTGCTCCGCCGAGTGGTTGCATTCGAGGATCTCCCCGTCTCCGAATCCGAGCGTGCAGGACTGTTCATCAGCCCAGAGGTGCAGAGTCGCCGCCGGATACTCCCGGGGAACCAGGCCAAGCTCCAGCGCCGTGCGCCGCCGGCCTCGGTGCACCTTGAACCCTGAATCCGGCGTCAGGCGCGACGTGTCCACGCGCGCGAGCAGCGTTTCGAGCTTCTCGAGGAGCTCTCGGGTGTAGCCTTCGAGCAGCTCGTGGTCCGTGTCGCTGAGCTGGAGCATGGTCCCCCCTCCTTCCCAGTTCCTCGCGCGCGCTGCGCCGCAGCCCGTCAGACGTGCTGGTCGACGAGGACCGGGTTGCCGTCCGGGTCGACGACGACGAAGCTCGCCGGGCCGGTCGTCGACTCGTCCGCCTCCGTCGCGAACTCGACGCCCTGCTCCTTGAGCTGGCGCTGGAGCTCGCGCACGTCGGTGAAGTTCTCGAGCTTCTCCGCGTTCTGGTCCCAGCCCGGATTGAAGGTGAGGATGTTCTTGTCGAACATCCCTTGGAAGAGCCCGATGACGTGATCGCCGTTCTTCAGGATCAGCCAGTTCTGTGCCACGTCCCCACCGAATGACGTGAATCCGAGTTTCTCGTAGAAAGCGCGCGAGGCGTGGATGTCCTTGACCGTCAGGCTGACCGAAAACGCTCCGAGTTTCATCGTGATCTCCCTTGCTGGACGTCCTGCATCACCGCAGACGATACACCACTTGGCAATCAAGTAAGCACGGCAAAGATGCCAGCAACGATCGCCACGTAGAGAGGGATCAACACGGTCCAGCGCTGGCTGCGCCTCAACTGGCGGTCGTGCAGCTCGATCGCCGTGTTGAGGAGAGTCTGGGCGTGTTCCGGCGACAGCGGCGGCCGCACTTTGTTCGAGCCCTCTGCCACGTGGCGCGTGACGAGCGAGACGGGATGGGCCCGCCCGTCGACGACGCGGAAGAACTCGTGATGTTCCCGCGCGAGCTCCTGCCACGACGACGCAGAGCTCGGGCCCGCTGAGAGCTCCGCGCGCAGCCCGTCCTCGCTGCGATGGGAGTGCTCGTCGAGCGCAAGGACCTGCAGGAGAGCCAAGACGTCCTCGAGACGCCCCTCGATAAGGTACTTCTTCGCCATCCCCACCTCCTCGCCACTTCCGTGGCTCCGACTCCTTGGTTGCCAGAGCCCCCGCGTCGGTTCCACGGGGAGCGAGGACAATCGCTCAGGGTAGGTGCGTGCCTTCGGGGTAACGCCAGAAACTGCCATCGATCAGCACGATGTCGTCGGTGAAAGCGGTGGTCTTCCCGGGTGGGTAGTCGCCAGCTAGGCCCGCGTCCGGCGTACTCCCCAGGCCGTAGCTGATGATGCGTACGCCACCGGGCCCCACTTCGAGCTCGAACTCCGCCCCCCAACCGTCACGACGCGGCGCGTCGAAGTCTCGCGGCAGGACCTCCGCGGCGCGGCCCGGACCCCATGACGGATACGCGCCACGCTCCGCCCGCACGGCTTCGAGGGCGCCCGCGAGCTCGCGCATCGAGGCGAGCGTCGCGCGCTGCCGCCCCCGATCCAGCGCGCCGAGCAGGTCCGGAGCGGCGAGCACGATCAGTAGGCAGGGCACGACGGCAGCGCTGAGCGCCAGGACGCCCACCTCGGCGAAGCCGAGCGCGCGGATGCAGCGCCAGCTCACCCCGATCAGGGTGAGAGCCAGGAAGCAGGCGACGAGGACCCTCGAGACGCCGGGGCGCGGTGGCGTCCCGAAGGTGCACGCGACGAGCGCGACGCCGAGGAGCAGCGAGAAGAGAACGATGCCAAGAAGCCAGGTTGCCTTCCTCATCGACTGTCCTCCCCAACCGAGCTACGACCCGGTGATCGACCGATAGAGCTCCTCGTCTTCCCTCAGCTTCGCGACGCACAGATCGCGGAGTTCGCGGAGCGCCGGGTCGTCGACCCCGAGCAGCGCTTCGATGCGGCGCTCAGTCTCGAAGGCTTGCGCCGCGATGCGGTCTACGAACACGCTCCCGTGGTTGCCGAGCAGAGCGTCGAGACGAGTGACCGGCGCCGAGCCCTGGGCACGCGCTCGCTGGAGCCCGCTCAAGAAGAGCTGCGGGTCGATGCGGATCAGCCTGCCCAGCATGATGTCGAGGATCTCGCCGGCCACCCCGTCGGACTCCCGCCGCAACCGAAAGGCGAGATGAACGGCCTCGGCGTCCCGGCTGAGCACCTGCACCTCGAGCAGCGCGAAATCGTCGAGAAGACGCTGACTGCTCGCTTCCGAGTCCGTGTAGCTCGCGGTCTCGACCTTCGCCGCGCGCTCGGGAGTCGGCAACTCGAGATAACGCTCCCACGGTGTGGCCTCCGCCCCAACGGCGCCGGCTACCGGGAGCAGTGCGACCGCGACGACGAGCGCACGCATCCACATTACCGGCGCCGTGCCACCGAGTCGGCGCTCAGCGGCATCTCCGGCGGGTTGGGACAGGGGCGGTCCACGCCCAGGAGCATGTCGGGCGTCGTGAGGTACTCGAACGGGTTGTTCTCGCTCCAGGTGATGAAGTTCAGCGTGAGCTCCGTGTTCGGCTTCACGTAGAAGCGGAACTCCCAAGTCAGCAGCGAGCCCTCGTGATAGGTGAGATAGGTCAGCCGCAGGTAGCGGTCGCTTCCAGGAAGGAAGGTCGCATCGATGAGGTCGTAGCCGTCGAGCGCGCCATACACGCCATTGGGAGCGCCCATGAGGACGGCATCGAGCTTCGCCTTGAACTCACCCGCGCGCGCCTCCTGCTCAACCTCGCCCCATCCGCTACCGACCTCGGTGACGATCCACCGGGCCACCACCTCCGTCTCGCTCTTCTCGAGGTGGGCGAAGACCTTCTCGGCACTCTGCTTCGCGTCGAGCAGCACCTGCTCTCGCGTGATCTCGGGCCTTCTGCTCTCGCCCTGCGCCCAGACGGCGGTACCCACGGAAGCGACACACAACGCGATGAAGACGGCAGTGGTAAAGCGACGAGCGTGCATTCTCACGACCTCCAAACCTTCATAGAGCTCAATCGTTCGTGACGAGACCCGGCACTTCGACTGGGGGCGGCGGCGATCCAACGACACCTCGAGTCGCTCTCCATGCGACGCGCCGCGCACGGCGCGTATTGGCACCACGAACATGGGAGCGATACGAGGTTCCCCCCTCCAAAGACCCGGTGTCCCGTTCTCGGAGCCGCCCAACCGCAGCTCCGAGACATCCTATCGCAGCAGGCGGCGACCGTGGAAGCGTCGCGGCCCGAGGCCCCTGACGTGAAACGGCCCGCGCCCTCGAAGGAAGGCGCGGGCCGCTGTTGGTTTCAGTGTGTGTTACTCGCTCTCGTCACCACACGCGTTGATCGCCACCACGTCGTAGTAGTAGTTCACGCGGTTGGCGCCCGAGTCGTGGTCGTCGAAAACGAGCGCGCTCGTCTCGCCGAGAAGAGCGCGGCCAGCGCCATCCGGGCTCGTCGAGCGGTAGACGCGGTAGCCGCCACTCGCTTCGGCCGCGGCGTCCCAGCCGAGGCGCACGTGCACGTCTCCGAGCAGCGTGACGACGAGGCCACTGACGGGCGTCGGCGCCGGCCGGTCGGTGGTTTCGCGCACGCGCACGCGGTGGAGGTTGGCATCCATGACGCCGCTGTTGGCCGGGCCGCTCCCGCAGCTCTCGTCGGACTCGGCGCGCACGACGTACCATAGCTCGCGATCGGTCGGCGCGGCGCTGTCGACGTAGGAGCGTCCACCAAGACCCGACGCCACCAGGTTGCTCGAGCCCGGCACGAAGTCCGGCGTCTCGCCCCGGTACACCGCGAAGGTGCCGCCACCGCCGGTACCCCACGCGACGACATCGTCCCAGCTCACGGTCACGCCGTCCGCGCCGCAAGCGTCGTTGTCGATCGCGCTCGTCGCGCCGGTGAACGAGGGCTGGCCGCCACAGGTCGAGCAGGCACCGTAGTCGGGCAGCGAGCCGTCCTTGATGATGAAGTCGTCGACGGTCCAACCGGAGTACTGACCGCTCTCGTCGGCGGTCTGCGCGAACTCGAAGCGGACGCTCGGAGCGCCGTCGACGAACTGGGCCATGTCGAAGGTGTAGTAACCCCAGCCGCTGTCGTTGACGAGCTGCTTCTCGCTGCGCCAGACCGTGTAACCCGGGCCGAGCCACACGCGCAGCAGCGCGTCGTCACCCGTCCCCGAGTGCAGGTTGCGGTAGAAGATCACCTTCGTGTTGGTCCACGTGCTGCCCGAGAGGGTCGGCGAGAAGGCCGACTCGGCGCCGCTCGGCTCGTAGTCGCCGGGGTAGGCTCCCTGCCCCGACAGATCGTGGCCGAGCACACCGTCGTTGTTGTACGCCGAGCTCGGGTCGGCGTTGCCCGCCGAACCGCCGAGCCCCTGCGGAGCGCCGATCTCCCACTCACCCTCGAGGGACCAGCTCCCCGTGCCGTTCTCGAAGGTCTCGCGGTAGTAGACGCCGGGCACCGTGCCCGTGTTGAGCGAGAAGGGCGCGCCGTTCTCGTCCGCCACCGTCACGTCGCCGAAGCCGTCCGTGCCGGTGATGCGGAAGTAGAGCGCGCCGCACTCGTCGGAGCGGTTGATCATCACGGAGTGGTTCGTCTTGAGTCCGCCGTCGGCGATCGTCTCGCCGAGCGCCGGCGTCTTGCCCCACTCGAAGTGGGTGTCGGACGCGACGCTCGTCTTCCAGCGCACGGTCGCGCGCTGATCGGTGAGCTGGTCGACGACGATGTCGGTGATCGCGGGGCCGACGCAGTCCGCCACCGCCTTGTCGAAGGAGACGGCGCCCACGCCCGTGCCGTCGTCCGCGTCGTGGTACGTGGCGGTGATGACGTCACCCTCGGTCACCTGGAGCACGCCGTCGTTCGTGGCGGCGCCCGCCGCCGTCGGGATCGAGCCCTCGTAGGTCGAGGTGTTCGGGCCGGTTTCGGTGAGCAGCACCAGCTCGGGGCTCGCCTCGCTCGTGCTGGTCACGAGCACGGTGACCGTCTGCACGCTCTCCGGGTCGACGTTGACGTCGAGATCGGACAGACGCAGCGTCAGAGAGTCGGAGCAGGAGACGATGTCCTCGATGATCTTCATCTCGCCGCGGTGGCACGAGACGGGACCGTCGCCGAAGTCACCGAGGGTCTCGAAGTAGTAGTAGTTGCCGGCGTTGTCGTCGGTCACTCCATTGCCGAGCGCGTCCTCGCTCGCCACCTCGTAGTAGTAGATCGTGCACTGTTCGAGGCCGGAGAGGTTGATGCGGTGGTCCGTGGTCCGGCCGTAGCCCCGCTCCTCGATCGTCGGCGGCGTCGTCGGACCGTAGGTCAAGAGCGTGTCCGCGCGCTCGTCGGTGGTCCAGAGCACCGACCCGCTCGCGAGCCCGACATCCTCGTCGTGGACGTTCGTGATCAGCGGCGGGGCGCAGTCGACGGTGGCCGTGTCGGTCTTGGTGACGTTCGCGCCTCCAAGGCCGTCGTCTTCGTCGATGTAGGTCGAGGTGATCGTGTCACCCCCGGTGACGTGCAGAGTGCCCGGCGCGTTGGTCGTGCTGATCGGGAGCTCGGCCTGGAAGGTCGCGCTCGCCGCGTCGGACTCCGTCAATACGATCGTCTCGCCGTCCGGCTCCGTGTCGGAGGCCACCGTGACGGTCACCGTGTCGATCACGGTGTCGCTCGTGTTGAGGTCGCAGTCGACGACCCGCACTCGCACGCTGTCCTCACAAGCGAAGGAGTTCCCGCCCATCGCGATGGTGCCGTCCGAGGTGCAGGTGTTGATGACACCGCCGCTCGTCACCAGTGCGAAGTCGGCGTCGAGCTCCGGCGTCTCCACGTGACCGTCCTGGACGATCTCGGTCGCGATGACCTCGACGAGCCAGAGACCGTCCTCCGGGTTCTCGACAAAGACGTTCTCGACGGTGTCGACCGTGTTGGCCGAGCCGCCCGGCACCGACCAGTTGCCCTCGAGCAGCCCGTG
>NPIF01001183.1_pt1 | contig 27428 bp, 30 predicted proteins | sample 8637461 | NCBI WGS metagenome assembly NPIF01 (sample SAMN07420641, study PRJNA396082) | bioreactor metagenome | isolation source: sample BR12 brine-fed electro-methanogenic bioreactor BR | place: Japan: Kochi | collected 2016-12-09
CGGGCTCCGGTCTTGTTATGGGCACCGCCCGGCTGGCTCCACCCGATATCATGCAGGAGGCTTGCTGCCTGGAGGAGGAAGCGCTCCTCTCCCAGGAGGCCGTGCAGGGGAGTGAGCTCGTCGAAGAGCATGAGGGCATTCTTCATCACCTGTTCGTCATGATCCTTATCCGGGGAGTAGCCTGCGGCAAAAGCGCGTATCATCTCAAACCTGTCGCCCATGACACCGGTCTCGGGCTGGGTGTTCAGCTGCATTCTCCTGCACCTCACCTCAACCTTGACCCGGTAAGATATATAGGCTTCTCCGGGCAGGGGCGTGATCGCGAGATATGAGAGGGGAAGCCGGATGATCCGGTATCATCTCTTTTTTGTAGGTCCGCACCGATCTGATAGAGGAGATATGCAACCCGCAGACATACAGCCGGATTCTATAACCGGGATACGGAATAAACGGGTCTACATCGAGACCTACGGGTGCACCTATAATTACGGCGATACAGAAAAGATCAGGATCATTCTGGAGTCACAGGGGTGCGTTATTACCCGGTCTCCCGATGATGCAGACTGCATTCTCATCAATACCTGTATTGTGATCGAAAAAACAGAACGGGAGATGAGGAAGAGGATCGCCGAATGCCGGGATCGGAACCTCTTCGTCACCGGCTGCCTCCCGAAGATCGATCCGGATTGCGGGGGATTCGTGATCGATCCGGATACCATTCACTACCATTTCCAGAAGACAGGGGTTCACCCCTCCGGGAACCCTGCCATTCTCCAGGTGGCACAGGGATGCCCGGGCCATTGCACCTACTGTATCACCCGGAAAGCCAGGGGGCCGCTTCTGAGCCATCCCCTGGAAGAGATTGTCAATGAGCTTGAAGGACTGGTGAGAGAGGGTGCTGTCGAGGTGCAGCTGACAGCACAGGATCTCTCTGCATGGGGGATGGATCGGGGGGAGAACCTCGCCGGACTGCTGGAGGCGATCGGGAGGGTGCCGGGATCGTACCGGGTGCGGCTTGGGATGATGAACCCCGACACCCTCATGCCGATCCTCGATGCTGTCCTTGATGCCTGCAGAAGTGAGCAGATCTTTTCATTCTTTCATATCCCGGTGCAATCCGGATCAGATTCGGTACTCGGGCAGATGGGACGGCGGTACTGCCGTGATGATGTGATTGCGATTGTCCGTGAAATCCGTTCAAGATTCCCCTCTGCCCGGATCTCAACCGATATCATCTGCGGGTTTCCTGGTGAGACAGATGAAGACTTTGCAGAGACGATCGATCTCCTCCGCGCAATTGGGCCTGAGAAGATCAATATCACCCGGTACTCGAACCGGCCGGGAACACCGGCTGCCAGCAGGGCTGATATGCCGGATCGGTTCAAGAAGGACCGATCCCGGCTGGCAACTGCGGTTGCGGGTGAGATCTTTGATCGAATCTATACCACATTCATCGGAGAGGAACTGGACGTTATCGTCACCGAAGTTCTGCAGGAAGGTTCAGTCACCGCTCGGGATTCCGCATACCGGCCGGTGATCATCAGTGAGAACCTATCGATCGGAACCAGATGCCGTGTGCGGATCACCGGCCATCGCCGCCATTACCTGGTGGGGACGCGGATCAGCTGATTACTCCATCTGAAATTTTACTCGACCGAAAATTTTTCTTTATTCAGAGTGTAGTTCTGATATGCAATCCGGAGAAGATGAGGTATCGCCACGGAAGGCAGAGTACCTGAAATATATCCTTGAATCTGGCGGATGCGTAAAAACAACAGATATTGCCAATAATTTTGGCATATCGCCATCAACCGGAACCAAGGCGATCCGTGAGATGGCGGAGGCTGGGCTTCTGATCCATTTGCCATATGCAGGAGCCACCCTTACCGAAAAAGGAGAGCATATTGCACATTTTATCCAGAGAAGGCATCGAATACTGACGCTCCTCTTTTCCCACTATGGTTTTACCCCAGGTGAAGCCTGTGCCGAGGTGAAGAGTTTTGAACATCATGTCTCAAGAGATGCGGTGAACCGGATCTGCGCCTCACTGGGCCACCCGATGATGTCGGTCTGCGGGCGGATCGAACACGAGGAGGGATGTTGCATTGAGCCGGCAGAATGATTCCCTGCGGTATCCGGGGATTTTTACCATTGCTTTGATCCTTATTGCATGCCTCTCCTCAGGATGTGTAGAACCAAAGAGTGCCGAAGATGATGGAAGGATTCCGGTAGCGGTGACGATCCTTCCGATGAAAGAGATCGCTTCTGCGATCGGCGGGGACAGGATCACTGTAACCGTGGTTGTACCGCCTGGAACCGAACCCCATACCTTCGAGCCGACACCTGCCCGGATCGCGTCTATCGCAGAATCCCGGATCTTCTTCAGGGTGGGTTTGGGGCTGCTTCCTTTTGAGGACCGGCTTGTCAGCCGCCTCTCATCCCAGAACCCTGGCCTGCTTGTTGTTGATCTCTCAGAAGGAATTGACTTAATCAAAGGAGATGCAGGGTATGATCACGAGGAGAGCCATCATTCAACGGAATCGGCAGATCCCCATATCTGGCTCTCGCCCAAAAACGGTGCCCTGATGGCAGCAACAATCGCACGTACACTCATTGCAATCGATCCGGAGGGGGAGGCGATCTATCAGCAGAACCTCGATGAATACCAGAAGAGAACGGCTTCTGTGGATGCAGAGGTGCGTGAGATACTGGACACCCTCCCGGGCCGCCGGTTCATCTTAACCCATGATGCCTGGGGATACTTTGCCCGGGAGTACGATCTCGAGCAGGTTGCGGTTCATATCGGCGGGAAGGAGCCGACCGCGAGGGAGATACAGGAGATTATCAGAATCGCCGTTGAAGACGGAATCAGAATCGTCTGTGTCGAACCGCAGTTTTCGGAGAGATCCGCCCGTGTCATTGCTGCCGATATAAACGGAGATGTGGTCGTAATCGATCCCCTGCCGGAGGCATACCTTGAGAACTTTATCAGGGTCGCAGAAGCACTTCAGGGAGGCTACAGATGACTGCTGCCCTCCGCCTGAATGACGTAAAAGTCTGCTATGGCAGGCATGTTGCCATCGAAAATGTCACCTGGGAGGTGGAAGAGCATGATTTTGCTGCCATTATAGGGCCAAACGGCGGCGGGAAGACCACCCTCCTCAGGGCAATCCTCGGCCTCCTTCCACTCGCGGCAGGGAGCATCAGTATCTTCGGCCATCCGCCTTCGGAAGGCCGGGATCAGATCGGGTATGTCCCGCAGTTCCATACCTTCGACTTCTCCTTTCCGATCACCGTCTCGGAGATGATCCTCCAGAGCCGGCTCCCACAGAAGAGGAGATTTCTGTCGGGATACTCAGAGGAGGATTACCGGGCAATGGAGAGGGCCATGGATCTGATCGGCCTCTCGGGGCTTTCGGATCACCCGATTGCCGATCTCTCGGGTGGCCAGCAGCAGCGGGCAATCATTGCACGGGCACTTGCAGGCGAACCGCGTCTCCTCATCCTCGATGAGCCGACCGTCTACATCGATGCTCCGGCAGAAGAGCTCTTCTTCTCGCTTATCGGGAAACTCCGGGAGACGATGGCCGTGATCATCGTCACCCATGATATCAGTGCAATATCCGGGCAGGTGAACAGAATCGCCTGTTTAAACCGCCGGCTGTATACGCATGGGGATGCGACCATCACCGAAGATATGCTCACGTCGGTGTATGGGTGCCCGGTTGATCTGATCGCCCACGGTCTTCCCCATCGTGTCCTCCGCGATCATCGGGGTGGTCGGGATGATTGAGATCCTCGGATTTGGATTCTTCCAGAATGCCATTGTAGCCGGGATTCTTGCCGCTATTGCCTGTGGTATTGTCGGGAGCTTTGTTGTGGTCAGTCGGATGGCAGCAACAAGCGGAGGTATCTCCCATGCCGCATTCGGGGGAGTCGGGCTTGGGTTCTTCCTCGGCATCGACCCCCTGATCGGTGCGATAATCTTCACTATCGGTGCAGCCTGTATTCTCTGGTACCTGAATGTCCGCGAGATGCAGGAGACCGATACGATCACCGCCGCAGTCTGGGCTGTCGGGATGGCGCTTGGTATCATCTTCATCTCCATAACACCCGGATATCCCCCGGATCTCTTCAGTTATCTCTTCGGAAACATCCTTCTCGTTCCATCAACAGACATCATCCTGATGGCACTCCTGCTTGGAGTGATACTGGCAGTTGTGATCACCCTCTTCCCCCGGCTTGTGGCAGTCACCTTCGATCCCGAATATGCAGCGGTGATGGGGCTGCCGGTTTCAGCGCTGAAGCTGGTGCTCTTCCTCTTAATCGCACTTACAATCGTCCCTCTCATCTCGGTAGTCGGGATCATCCTGGTGATTGCGTTATTGACGCTCCCCGCGGCAACTGCACGCCTGTATACACAATCACTCAAAACGATGATGATAACAGCAGTGCTGATCGGCGTTGTAACGGTCCTTATCGGGATCGCCCTCTCCTATGCATCCAATCTCCCCTCAGGCGCAACGATCATCATTCTCGGGGCAGCAATCTATGGAGGCGCCCTTGCCGGGCGGCACCTCCAGTTGCCCTGAGGGATCAGATCTCAAGTGCTTCCATATCCTTGAGAAATGGCATCAGTGTGGTGATGTACCTGCGTTGCCTGCCTGCAATAGTCATCTCACCGCACGCGATCACCTCAAGGATCAGTGGCAGCTCCTTAAGCTTATCCCGGAATTGTGGATCCTGGCTGGCAGCAAAGGCAATAAACTTCTCAAGTACTATAAAGGGGCGCTCATACTCGGGAACAGCCTTAAAATCCTCCATATCTTTCTGAAGTGTTGAGTTCCGGGCAAGATCCTCTTCAAAATAGAGATACATATCAATGCCATACCGGGAGCCGAGCTCCTCAAGCTCCAGTATATCGACCTTCTCACCTGGCGCAACTGCAAAAGTGTTGCATTCACCATCTCTCTTCGTCTCCATAGCCAATAGGTTTGAACCTGAACCTTATGAGAGTCACGATTCCACAATCGGAAACCTGCATCCTCTTCTCCGGGGCAGAAAGGATCAACACCTTTATGTAGGCATGGATGAAAGTGCCGTTTAGGTGTGTGACTGATGGCAGAGATGGATGAAGAGGGGACCAAAAAAGAAGAGCTTTTCTTTCAGCTGATAACGCTTCTCCAGACAGGAACGTTAAATTTCCGGTGGCGGGCAGCTGAGGCGCTTGGAAAAGAGGGAGATCTCCGGGCGGTTGGCCCCCTCATTTTGGCGTTGTCTGATGAGCATGTGGATGTCAGCTGGCTGGCAGCAAAATCACTCGGCCAGCTCGGTGATCCCGAGGCGGTGCCCCACTTAATCGAACTGCTGAAACACGAAGATAAATGGAACCGCCTTGGTGCTCTCATCGGACTTGCAGGGATCGGCGATCAAAAGGCAGTGGAGCCGATTGCCGATCTACTGAAGAATGATGCCGAACGAAAGGTCAGAAAGGAGGCATCAAAGGCACTTTCCATAATCGGAGGCGATGCTGCACGGAAAGCACTTGAGAGGATGAAGGATGAAGAGGATGAGGGGGTGCGAAAAGCCGTTATCGAGGCACTGGAGATGATGAAAGAGAAGAAATCAAAAAAGGATTAAATACCATTATTTTTCTATTCTATACCCTTCATAGGCTTCTTTTCCCTTCCACCCCTCTCCCGGAACAGCGAGGTTACAAAAAGGAATACTAATATTCTCTGACTCCTTAATGTTGAAGGAATGAAGAAAGAGATCGGGAAGATTATTGGCATACTGGTGTTTATCGCACTACTTCTTGCACCAGTAGATCCGGCAATTATCCCGGTTGAGGCGCGATACGTTGCTGCCGTCACACTCCTGATGGCAATCTTCTGGGTCACAGAGGCAGTTCCCCTTGAAGTAACAGCACTTCTTCCGATCATTCTCTTCCCGCTTCTTGGTGTCCTCTCGATACGGGAAGCAACAACCCCGTATGCAGATCCGGTCATCTTCCTCTTCCTCGGCGGTTTTATCATCGCGATGTCGATGCAGAGATGGGGATTACACAGGAGGATCGCACTCTCCATCATCAATATCGTCGGAACAAGCCCAAGAAGGCTCGTCCTCGGATTCATGGTTGCAACGGGGTTCCTCTCGATGTGGATCTCAAATACCGCAACCGCGATGATGATGATCCCAATTGCGATTGCGATCATCGCCACCGTGATGCCCGCGGTGAATGCCAAACTTGATGAGATGAATGATGAGCAACGTGACTTTGCAGGATGCCTTGTTATTGCAGTCGCCTATGCAGCAAATATCGGCGGTATCGCAACCATCATCGGATCGCCGCCAAATGGCATCTTCATCGCACAGATGAAGATTCTCTTCCCCCTGGCACCAACAATCGACTTCTTCACCTGGATGAAGTTCGGTGTCCCTCTTGCCGCAATCTTCATCCCAATCGTCTGGCTCTGGCTGATTAAAGTCCCCTACCGCCACCTGCCACAGAAACTCTCCCAGGCAAAGGACGTTATCGAACAGGAGATGGAAGAGCTTGGACCGATGAGCAGGGGTGAGAAATGGACACTCTTCGTCTTCCTCCTCACTGCATTCAGCTGGATTTTTGCATCCACCAAGGTGATCGGAGGGACAACCATCCCCGGTCTCGATCAGATCTTCCCCGGAATCAATGATACGGTGATAGCAATCTTTGGAGCACTCCTCCTCTTCTTCCTTCCCGTTGATATGAAGAAGGGGATCTTCACCATGAACTGGGAGTGGGCACAGAAGATCCCCTGGGGCATCCTGATCCTCTTTGGAGGAGGCCTCTGTTTATCTGCTGCATTTATCTCAAGCGGCCTTGCAAAGCTGATCGTCAACTCCTTCACGATGCTCTCGCTCCTCCCGATTGTTGCAATCGTGCTGATCGTGGCAATTGCAGTCTCCCTCCTAACCGAGGTCTCCTCAAATACTGCCATTGCATCGGTGATGATGCCGATTATGGCCGTAACAGCGATCTCCATGGGAATCCATCCCTACATGCTGATGCTGACTGCCGCGGTCTGTGCCTCCCTTGCATTCATGCTCCCGGTTGCCACCCCGCCAAATGCGGTTGCCTATGGAACAGGGTATATCGATATGAAGACACTCTTCAAATCAGGATGGGCTCTGAACCTGATGGGTGTTGTCTTCTGGACATTCTTCCTCTTCACGGTTGTGATCTGGGCGATCGGGTTTACCCCTGATCTCCCGGCATGGGCAGTAAACCCCTGATCTATCCATCACCCTTATCTATGAAGAGAGCAATAGCCTGCATATGTCACGTATTACGATTAAAGACGATGAGAGCCTTTCCGCTGGAGCCGGCGTCGAGGGGCGGCAGCAGAAGAAGGGTTTTGACACCGATATAGAAGGCGAACGGGGGAAGAAGAAAAAGATTCAGGGTTTCGGCAGCCTGAAGTTCGATACACAAAAAAATGCCGATATCTTCGAGTCCGAACCCCGTTAACCGGGGATGAGGTCAGATCCCTTCCGAATGATTATCTCTCTTTCACCATCATAGGTCGAGAGAAGACCATATGCTTTGAGCGGATCACCAATCCTGAGGGGAGGGGGATCAATTCCCCCGGGAATAAAGACTTTTACATCCGAGAGGATGATGATTGTATGGCCGCCGCTCCAGGTGGCCCTGATATCATCTATTATTCCTGAATACACAACCAGTTTCCCATCTGGAAGAGCGGGATCATAGGGATGGGAGAAGAATGCAGGACCTGCTCCCTGTATTGCAAGATGAAAGGTCAGGATCACCAGAAGAGAACCAACAATAAGAATCCCTGCCTTCTTTTCCGATGGATAAGTCATTCCAGAAAATTCTACCTGATCTCTTATGAAGCGATAGGTTGATATGTTAACAGCGTTAACATACTGCTATGCACCCCCATATGCTGCCACCTTCCTCGCAGAAGGTTCTTCACCTTCTCCGGCAGGGTGGTTCAATGACACACAAGGATATCGTCAAAGAGAGTAGCCTTGCACCCCGTACAGTCCGGTATGCATTGAAGCGTCTCAAGGAACAGGGTTTGATCCTTGAGAAATTCAACTTCCGGGATGCACGGCAGATCATCTACGAGTGCAGGGTTGCTGATAGCCAGAGGGCTACGGCATGAACAAGCAGCTCTGCGACATCACCCACTGTGACGAACTGGCACGGAACGTGCTTCCCCGCATGAGGGCGGAGCTTGTGTACCGGCTTGTGAACGGACAGGGTGTCAGGCAGAGCGAAGTTTCCCGCCGTCTCGGGATATCCCGCGCCGCCATATCACAGTACATCAGCAGGAAGCGTGGATCCGGAGAGATTGAACTCTCAGATGATATCGCTGCCATGCTTGACAGATGGGCATTCGCCGTGATGAATGAGGAGTCCTCCTCAATCACCATCTGTGATATCTGCAATTGCACAAAGAAAAAATTACCCTAATCTTTTCTGATCCGCTTTCCCAGGATAATTCCCGCAAAGAAGAGCAGGATGGCAACAGCGATCATTGGTTTAGGCCATTCCTCCGGGATTTGGGCGAATATCTGACCTGCCGGGCGATAGTCGTTCTTCCAGTCCTCTTCAAAGACCCGCAGGTAGTATGCGGCGGCATCAGGATGCCTGATGATGACCCCCGCCTCCCGGTTGTTCATGGGAGAGTTCTCATTCCAGTTGATGCTCGATACAAGAACGGCATTTCCATCCACGATCACTCCTTTGGTGTGGATCTTCGTGATCCCGGCACGATCTCCCTGATATAACCGTGCTTCAAGCGGAAGATCTGCTCCTTCCGCATGCCTGTTGATGAATGCCACCATCTCATCATTATCAGCATCACCCTCAATATTGAACCAGCTGGCATCAAGGATGATCCGGACGTCTACTCCGCGGCGAGCAGCATCAATTGCCGCATCCAGCCATGGATTGGGTGCATTCTTCGTCCAGTTGCTGATGTATGCCTGCTGAATCTCAACCGTCCGGGTTGCTCCCGCGATCATCTCCGGAACCAGGTGGGAGGTATCTGGCGAGAGCACCGGGATTACCGTTGCCCCTTCGATGAAGAGGGGGCTGTAGCGTTGTGTATGGGCATCGGATATATCCGGGGCAGGAATCTCTGCGTTCCGTGCAGGAGAGATCGGGACGACATCCCTCCCGATGCTGTCTTCGGAATAGACCATCCCGAAATAGTCTGCAAGCCGGGAATCATGTATCCAGACCCCCCATCCCCGGTTGCCGGCATATCCGGGGAGAGGCATCCCGCTCTCCTTGATATTTTCGCTCATTATAAGGAGAGATTCAGAATCAATGATAAGATACTTTGAGTGGAGGAAGCGATACCTCGATCTCTCACCTCCGGAAACACCCATATAATCGACAGCAATTCCACTCTGGTTCATGACAGTAAGGAGGGCAGATTGTTCCGGGGAGACGCCGCCGACCGGAGATCCCTCCATGAGAATCCGGATCACGACACCCCGCTTCTGCGCATCCATGAGGAGCTTGCCGATTCCCGGATGCGTGAATTCGTATACGCTCACCTCAATTGAGCGTTCTGCTGAAGATATCGCTTCTTCCATCACCTCAAAGGCTGAGTCGGGGGAGACGAAGAGGGTGGCAGAGACGCCTTCAATATGGATCGGTGAAAAATCGCTCTGCCCGATCAGAAACGGGCGCGGGTTCCAGACGCCATCGACGATCCGGTGGATCTGCCCTTCACGCGGCTTTACGTCCCGTGGCCAGGCGATCTCAAACTGCCTTGTGCCGCGATACCAGAGCTCTATCTCATCCTCTGTATTTGTCAGGATGAACCGATCCATATGGATGAGATTTGGAACGTTATCTGTCGATTGTTCCCATTCAAAATCCGGATAAATCCCATGGGTGGTTTTGTATGCCTCTGCCTGACGGGCAAGAACGAGATCCCCATTGATCCGGGTCCCGGGTGGGAAGCTGAGTGTTCCTTCACCATCGGTGATCGTCCAGCCTTCCAGGCTCCCCTGCCCGGTGAGGATGATGAATTCATCGGGATCATAGGGGAGGTAGGGATCCGGGCAGAACGCGGTGACGGTGATCCCGGCGGTGGCAGCAGCAGGGATGAAGAAGAGAATAAAGAGGAGAAGGATGAGGGGCGTACGCATGGAGAGTTTTCGATCTATTCCTTTATTGCCGTCACGGTTTTATTCTTCATATGGATGGGTATGTGGTGAAGGTTGGGGGAAGCCTCGCCGATATGCTGCCGGAACTGGTTCCGATACTTCTCGAGTCTAAAAAGAGGCTCCTGATCGTTCCCGGCGGTGGAGCCGGAGCCGATGCAGTCCGTCTGATCGATCCCGGTCCCGATGCCGCGCACTGGATGGCAATCTCGGCAATGGAGCAGTATGGCCACAGAATCGCATCGTTTGGCATCCCCGCAGTTGATCAACCGGGGGAGATCAACAGGACGTCGGTCCTCCTGCCATACTGCCTTCTCAGAAGAGAAGATCCCCTTCCACACACGTGGGATGTGACATCCGATACCATCGCCGCATGGGTTGCATGGCGATCAGGACTCCCTTTGATCGTCCTCAAATCAGTTGATGGACTGCTATTGGATGGAATAAAGATTGATATCGTCACAGAACCCATCACAACCGATACTGTTGATACTGCCTTCCTTCCCTTCATCCTCGAGCATAACGTGAGGGCTGCTGTTGTGAACGGCCGAAAAGAGGGGAAGCTCCGACTGGCACTTTCCGGGGATTTTTCCCAGGGCACCTATATCCCCGCCCGGACAGAGGGATTATAACCGATTGATCCCAACCATATAAGGGAGTCCGACTATGTCAACAGTAAAGTGCACGTCATGCCATGCCCCGCTCGCTGAGCGAGGTGCTACCGAATTTAAATGTCCAGAGTGCTCCGAGGTTATCCGCCGGTGTGCCAGGTGCAGATTACAGAGCATACCATATGTCTGCCAGAAGTGCGGATTCCAGGGGCCCTGAATATGGGAGCAGTAGCAGTTATTCTGAAAGTGATGCCGGAATCGACCGATGTTGATCTCGAGGCGTTAAAACAGGCGATCCGTGAGAAGATCCCGGGCGTCTCAGATATCAGGGACGAGCCTATCGGGTTTGGCCTTGTTGCATTAAAGGTTGCAACGGTCATCCAGGATGAAGAAGGCGCAACAGAAGGGATTGAATCACAATTTAATGATATCCCTGGAATCGACCGTGTAGAGATCGTCGATCTCAGCCGGATGATCTAAATTTACTTTTTTTTGAAGAATTATTCCGGGGAATGATAGCTCTCTTCGAGTAACTCGAAGACATGATGCGTAACTTCACGAATCTGTTCGGTTGAGTTACGGAATGCCTCAAGCTCATCTTCAGATAGCTTGATTGGTACAGGAAATGCTCCACCCCGCGTGATCCGTGCAGGAACACCGATACAGACACTCCCGATATCATGCACCTCCTTCTGGATGAATGCTGAGACGGTTAATATCCTGTGTTCATCCTCAACAATCGTCCTGATGATGGTGGCAATCGCATCGCCCGGACCATAGACGGTTGATCCTTTGTTCCGGATGATCAGCGATCCGCTCGTCTTTACCCGCTCCATCATCTCCTCTTTGGGGATGTGCGAGAAGGCCGGCAGGTTGTTAATCTGGATACCGCCGATCGTTGTTGCAGACCAGAGAGGCACCATCGAATCGCCATGTTCTCCGATGATCCGTGTGTGGACTTCCGAGACATGGACATTAAAGAACTCTGCAATACAGGATTTCAGCCGCATCGAGTCAAGGTGCGTCCCAAGCCCGAATACCCGGTGTGGCGGGAGGTTTGAGTACCTGAGGGCAACTGCGGTCATGACATCGACCGGGTTTGAAATGACAAAGAGAAGTGTTTCCGATGCGTTTCTACCGATCTTCTCCGCATATCCTGCGACAATCCGTGCATTATCGACTGCGAGATCGAGCCTGTTCTGATCGGACTTTCTGGCAGCACCCGATGCCAGTATTATGATCTCAGATCCACGGAGATCTTTCTCATCACAACTCCATGAGATACGGGTATTGGTTCCGCGTGCCGCAAATGAATCTTTGAGATCGCGGGCCAGCCCTTCAAGGTACAGCTGGTTTCCATCACGGCCAAAGAGGCTCACCTCTTTCACATGCGGAATCTGGGATATCGCATGGGCTGCATATGAACCAACCTGGCCTGTCGCTCCGATGATCGTTACTTTCACCATAGAAATCAGCATATTGGGAACGCGTCATCGGTCGACAGCACATACCGCCGTTCCACAGACCTCCCTTCTCCACCCCGCTACCCCATGGGCGCCAGACGTCTGCGGTAAGTCTGCTCCCTTCCGGGCCTGAACCGGTACCCGCAGCAACAGGCCTCACCCCCCTCCGGAGGATTGGTCCCTGGCCGTTGACCTCATAGGACGAGGCTTCTACGTCGGAAGATACTGCTTCCCGGAAGCTGCCTCAGCCTTCCTCAGACTTCGCCCCCCGCATGTCGACGGTTTCGGGTGACAGGTGACGTCTAACCACCCGGGCTAGTTCCCGTAAATCATAGGTTTTTTTATGGGATAAATACATCCCCATGGTTTTTTGCTTTCCACTCACTGATGGTCTCCTCCACCATATCACGGGAGGCCTTGTCAAAGAGATCGATGACTGTCAGGACATTTCCCTCGGGGATATGAGGTGAGAGAAGCCGGTAATCGCCCTGATAGACCTCTGCCGAGATTCCGCCACGGGCGGTTGCAACAAGATGGGGTTCACTCCTCACCGGCGTATCCGCCATCGCAGTATAACTCTCGAATATCTCCACATCATCAATCCCAAGGTAGGCATGATTCACCTTGAGATTGAATGCGGTCCAGAATGCAGCTGCATACCAGGCATCATTGAAGATCAGGTTCTGCACGCCGAGCCGTGCGGCTACAATACCGAGTGTGCCGCCCCCGCAGCAGGCATCAACAAAGGTCTTCGGCCGTTTTGTAAAGACCTTCCGATCCACAGAGATGATCTTTGGATTTACCGGGCGTGGGAATTCGATATGCATCATTGATGACTGTTTGTAAATGACGATCGGGCCGACCTGGGTTGCAAAGATGTTTGCCCTGACATCACAGCCTGCAAGGAGGGTATGCGTCTTTGGAGGAAGATCCGAATCAGGATCGGTGATGCCGGGTATGATATGATTGTCCTGAATAATCCCCCTGACTTCCGGGACTTCGGCGACGATACGTTCTGCGGTTTTTTTGCTGAACTGATCGGTGAGGAGGACGAGCGAGTGACGGGGCAGGTATGGCGCCTCATGCAGGACAAAACCAGGATTAATAAGCGGGGTGCCGACCTCCTTTAGAGGCTCGGAACCGGTGAGATCCCCTTCCTCAACACCAATCCTATACATCACCGCATACACATCATCAATGAACCGCTTCCCGCATGAACAGGTATCGGGAGGGATATAATCGGGGGGAGGGCTTTTCTTGTCAAGATGCCTGCCCCTGCACCGGGGACAGGGCGAGAAGATCGTCTCCATCGTATTGATCAGGTCAAAGGCATCGGAGACGCAGTCATCACCACAAACCGGGCACTTCATACACCCCACTTGGAGCGGGAGAAGATAAAGGATCAGCATCTTGTGGATTGAGGGGGGATGCACGATTGCTCCGGATTGAATGGAGAATAGAAGAAAAATGCAGTTTTTTTATGGCAACCCGTGATCCGGGAAGGTATGCGAAGAGGGATCGGAGGGGTTTTGTATGCGCGCCTATTGCACTAAATCCAGTCAGATTCGGAAGAGAACTTTATCAGTAGAGCTGCCAGATGATCGATACCTGAGGTGATGTGAGAGTGAGCCAGATAAAAGAGGAGATCCTACGTGAGTTAAACGATCTCCCACCCGGTACATGCCATGAAGTCCTTGACTTCATCCGTTTTCTCAAATCCCGGAGTCGACGAAACATTCCGGAAACTGTCACCGTACGTGAGTCGACACTCATTCAGGACTGGCTTTTACCCGAGGAGGATGAAGCATGGAGCGGATTATAAGAGATGGGCCTGATGCGATTTGAACGCATGACCGCCCGGTTATGAGCCGGGCGCTCTAACCAACTAAGCTACAGGCCCTGTTCTGGATCACATTACCAGAGAACAGGTGTGGCAATGTACCAGTATCTGTTGACCCATAGACTAAAAAAGATGTATGATGGGGGATTGCCCTGCCTTTCCATGGATTCGGCTCAGCCGAAGATCCAGCTGAAGATTCCCCCTTTCTGCTCTTCAATAATCGCCCTCTCTTTGAGGCGGCGCTGCTCCTCCTCCATCAAATCGATCTGTTCAAGGAGGATCGTTCTGAGTTCGGGATCGGTTGATGAGTTTGTCAGGACGATGCCCTGGATCTCTTCTATCCGCCGCTCATTCTCTTCTGCCTGTACCCTGATCCGCTGAGCCGCCTCCCTGTCACCGCCGAAGAGCGACAGCATGATACCGGATCTCTGCTCCATTGCCACCTCATCTCCCCACTGGGAATTCACCGAGGCATTGTACTCACGGGCAACTTCGGCAACGAACGGACCGATACCGGTCATGTTCTCAGCGGCAAGGAGGGCGAAGACGGCATTCCTGACCTGATTCTCATGGGCATACCGTGCCCGTGCATGCGAGGGGAGCGCCTGTGCCTCTTCTGCCTGTATCTGCTGTCGGGTGCGGATCATGGATCTCAGTTCTGCCGGATTCTCCGGACGGCGGGAGGTGTCTGCTAAAACCGTCACACTGACTGCTGCACCCGGCGATTCCACCGGAGGACCGGCATGTGCAGGCGTTACAGACGGGGCTCCCTGCACTCCCTGTGCAGGTGATACAGACGGCGGCCCCGTAGACTGGCTCCCGGTTTCATCCGGCGGACCCCGTGCGCCCGCCACCTGATCCGGCCTCCCCCCATGCTCTGCGGCAACAGCTGGAGCTGCGGCGGCAAGGAGAAGGAAGAGGCAGAGAATAATTGACAGAATTTTCATATGCCCCCATTTATACTGAGAGGTATATAAACATTCTCCCGGAGAAGGGAGGGTGGGGAGATTCCGGATAAGAGAGTCAGTATCTCCCGGTTCCAGTCACCATATCCCCCTGCATCTCATTCCACCCGTCATGCGGGCCGATGAGTTGGAGTGACGAGAGCTGGGAGTAGCCATTCCCGCTCCACCCCAGGCTCCACCACTCGTTGCTGCCTGAGAACCGAACCCCGACTTCGACGATTGTGTCTGGAGTGGACTCATAGGAGAGATACACAGGGCTTATGATTGCAGTGCAGGGGGAGGGATCCCTGCCCATGCCCAGAATAGTGCATCCACCTTCAGAAACGGTGTAGGGGAGGAGCGGTTCGCTCCCTTCCGGATGCTTCGTCTGGATCGTCCTGCCGGGATCATACCGGATTCCGAAACTCTCCGGCATCAGGATCGGCGTCTCTTTGCTGTAGCGATCGTTTGGCGGCATTGTGGGGGGAAGGATCTCCTGATCCGGCTCGATTGCAATCGGCATCCCGCGATATTCAGGAGTCATTCTGTCTGCTGTGATCGAGAGGAAGGGTGTACCATCGATGGTGACGATCCCGGCATCCCAATCCTCAGGTATGCCATAGAAGTCAGATAGCAGGGGATCAAATCCAGGCGCCGGGTAGGGGAGGAGGAGTGTCACATTATAGAGCGGTTCGGTGAAGCTGATTGTAGCCTCATAGGAGTGGCTGCTCTGGTACGAATCAAGCGATTCCGGGGAGCCGATGCAGCCGGCGGAAAGGAGGCAGAAGATGCAGAGGAGAGCGGGGAGAATAATCCTCATGGAGAAAGATAGGATTCCTCCGGGAAAAGGGTTGTTGATCGGGTTGTGAAGATGCCAGAAGATTCCCGCAGGTATTATCTGATGAAGCATCCGAAGAGATTGTATTCAACAGAAAGTGTTGCTGACAAAATGAATGTTTCTCGGTTTTTTGCAATTGTCCTCCTCCTTCTCTTTGCTTCTGCTACCACTCTGTACATCTTTTCTGGAGGTTATGAGCGAGCAATCGTAACGGTCGTGTATATTGGAGAGAAGGAGGATTTCAGCTTCCTTGATTCTTCATTCCGTGGATTGTACAAGGCACAGGATGATTTTGGCTTTGGTATCCGTGAAATTCACCTGAATACGAAACCTGATTCCGATCCCGTGGTGGATGCCGGGGGGAACAGATCTGAACTGGTGCTGATACTCGGGGGCATGATGGGCGGGTATGCAGAAGAGGTGCAGAAGCAGTATCCTGATGCCCGGATCATTCTCATCGATGCAGAACCCGATATCGAGATGGATATCCGCTCGGTCTCGTTTGAGATGTCCGGTGCTTCATACCTTGCCGGGATACTTGCCGCAGACCAGACACAGACCGGAATAATCGGCGTGATTGGGGCTGAGGATGCACAGGTTATCCATAGCTACACCGGGGGGTTTGTTGCCGGGATATACCGGGATCGCCCTGATATCCGGGTGATCACCTCCTATCTTGCAGATGATGCAGCCGGCTATGCCATGCCTGAAGAAGCCGGCCTTGCCACCCTGAGGATGCATGAGGAAGGGGCCGATCTGGTATTTGTTGTTGCAGGGGGCTCAGGTATCGGGGCGATACGTGCGGCAGAAGGAATTTCTGGCATGCATATAATAGGGGTTGATACCGACCAGTCTCCCCTCTCCCCGGAGACGGTAGTTGCATCGGTTGTCAAGAATCTCGATGAGATCGTCTATCGCGAGGTCGCAGATGTATTCAGGGGATCATATACTCCGTCCGCCATTCGAATAGGACTTGATGGGGGCGGAGCATCGGTTGTTATCAGCCCGGAGTTCTCCCATCTTGCACCTCTCATCGAGGGGCGCTATGATGAAGCAGTTGCGATGGAGGCAGATTATTCCCACAATAAGAGCTGATCGCAGATCAGGAGGGGGGCTTTCACGGGCCGGCATCATCGCCGTGCTGCTCCTCTTACTGCTCTCACCGGTTCCAACTGTTATGGGGATACCAGATGAGGAGAACTTTGCCGACATTGATCAACGCCCGGATCTCTTCCTGAAAGGAGAACCCCAGAGTGTCGATCTCGTCTACTTCCATAGTGTCACATGCAGCAGCTGTAATCGGGTGAGCCCGCTTGTTTATGCGTTTACTGAGAAGTACCCGGAGGTCCGCCTCTACTCCTATGAGATCGGGCTCAACAGGACAAATCATGAGATCTTCCAGGAGACGATCCGGAAAAGAGAGATCGGATCATACCTCATCCCGCTCTTCATCATCGGGAACGCCACACTCTCGGGAGAGATGGAGATCCGCCGCTTTTTAGAGGCATACCTGTATGATGAGCGGGATCTCACTTCTGATATTTCGGATCAGGCGATTCAGCCCATTCCATGGACATACGATCACCCATCCGGAGGAACAGAGGGCACCGGAAACCTTACTGCACCGGATAGCGGCTCTTCCGGGCGGCTTGAGGTGACTGTTCTCTCAGTACTGGCAGCGGCGGCTGTTGACAGCATCAACCCATGTGCCTTCGCCGTCCTTTTTGTCCTCCTCGCATACCTCACCTCCCTCCATAACCGGAGGAGACTCCTTCAGGTCGGGCTCACCTATATCGGGGTTGTCTTTGCCGTATACCTTGTTGCCGGGCTTGCACTCCTTGGGTTCGTCCATAGCCTTGGGATATCGGAATGGGTCTCCACTATCGCCGCTCTTGTGGTGATAGGAGCCGGTTTCATTCAGATTGTGGATCTGGTGCTGAAACAGAACGGCTTCACCCTCTCGATTCCGGAAGCGGCAAAAGAGAAGATCAGCAGGAATATTCGGCGTGCCACCATCCCCTCGGCAGTTGCGCTTGGGACACTCGTCAGCCTCGTCGAGCTCCCCTGCACCGGCGGGATCTATCTTGCGATCCTGGGGCTGATTTCTGATCGGATGACCTTTGCAGAGGGACTGCCATACCTGATCCTCTACAACATCATCTTCGTGCTCCCCCTTGTAATCGCCCTTGGAATCGTCTACTCCGGCACGTCCCCGGACCGTGTGGAGGCATTGAGGTACCGGTACAACCGTCCGGTGAGGCTCGTAATCGGCATCTTCATGATCGGAATAGGATCAGCGATGCTGCTTGGGATTGTGTAATGATAATAAAATAAAAAGAGGGGTTGTTTTGAGGGCTTTATTCCGTCGTCCTGCCGTCGAAATGCTCGTGGGCAGCTTCTGCTTCTGCCTTTGTTGTGTGGATCGTCTTATCCTGGTGTTCTGGCGGGGAGTAGATGGTGTATAACTTCAGATCGGCTGTCTTTGAGGTGTTGATCACGTTATGTTCCGCACCGGCTGGAACAACCACGGCACTGCCGTCTTTGACTGCATGTGAAACACCATCGATGACGACCTTTCCTTCACCCTCCTCGAACCGGAAGAACTGATCGATATCATCATGCACCTCTGATCCGATCTCTTCGCCGGCCTTTAAGCACATCAGCACAAGCTGGCTGTACTTCCCGGTATACAGGACTCTCCTGAAATCGGTATTCTTCAGGGTATCTGTCTCAATATCTGCTGCAAATCCTTTCTTCATATCTCTTATCCTCCATATGATAACGGCAGAACCGTTAAGATACCACTAGGACGGGGAATTATATCAGGGTTATGGAAATGGCAAATCCCTGTTTCTTTCACTTTCACATCCAGCGGTTGGGGGTTTATTGCATCCCGATGAGATGATGGATAACACGTAGAGGTGTTTTGAATGAATGTATCCAGACCAGAAATGTCGAACCCGATCTCTCACGGCCGGGATATGAGTTCTATCTTAACGCTCCGGATGAAGACCCGGAGAAGATCCATCGTGTTGAGATCTGCTTTGCCTTGAAATAAGGTAGGTCGGAAAGGGAAGGAGGGGATACTGAAGGATGATACTTCAGCCTACACCCTATTTACGAGATGATCGGCACCTGATGTCGAGAGGAGGATGATCAGGTACATAAGCGAAAGGAAGAGTGAGTAGATGATGCCCTTCCGGAGATAGAAGAGGCAGGCGAGGATGATCGGGATGAAGAAGAGGATCTGGGCGATGTCGTTGAAACCTGAGGAGAGGAGGAAGATGCTCATCATGGTGCTGAGGACAGTTGAATCGGGGGAGCCATAGTGTCCATCTTAAGGGGAGGAGATGACCAACCTATCTCCTTATTTCCGCCATTCTGAGTCCGTTTGCAACAGCAAGCAGTTCGGATACTTCGTGCAGTATCACCGCAACCGCCACCCCCATGATACCAAGTGCTGCTGCCGGTATCATCACTCCAAGGATGATTATAGAAAAAACGATATTCTGCCGGATGATAGATCGTGATTTCTTCCCATACCGGATTGCATCCGGAATCTCGCTGAGATCATCTGCCATAAGTGCAACATCAGCCGCCTCGATCGCAACATCACTCCCAATTGCTCCCATTGCAATCCCGACAGTCGCCTCTGCAAGGGCAGGAGCATCATTGATCCCATCACCCACCATCGCAACCCCGCCATAGGTCTTCTTCAGGCTCCTGATCATGGTGATCTTCTCTTCAGGGGCAAGCCCTGAGCGGATGTCAGTAATACCGAGGGGGGCGGCAACAGATGCGGCAGTCTCTTCCGTATCACCAGTGAGCATCACAACCGTGATATCCATATCCCGGAGCTTTTTAAAGACCGTCTCTGCCTCGGGGCGGATCTGGTCACGGAAGGCAATTGCCCCGTAAGCCTCATCTTCCGTCCCAACGATAACAACGGTCTTCCCCTCTTTTCTGAGAGTCTCGAGTAATGAGAGAACAGAAGGATCATAAACGGCACGCGAGAAGAGATCCGGCCTGCCGACATACACAGTATCGAGATCAATTCTCGCATGAACACCGGTTCCGGTTACAACACACCCGTCTGAGATTGCATATGGAGAGATATTTTGGTTTTCTGCTTCTTTTTGGATCGCTTTTGCAAGTGGATGAATCGAGCAGATCTCAACCGATGCAGCATACCTGAGCACCTCCTCTTCAGCTCTGGAAAGAGGGATGATGTCGGTTACCACAGGGATGCCGCGGGTCAGTGTACCGGTCTTATCGAATGCAATTGCCCGGATAGAACCGAGATTTTCCAGATGGATTCCCCCCTTGATCAAAAGGCCCCGTCTTCCTGCTGTGCCAATACCTGCGGCAACCGCGATCGGCGTAGAGACGACGAGGGCACATGGGCACGCAGCGATAAGAAGGACAATTGCCCGATACATATATTCATCAAACCCATACCCGAGGATTCCCGGAACAACAGCAAGGAGGATTGCAAGAATGAAGACTAATGGAGTATATGTTTCTCCGAATTTCTCAATAAAACGCTGAATTCTCCCTTTTCTATCCTGGGCCTCCTGTACCAGATGAATCATTTTCGAGAGCGAGTTCTCTTTGTAGGGTGAGGTCACCTCCACGGCCAGCATGCCGGTATGGTTTCCGGTACCAGCATAGACGGGATCTCCTGGAGAACGCTGTACCGGGATTGATTCCCCGGTAACTGCCGCTTCATCAAGATCAGAATGGCCGGATATGATGATGCCATCAGTTGGGATCATCTCACCCGGGCGGACAACAAAATGATCGCCCGGCACCAGTTCTTCGGCCGGAACAGTCATTTCATCTCCATTTCGTATAACCCGTGCCTCTTTTGGAGCAAGCTTCAGGAGCTCTCTTATGGATGAATGCGTCTTTGCAAAGGTAAGCTCCTCAATTCCCTCGGCGATACCATAGAGCACCACAAGCATTGCTGCCTCATCAAAAAGCCCAAGTGCAATTGCACCGCCGGTGGCGGCAATCATCAGTGATTCGATACCAATCTTCTTCCGGAGGAGATCTTCAGCCCCCTCACGCATCCAGTGGTATCCACCAAGGATAATGGCAACGCCGTAGAGTGCCATTCCTAAAACCTCATCAATTGCCTGGAGATGGAGGAGAAGACTATTTGCCAGCACCAGCGCCCCCGCCAGAAGAGCATTCCTCAGCGGAGGATAGAGATACCAGGGCCCGTTATATTCGATATGACAACAGCAATGTCCCATGAACAACCTCGAACTTCATCTATAGAACCAGATACACTTTTTATACCAATAAACCAGAACGTTACCCTGAAGAGAGGTGATTTCCCTGACTGAATCCAGTTACCCCGATGATATCTGCTTCTGCCCGCTCTATGGACTCCTTGATGTGATAGGAAAGAAATGGGCGCTTTTGATCATAGCACTCCTTGGCAATGACCATGAGATGGGCTTTAATATGCTCAGGAAGTCCCTCACCGGGATCAGCCCGAAGACTCTCTCAGATACGCTCAAACGCCTTGAAGAGAACGGGATCGTCAAGCGCAGGGTTGAGGGAACATCACCTCCGACAGTCAGGTACTCGCTGACACCGGATGGGTGCAGCCTGAGGGAGATCTTAATCCCGATGCTCCGCTGGGTTGCAGAACATGGAGGGCATGAAGCGGACTGGTGCCCGGTACGGTCGCATCCTGGGCTGAATAAGGATAAATAATTCGTTTTTAAGAGAATACTGATTTCTCCGTGGAATATGATGCGGGTGTGTCTCAACCACCCGGTTCGAGATTCATAGAACAAGATTTATCGTTCATGGTACCAATTCACGGATATGCAATCCCCAGGATCCGGTGATCCGTCGATCTCACTCCTCTACGTGGATGACGAGCCGGCGCTCCTTGAGATTGTAAAGGCATTTCTTGAGAGAGGCGCCGGGATCCGGGTTGATACACAGGAGACGGCAATTGATGCACTTCGCCTGCTGGAGACGCAATCCTATGATGCGATCGTCTCCGATTACCTGATGCCCGATATGGATGGGATCGCATTTTTACGGGCCCTGAGAGAGAGGGGCGACAGAACCCCGTTCATCATCTTCACCGGAAAAGGGCGTGAGGATGTCGTCATCGAAGCATTTGAGGGGGGCGCAGATTTCTACATTCAGAAAGGCGGCGATCCGAAGTCCCGGTTTACCGGGCTTGAGAGGAAGGTGAGGAGGGCGGTTGATCTCCACCGGGCAGAGAGGGCGACCAGAGAGAGCGAGGAGAAGTACCGGACAATGATGGACAGGGCAAGCCAGATGCTCTTCCTCCACGATCAACACGGTGCAATCCTTGACGTCAACCAGAAGGCGATAGAGAGCACCGGATATAGCCGTGAAGAGCTCCTTTCGATGAATGTCGCGGATATCGACCCCGATGTAGATAAAAGAGATGATAAACGATGGATCTGGAAGGAAACACCACTCACTGAGGAGAGGATCTTTGAATCACGGCACAGGCGGAAGGATGGATCGATCGATCTACCCGGCAGAAGTGCATGCATCCAGGATAACTATCGCAGGTGAGCCCTACATCATGGGGCTGGCAACCGATATTACAAGCCGCAAAGAGAAGGATGCAACAGTTCAGGAGAGCGAGGAGATGTTCCGGGGCATCTTCGAGAATCTCCAGGATATCTACTACAGAACCGATGCAGATGGAATAGTCACGATGCTGAGCCCCTCGGCAGCCGGAATCTTTGGGTCTGATACAACTGATGCCATGATAGGAAAGCCTACCTCTGATTTCTGGGTACATCCTGAAGAGCGGATGGATATAGTGCGGCGTATTGCAGAGGAGGGAGGGGTGCGGGACTATGAGGTCACGCTCAAAAAGGCAGCAGGAAGCCCCCTCCCTGTTTCAGTATCCTGCCGCCAGATCTATGATGGTTCCGGTAAGGCAGCAGGAATTGAGGGAGTTATCAGGGATATCACGAAACGAAAGGAGATGGAGAGGGCCATCCAGAGCCAGCTTGACCTGATCGAAGGGCTCTTTGAGAGCCTCCCGCTTGGGGTGGTCATCATGGATCCAGGCGGGGAGGTACTCCTCATGAACAGAGGGGTTGAGGAGATAACCGGCTATACGCCAGAAGAGATCCGGACAATGGAGGACTGGTTCCTCAGGGCATATCCGGACCCCCCCTACCGGGACGAGGTGCTCTCCATCTGGAATAGTGATAAAGAAGAGGGGGTTGGGAGCCGTGAATGTAAGGTCACCTGCAAGGATGGAACGTTCAGGGATATCGAATTTCATGCAGCGTTTCTTGCAGATGGCAGGGACATTGTGACGATCTCGGATGTGACCGAACGGAGGAGAGCAGATGAAGAGAAGGAGAGGAATGAGTACCGTTTTTCACTCCTGGCAAGCCAGAGCCGTGCCTATACCTGGGAGGTCGATGCAGAGGGGCTCTTTACTTCAATCGGTCCGGAATCCGAGGCGATAACCGGGTATATGCCGGATGAGATCGTTGGGAAGCTGCACTTTTATGACCTGCATCCTGAGGAGAACCGTGAGGAGTTCAAACGAGCCGCAATGAAGGTTTTTGCCCGGCGAGAGCCCTTCAGAGATTTTGAAAATAGTGCCATACGAAAGTCAGGGGAACTCTTCTGGGTCAGCACAAGCGGAATTCCACTTGTTGACGATTCCGGCTGCCTTATTGGGTACTGGGGAACAGATACCGATATCACCGAAAGAAAACTCGCAGAAGATGCCCTGCGGACGGCAAACCAGAAACTCCAGATACTCTCGAGTATCACCCGCCATGATATCCAGAACAAGATCATGGTCCTTCAGGCGTACCTCGACCTGACGAGACCGGAGGTTGATGATCCAAAGCTCTCGCAATACCTGAGTGAGGTCGACAGGGCAGGCAGTGACATACAGCGGCAGATCGAGTTCACCCGCACCTATCAGGAGCTCGGTGTGGAACGGGCGGCATGGCATGCAATTGACGATCTCCTCTCTCCGATCTCCGGTTCAGAGCTGCCTCTTTTTGCCGGCTGCATCGGATACCAGATACTTGCCGATCCGATGATCCAGAAGGTCTTTGAGAATCTCATGGAGAATACCATCCGGCATGCCAAAGGGGCGAGCCGGGTGGAGATCCGGTGCGAGGAGCGGAACGGGCAGCTTGCGATCATCTGGGAAGATGACGGGGGAGGGGTTCCTGACAACCAGAAGGAGCGGATCTTCGAACGGGGTTATGGAGAAAATACCGGACTTGGCCTCTTCCTCTCACAGGAGATCCTGGCGATCACCGGGATTACGATTGCCGAGACCGGGGAATATGGAAAAGGAGCGAGGTTTGAGATGCTGGTGCCTGAAGGGGCATGGCGGAAAAGTGAGGCTGAGATCTGATCCCTTTTCCTGCCCCAAACAGATCTTCGTTCCTCCATCGTCTCTTCAGAACCCGTCCGGCTCCACCGCGTTCCACCAGGCTCTGCCCCTTTGGAGGAAGAACCAGCCCGGTATAGCGAGGAGAACTGCCAGATACGCATAATCGGGGTGTGAGTACCCGGCTGTTGTCAGGAGGGCAATGGCGATCCCGACCAGAAAAAGGTATACTGCGAGTGTTTTTGCGTCATAGATGAGGACATTGGGGGAGAGTCCCGAGAGCCAGACCATCACAGCGGTTGCATAGAAGGAGATGGAGAGCGTGAGGACGACAGCCTGTACCAGATAGATGCCATCTCCGGAGAGGAGGGCAAGAAGAGCAATAAAGATGACCGGGATCACCTGAAGAATCGCAAATGTGGTTATTTTGCCTGCAATCATCCTGCTGATATCAACCGGGAGGCAGGCATATGAGCTGACACTGTCGAAGAGGGTCACCCAGGTGTACATTGTCGATGCGATGACGCCGGTTGTGATCGCGATTAAGAAGATGAGACCCTGTGGCGGCAGAAAATCAGCGAGCAGGGAGAGGAAGAACCAGATCACGAGGAGTGGCAGGATGAAGGAGAAGATCGTCTGGCCGATGAGGCTCCCGCTCCGAAAGAGATCAAGGATATCTTTTGCTACAAGCGGGGAGTCCGGGAGTGAGGAGAGTCTTTTGGACAAAGGGGTGAACGCATCAGGATATCTCTTTGCAGAACCGGGAGAGATCGGATCGAAGAGGAGTGTTGCGCTTGCGAAGAGGAGGAGAAGAACGAGTATTGCAAGGAGAAGGCTCGCAACCGAAGGCGCGTTATAGATGAGCAGGGGCGGGAAGAAGAGTGCCGGGTTTATCGCGGTCACAAGAACAGTTCCCCCGATGAACGTGAAGAGGAAGAGGAGGAGAACCCAGAAGACCATTATTGATCGTGCATAGACTGACGAGAGGAAGAAGATACCACAGAGCCCGAAGAGGAATGAGAGTGAAAGTGTTATCATGAGGAGGAGAGCTGAGAGAATCGAAACCCCTGTAAAGGGTGATGCCAGGATGTACCCGAATCCAAACGGCAGTACCCAGAGGATGAAATAGTAGACGGTATCCTTGACAACAAAGGTCAGGAAGATGATCGTCTCAGATAATGGCAGGCTCCGTGCGGAATAGGCAAGGAGGCTCACCTGCCCGAACCGCCGGTTCATCACTTCACTACCGAGGAGCCCAAAGCCTCCGACCATCAGGCCGAGCATCAGGTAGCTTGCATGGATGATCAGCGTGAGGTATCCGGGAGGCAGTGATACCTGGATTATCGGAATGAGAAACGAAGCCATGAATGCGATCCCAAAGATCATCACCGGGAAGAGGGCAAAAGAGAGGCTTCCGAAGATGCTGGAATGGACCCGCCACTCTTCTTTCATCATCGCAATGAAGAGATCAAGCATGCTATCCCTTCCTGACAAGTGAGAGGAAGAACGAGGGGAGATGTGTTCTATCTGTGATCAGTTCGGCGACCGGGCCGCAATGGAGCAGCCGTCCCTTATGGAGGATCGCAATTTCGGAACAGATCTCCTCGGCAACCTCGAGGATATGGGTTGAGAGGAAGATCGTCCTTCCGTTCTTCACATAATCAACAAGATATTCTTTGATGAGATCCTGCATGATCGGATCGAAGTTGATGAGCGGCTCATCTATGAGAGCGAGTGCCGGTTCATGGATAAATGCCTGGGCAAACATCAGCTTCTGCCGGGTGCCCCGTGAGAGATTCTTGCAGAGGACATCTTTCTTATCTGCAAAATCGAGGAAGTCGAACCACCAGTCTGCTTTCCCTGCACAATCCGGGATATCTCTGACCGCTCCGACAAAGGCAAGGTACTCCATTGCCGTTAAGAAAGATGGGGGGGTCTCCTGTTCGGGGATGATACCGATTTTGCTCCGTACCAGAACCGGATCTGCAACGGGGTCTATGCCGAGGACAGCAGCCGATCCCGCGGTCGGTTTAATCTGGCCGGTCAGGATCTTTATCATCGTTGTTTTTCCGGAGCCGTTTGGTCCAAGCAACCCAAAGAGTGCTCCTTCTTCCACCGTAAGTGAGACGCAATCCACGGCACGAAGACTGCCATACTCTTTCACAATATCTGTTGCTCTGATGACGGTGGACATGCTACCAGCTCCGGATTATTCTGAGAGTGATTCTCATTTTGGGATATAAAAAGGTATCCATAGGCATCTCTGGCGAAGATCAGTGGAGCGGGGATCACCCAAAACCCACCAGAAACGCAGTCACCGGCAGAACCTCAATTTTCATTTCATCCACTTCAATCGTCTTCTGCTGGTGTTCGGTGATGATCGTCCCTTCCGTCAGGCCGAACTTTCTGCATGCCATGACGAGACCGGCGACCTCCCGTTCCATATTCTTGTCATGCAGCTCATAGCAGACCTGGTATGCACCGGTGATCCGGCCCTTCTCCTGCGTGATAAAATCGCATTCATACCCCCCTTCATTCAGAAAGAAGAGACCTGTCCCCTGCTCCCGGCGGACGAACTCATTGAAGACGATATTCTCGTATAAACGGCCGATATTCGATAGTATCAGTAATTTCCTGTAAAATTATTTAAGGCTCTGTACCAAGTTAGAATTGAAAAAGAGGAACAGAGCCATGGATCTATACGATTTAGCAGAAGATTATCTTTCCGATCCAAACGGTGCAATGCTGACACTGCTGACCACCTTCATGAACATGATTATGCGCTGTGAGGCTGAGCAGCAAGCTGGAGCAGGGTATTATGAGCGTTCTGAACAACGGACCGCCACACGGAACGGGTATTCAGAACGAGGTTTAAAAACACGATACGGCGACATACGGCTTCAAAAACCTGAGTTTCGTGAGAAGCCATTCCAGACAATTATCTTTGAGCGATACTCACGAGTTGAACGCGCTCTTATTCTTGCAATCACCGAGTCGTATATCAACGGTGTCTCGACCCGGAAGATCAATGAAACGATGAAACACTTCGGGATCACCAATATCTGTCCGGATACCGTGTCCAGGATGGCCAAGGAACTTGACGGTGTTGTACAAGAATTCAGAAATCGTCCAATAGAGCATTCTTTCCCGTATTTAAT
>NPIF01000863.1_pt1 | contig 27384 bp, 23 predicted proteins | sample 8637461 | NCBI WGS metagenome assembly NPIF01 (sample SAMN07420641, study PRJNA396082) | bioreactor metagenome | isolation source: sample BR12 brine-fed electro-methanogenic bioreactor BR | place: Japan: Kochi | collected 2016-12-09
GTCAAGTTACAGGTTCGTTTCCTTAACGCCCTTCTTTCAGTGAATACATGCGGATTGGCTCAAATTTCGAAGCTCTCTTCTGAAAGGAATCTTGACCGCTGCTTCTTTTCAGGGAGAAGGAGGGACACATTCCATTTTCCAGCAATATACTTCTTGATCGAAGCATTCACATCATCAATCGTGAGTCGGTCTATTCTGGTTATCAAATCTTCTAAAGAATCGGGCTTTCCGCAAATCACCACATCATCCAGGAATCTGCTAAGAGTTAGCAACGTCCCTTCGGTAGACATTAACAGCTTTCCTCGAGCCCTTTCCTTTCCATAAGTGAACTGGGCCTCAGTTACTCCACGATCGATAAGGGTGTCCATTTCCTTTTTCAGAGAATCTACTAGGTTGTCGAGATTCTTTGGACTGGTAGTAGCATTTATCATGAATGCGCCGGAATCTGCGTATGAAACGAATTCTGAGTTGATATTGTATACCATTCCTAGTTCTTCTCGAATGTTGTGAAAGAGAATAGAACTCATTCCGCTTCCGAAAAGGGTGTTGAAAATCTTAAATGCATCGAAGTCATCTTTGTATCTTCTACCCGGCGCATCTCTTGTCAGAAGTATATGAACTTGCTGGAGGTCTTTTCTTTTTTCAACGATCCATAATGGCTCTTTCGAAATCACCGGAGATTTCGGGGTGATTGTGGATTCATTTTTCCTCATTGATAGGAGTTTTTCTTCGGCGCTCTTCAGTAAGTCTGCGCCGTAATTCCCAGAGACAGCGAAAACGACGTTGTTTGCCACATACTTGTGGCAGTAGAAGTCGGCTACATTGGTTCTCTGTAGACCTTGTACGGTATTGTGATAACCGAGAATAGGCCTTCCGAAATCCCGATCCCATACTTTTTCAATTGTCATGTCGTATATTCTGTCGTATGGGTCGTCTTCGGCAGAGGCTATCTCCTCGAGAATTACTCCTCTTTCGAGATCCAGGGACGCTTCATCGAAACGAGGCGAAGTGATCAAATCAAAGAGGATCTCCATAGCTTCCAAAGCATATGTGTCAGGGACCTTTGCATAATATACTGTAGAGACTCTCCCGGTGTATGCGTTGAGACTACCACCTATTCTCTCTATCGGTTCCTTGATTTCGAAGGCATTTCTTCTGAGAGTTCCCTTGAATAGGGCATGCTCTATGAAATGAGAAACTCCGCTGATGGCATCATCTTCATCAGCGGAACCTACCTTAATGGCGAAAGCCATCGAAACGGTCCTCGTCTCTCGCTTTCGCTCGCCAATAATTACTGCACCGTTTGGCAGCTCAATATATTGATTATTCATCACTACCTACTTTCTATTTCTATCTCCTCGATTTCTGTCGTTTCTTGGAAAGGGTTTTCTGTTGTCTCTTCTCTTTTCCTCTGTCACTTCCACGCCTTCGAGCTTTAGACTGATCTTGCCCATCTGGTCTGTTCCGGCAATTTCAACAGCAATCATGTCTCCGACCTTATGGGCTTTCAAGAAGTCCTTACCGTCCGCGCCCATCTTGGATATGTGAAGAAGGCCTGTCTTCCCGGGTGCGATCTCCACAAAGAAGCCATAGGCCTCGGCCCTGGTGATCTTTCCTTCAAAGAGTTGTCCGGGTTTGACTTCAGATATTATCGCGTCAATGACCTTCTCAAGCAGGTCGAGCTTCTCTCTATTGCTTCCAACGATCTTAGCCTGAGACTTCTCGTCATCAATGAAGATTGTAGATTCATAGTCGTTTGAAAGCCTCTTAATGACCTTTCCTCCGGGGCCAATGATTTCTCCGATCTTCTCATATGGAAGATTGATGGTCCTGATAATTGGTGCGTAATCGGAGACGTATTCTCTCGGGGCAGGAACGGCTTGATACATGAGATCAAGTATCTTGAGTCTGGCGGTTTTTGCCTGTTCAAGCGCCTTTGTCATTATTTCGCTGGATACACCGGCGACTTTGACATCCATCTGGAAGGCAGTGATCCCATCTCGCGTCCCTGTAACCTTGAAATCCATGTCACCCATGTGATCTTCGTTTCCAAGAATGTCCGTCAAAACGACCGTCTTCTGAGGCTCCTGAATCATGCCCATCGCAACGCCCGCGACATGTTTCTCCATTGGAACACCGGCAGCCATTAAAGCGAGTGACCCGGAGCAAACAGTCGCCATTGAAGAGGAACCATTTGATTCCAAAACCTCGGAAACTACTCTGATAGTGTATGGGAAAGACTCACCTTTGGGAACGATGTTCTTAAGTGATCTCTCGGCAAGATGTCCGTGTCCTATCTCCCTGCGACCGGGGCTTCTCAGTCTCTTGACTTCCCCAGTGCTGAAAGGAGGGAAGTTGTAGTGGAGCATGAATGACTTTGAACCTTCCTCAAACATTGTATCTACAATCTGCTCATCCATTGTCGCACCAAGAGTTACTATGCCTAGACTCTGGGTCTCTCCTCGCGTAAAGAGAGCGGATCCGTGGGCTCTTGGCAGAAGGTCGAGTTCGATGTTGATCGGGCGAATCTCGTCGTGCTTTCTTCCATCCATCCTCACATCGTCTTCGATTACTCTCTTTCTCATAACTTCTTTCTCTATGTCGTGAAAGAGATCTTTCACAAAACCAGTATTCGCTTCGATCTCTTCTTCTGACCAAGTTTCCTTTGCCTTCTCAGTGAAGAGTTCGATCAGCTCGTCTCTATATGTCTTTAGAGCCCTGTCTTTGTTTTTCTTGCCGGGAGTTAGCATAATCTCAGCAAGCTTGTCTCTGTCTACCATGGCATTGAATGGTTCGAGGAAACCCTCGGGAGCGACTGGGATTTCTGCTACCCACTTTTCTATCTCGAACTCGCTTATGATTTCCTTCTGGAAGGCAACAAGAGACTTAATTGCTTCATGAGCAGCTTCCAAAGCTCCAACCATAACTTCTTCAGAAACTTCTTTTGCCTCTCCTTCAACCATCGCAACTGCGTTCTCGGTTCCTGCGACTACTATATCGAGTTCTGATCTGTCAAGTTCTTCCGCGGAGGGGAAGATAACGTACTTTCCATCAACGTAACCAACCTGAACTCCGGCAACGATTCCTTCGAAGGGAATAGGCGAAATATTCAGTGCAAGCGAAGAGCTCGTTATTCCCCAAATGTCGGGTGGATTGTCCGGATCGGCCGAGAGAACGGTTATGATGACCTGGATCTCGTTTCTCATTCCATCAGGGAAGAGAGGTCGGATAGGCCTGTCAATTATTCGAGCAGAGAGAACCGCATTGTCACTCGGTCTGCTCTCTCTTTTTAGAAATCCACCCGGAATCTTTCCAGCGGCATAGAACTTCTCCTGATATTCAACAGTTAGCGGTAGAAAGTCAGTTCCGGGCATAGCCTTTTCATTTCCATTTACAGTAGTAAGCAAGACTGAATCGGCATATTTGAGCAGTACAGCTCCATCAGCCTGTTTTGCCATCTTCCCGTTTTCTATGACGAGTTTCTGGCCGAAGAATTCCCTTTCCCATCTCTTGTAACTCACAATAACACCTCTTTTTTTCAATTCATCAAATAACCAATTATATCAGCTGTGTGAAATCCACGCAAAAAAGGAGCGGTATCCCGCTCCCGGCGATTTCTACTCTATCAACCTCTCAGCCCGAGTTTGCTTATCAGTTCCAGATATACTTCAGGCTTCTTGGTCTTTATGTATCTCAACATCTTTCTACGTCTTCCGACCAGCTTGAGAAGTCCTCTTCTGGTATGAAAATCCTTTGGATGCTTCTTAAGATGCTCGGTGAGATGCCTGATTCTAGCGGTTAATATTGCAATCTGTACTTCAGTTGAACCGGAGTCGTTTTCGTGGATCTGAAATTCCTTGACCAATTCTTGTCTGTTGACTTCCATGTATCTGCCTCCTAATATAATCCTCTATCCAAGAATGGGCTATGCCTCAAACCGAGAATAGGGCAAGGCAATTCTAAACCGATCAGTCCTTCTTGTCAACTCCACGAAAATCGGCTACCATTTTCTTGGCGGTTGGAGTTATTGCTATTCCGCCCCTGGCTGTTTCTTTAAGTTCTTCGGGCAATCTTCTTCCAACTCTTCCAAGAGAGTCTGCCACTTCCTCAAAGGGAATAGCTGATTTTATGCCGGCAAGGGCAAGCTCCGCTGCTGTGAAGGCGATCGATACTCCGAAAGCGTTTCTCTTTACACAGGGAATCTCGACGAAGCCGCCTACGGGGTCACAGACAAGTCCCATCAAAGATTTAAGTGCAAGCGCCGGAGCGTTTTCCAGCGCACCGTATTCTTCGGGGTGAGTTGCATAGATTATCGCTACGGATGCCATCGCAGTGGCAGTTCCTACTTCCGCCTGACAACCAGACATTGCGCCGGAAATGGAAGCCCTTCTTTTGATTCTTTCTCCAACGGCTCCAGAAACGAGCAAAGCATTCCCAAGGGTGTCAAGATCAATACCCAGATCCATATGAAGTGAGAGCAGTGCTCCTGGAACGACCCCACAGGCGCCTGCGGTAGGGCAAGCAACTATCTTTCCCATGCTTGCGTTGTGTTCTGACATCGAAAGAGCAATGCTTACTCCCGAGAAAACCAGCGGACTGAGAAATTCGGGCATGTGACTTCTTGCCTTTGCATCATTGTCTCCAACCCATCCAGTTAGCGATTTCTCCGGTTTTTCCAATCTGCTCTGGTAGGAACTCAACATTTCTCTCACCAGTTCTCTGGAGGTCTCTTCGGCAACTTTGGGATCATTTCCGGTGTTCATCATGTACCAGTTCGACACCACTTTATGCAGAGCTGTCGCGGAGTCTCTTGCAGCCTTCACAAGGTCTTCGAACTTCATTATCATATTGACGAATCCAGCCTTTCAAGATAGGATACTTTCTTGACTACCTGCAGTCTTTTGACCGCACTTAGCAAGCTTTCGTCTGGTTCATTATCGAGTTCAACGACACAAAGGGCCTCTTTTCTGAAAGGGTCAACCCTTGAGAGGAAGAGATTGCTGATGTTCATATTGCTTGAAGAAATCTCTCCTACTATCTGGGAGAGTGCCCCGGGGATATCAGAGTTCAAGATTACGAAGGAAGGGTATTTACCAGAGACGTCTGTATCAAAATCATTTATCGAAGTGATCCTTATCGAACCACCGCCGATCGAGACACCGGTTATACTAAGAAATAGCTCACCAGTACTTCCGTTGATTCTAACAGTATTTGGATGGAGATCTCCCATATCTTCTTCCTCGAATGTGAAATATATGCCCTTCTCCTTGGCTATCCGGAAAGACTCTCTTAGCTTTGGATCAGCTTCCTTTATTCCCATTATCCCACCTATGAGTGCCCTGTCTGTCCCGTGACCTCTAAAGGTTGCAAAGAGGGGGGCATTCAAAGTGAATCTAACTTCACTAGGCACTCCAGAAAACAGAGATCGAAAGGCTCTGCCGAGTCTTGCCATCCCCGCTGTGTGAGAACTAGATGGTCCAACAATTGCAGGCCCAATTATGTCTAGCAACATTGCTCTGCCTCCAATGAAAACGCGGAACCATTATGGTTCCGCGTTACAATACAGATTACTTATAGATTATAGAAAGAAGCGGTTCCTCTGAACTCGGCCTGTTCTCCAAGCTCCTCTTCGATTCTTAGCAGCTCGTTGTACTTGGCGATTCTGTCCGTCCTGGATGCGGAACCGGTCTTTATCATACCTGTATTAGCAGCGACGGCAAGATGAGATATAAATGTATCTTCGGTCTCTCCGGATCTGTGGGAAATAACACAGGTCATCCCGTGCTTTTGTGCATATTCGATTGTGTCAAGCGTCTCTGTAACCGATCCTATTTGATTCAGTTTTATGAGGATGGAATTAGCTGACTTCTTCTCGACACCCCTCACTAGCCTCTTGATGTTGGTCACGAAAAGGTCATCACCGACTATCTGGACTTGATCACCTATTACAGCTGTAAACTTCGCAAAGCTCTCCCAATCTTCTTCGGCGAACGGATCTTCTATGGATATTATTGGATATCTTTTTGCCAGGTTCGAGTAGTACTCGATCAACTGATCTGGAGTTAACTCCTTTCCATCGATACTATAAAGACCTCTGTCCTCATTATAGAATTCGTTGGCAGCGCAGTCGAGGGCTATCATTATCTCTTCGCCTGCTTTGTAACCGGCTGCGTCAATTGCGTTGGTTATGTATTTCAGCGCAGCTTCGTTATTCTCAAAGCTAGGCGCAAATCCACCTTCATCGCCCACAGCCGTCACGTGGCCGTTATCCTTAAGTATCTTCTTCAGATTGTGGAAGACCTCGACTCCAGCCCTGAGGGCATCCTTGAAATGATTGAACCCTGCAGGAACTATCATGAACTCCTGAATGTCCAGGTTGTTATCGGCATGTTTGCCGCCATTTACGATGTTCATGAATGGGACAGGGAGAGTCTTAGAATTGACTCCGCCAAGATACTTGTATAGCGGCGTGTCGATACTGTCGGCTGCAGCTCTTGCAACTGCCATTGAAACTGCAAGAATGGCGTTTGCTCCGAGTTTATCTTTGTTATCGGTTCCGTCGAGTTCGAGAAGAGCTGAGTCAATACCTGTCTGATCAAAGCCATTCATCCCGATAATCTCCGGGGCGATTATTTCGTTTATATTTTCAACTGCCTTCAGCGTTCCCTTTCCGAGGTATCTCTTCTTATCTCCGTCTCTGAGCTCAAGGGCCTCAAACTTGCCTGTTGATGCTCCCGAAGGGACTATCGCTCTTCCATGACCGCCGTCATCCAGCCAAACTTCGGCTTCAACCGTAGGTGTTCCCCGTGAGTCCAGAACCTCTCTCGCTATTAGATCTACAATCTGAGCGTACATTTCTCCACCTCCACTAATCAGGTAAAACTAACGTACCTGTTTTCCCGCCAATTATAGCATCGAATAGATTACCCTTGTTGAAGAAATCGATAACTCTGACTGGCAGGCCGTACCTCTGACAAATCGAAAAGGCTTCTATATCCATGATTTCAAGTCTGCTCTTGATCGCTTCGGAAAATGTTGTTCTGTCGATTCTTTTGGCTTCTTTATTGGTTTTCGGGTCATTATCATACACTCCGTCAACCTTTGTGCCCTTAATTAGAACGTTAGCCCCGATTTCTACCGCTCTTACTGCTGCGGCAGTGTCAGTTGTGAAGAACGGAAGGTATGTGCCCCCGCCAAATACAACAATCTTTCCCGTGTTGAGCGCGTCTTCTATTGTGTCGTACCTGTGCTCAAGAAGAGATGGAATTCCTGCAATCGAAGAAATCGCAATCGCTTCAAACCCATTCATGCAGAGAGATTCCTTCAGGTAGAGTGAATTCATTATCGTGCCAAGAATACCTAGTTCGTCGGCTCGCGAGCTTCTCATTTCGGAAAGCTCGCGTCCCCTTATTATGTTTCCTGCTCCGATAACTATCGCGAGCTGAATTCCCTTTTCAATTGCAGGTCGGAGCTCTTCGATAAGAAAGGCGGTTCTGCCTGAATCAAACCCTCTCGCACCTTCTCCGCTCAAGACCTCGCCGCTGAGTTTCAAGAGTACTCTCCTATACATAAGCACCTCCAATAAAAAAGGTGAGCATCCGGCTCACCTTCCTAACTCAGTTTTCTGACTCTCCAACTTGCCAGCGGACGAATCTGCTGACCTTGATATTTTCGCCGGTTTTGGCAATCAACTCAACAAGGAGATCGTTGATCGTTTTCTCATTCTCGAATACGTATTCCTGCTCTAGCAGGCAGTTATCTTTATAGAAGCTTTCAAGCTTGCTTTCTACGATTCTTTCGATTATGTTTGCAGGCTTGCCGCTATCTTTCATCTGTTCGGCGTATATTTCCTTCTCTTTATCGATAACCTCTTGAGGCACGTGTTCGCGGGAGATGAATCTTGCTCCCATCGCTGCCAGCTGAAGGGCTATCTTGTGGGCAAGTTCTTTGAATTCCTCCATTCTTGCTACAAAGTCTGTTATGCAGTTAAGCTCAAGTAGCACGCCGAGCTTGCCATTGTGATGAATATAAGAGTAAACGAGTCCCTCGGCCGTCTCTCTTCCCGAAACCTTATCTGCCTTTAGTATGCCCTTCTTTCTCAGGTAATCCTTTGCCTGGTCGAAATCACCATCTGTTTCGACAAGTGCTCTTTTGCAATCCATCATGCCTGCTTGAGTGGCATCACGGAGCTTCTTTACCATATCGCTGGTGATATTTGCCATCTTTTATGTCCTCCTCCACTAAAATTCCAAGGAAAATTATAACTCAGTTGAGCCGATATTAATTTCCGCGATGTTAAGTCATCTTCCGAGTTTCTTTCTGAACTCTTCACGTACGCAGGGCGGAACCCATTTCGAAATATCTCCCCCGAACGCCGCAATCTCCCTTACCATGGACGAAGATATGAACGAGTTTGTGGTCTCAGTCATGAGAAAGAGGGTTTCAAGTTCAGGAAGCATTGCTTTGTTCGCGTGGGCCATCTGAAGTTCTAACTCAAAGTCAGACACAGCCCTAAGACCACGAATGACTACCTTAACATCGTTTTCTCTAGCAAAATCAACGAGCAGACCGCTGTGAGTTGTGATCGTAACGTTCCTTAGATGAGACACTCCCCTTCTAACCATTCCGATTCTTTCTTCATGACTGAAGAAATGACTCTTATTAACGTTTTCCATGACCAGTACTACCACTTCGTCGAAGATTTCGCTACACCTTTCGACTAGATCTATGTGTCCATATGTTATGGGATCGAAAGAACCGGGATAAACAGCCTTCATCTTCAAATAGCGCCTAGTCATTCCGATTTGCTTGAGATAGGCGCCCCTCCTTTCATAATCTGTTACCTGGGGTTCTCCGGTATTTTGTAAGACTCTGGGGGGATCTCGCTAATCTTGTCGCCGTAGATAAGAAGATCTTCAAGCGTCATTGAACCCAATTCCCTCATCATTGCGTTATATAGTCTAAACCATACATACTTTACGGTGCAGTCGGGATCTTCAAGGCACTTGCCGTTCTGCTGAAGACAGGCATACGAGTTCATTGGTCGGTCGAGCTTGAGTATCACGTCTCTCAGAAGAATCTCATTTGCGGGTCTTGCCAAACAGTATCCTCCGTATCTGCCTCTCACTGCCTTTATTATTCCCGCTTGTCTTAACTCTCCGAAGATCTTCTCCAAAAAGTCTCTTGGAATCTCATTGCCCTGTACGATCTCCACAAGCGATAGTTTTTCCTTTCCTTCACGGGTCGACTTTGCCATCTTATAAAGTGCTCTCAAAGCGTAACTGCTCTTAAGTGTAAAACCCATTTCTAAGCCTCCTCTGAACTCTCTTCCCCGGAAGACAGAAGAGCGTTCACGAATTCCCTGCTGTCGAAAGGCTTCAAGTCGTCTTCCTTCTCTCCGACGCCTATGTATCTCACCGGTATTCCAAGTTCCTTGACGATTGCAAAGATTATTCCACCCTTTGCCGTGCCATCTAGTTTGGTTAAGACAATACCGGTTACGTCGACAGCTTCTTTGAATTTCTTTGCCTGGACCAGACCGTTCTGTCCAGTAGTGGCATCCAGAACAAGCAAAACTTCACTCGGAGCTCCTGGTGAAGCCTTGCCGATCACTCTGTGTACTTTCTTCAGTTCTTCCATCAGGTTGCTTCGCGTGTGCAATCTTCCCGCAGTATCGATTATGACGATATCTTTCCCTTTGCTCACCGCATGGCTTATTGCGTCGAAGGCAACGGCGGCCGAGTCGGCACCCTGTCCCTGATTTATGAAATCAACATTTGCCCTCTCGCTCCAGATTCTCAGCTGTTCAACGGCGGCGGCTCTGAAAGTATCACATGCCGCAAGGACAACCTTCTTTCCGTTCATGGAGTAAAGCTTTGAAAGCTTGCCGATTGTCGAGGTCTTTCCGGTGCCGTTTACACCTACAACAGAGATCACGTATGGTTTTGCCTGTGGAACTTCAAATTGAATGTCAAGAATTTCTATCAGCACTTCCTTCAGTACCTCTACAGGCTCTCTACCTTTCTCTGTTCTCTCTCTGAGCGCTTCAATTACCTCTTCGACCGTTTCAGAGCCCATATCTGACAGGATAAGTAGCTCCTCAATCTCTTCAAGAGCAGTTGCATCAAGCGTTTCGAAAGACAGGAGCTTCTTCACTCTCTTGAAAAAGCCTTCTCTTGTTTTCTTCAAGCTATCCTTTAGTTTAGAAAAGGCACCCATCATTCGTTCCCCACCATGCTAACCGGTCTATACACTGACAGCTCTTTCCTTATCTCCTCGAGAAGAAGGTCAAGTCCTCCTTGAATACTGACTTCAAGCGGTTTCTTTTCATTTCTGGCTTTGACCTCAACAATGCGCTGCTGGAGTTTCTTTCCCAGAGTGACTCGTATGGGAATCCCGACAAGATCGGCATCCTTGAACTTCATTCCAGGAGAAATCTCCCTGTCGTCAAGGAGAACATCGTAGCCCTCCTTAATCAGAAGCTCGTATATTTCCTCAGATTTCTTCAGGACATCCGGGTCCTTAGCATTTACGGCAGTTATTATGATTTCGAACGGAGTGACGGACAGAGGCCATATTATTCCATTTTCGTCATGTAACTGCTCGACTATGGCACTTATGGTTCGGGACACGCCCCAGCCATAGCAACCCATAATATAATGAATACTATTACCCTGATCATCGGTAACGTATCCGTTCATTTTCTCCGAATACTTGGTTCCGAGCTTGAAGATGTGTCCTACCTCTATGCCTTTAGCGGACTTCATTGGAATTCCACACTTGGGACACGGATCTCCCTCTATCACCACTTTCAAATCATGCCAGGAGTCTATCTCGAAATCACGGCCGGGAAGAACGCCGAAGTAATGGTATCCTTCCTTCAAAGCTCCGCAAACCGCGTTATTCAAACCTTTGATTGTATGATCGGCGATTATTGCTACATTCTCGGGAAGTCCAATCGGGCCAACGAAGCCGATCGGCACCCCTAACAGGTCCAGTACTTCCTGAGGGGTCGCCATGGTAAGAGTCTGATCCTCAAGGGCAGCCTTGAGCTTCGATTCATTGAGCTCTTCGTTTCCACGAATTAGAGCCATATAGTAGCCTTTTCTACCTTTATAAATGAGTGATTTTACAATGTCCTTTGGGGTTACGCTCAGGCAGTCTGCCACTTCCTCCACAGTCCTGGAATCCGGTGTGGCAACTAGCTGCAGATCTGAGGTTTTCCTTTCCTGTGTCTCATCCTTCAAGAGGTACTCCGCCTTTTCATCTGAAGCAGCGTATCCGCAGTCACAGTAAAGCAAAGTCGATTCTCCGTAATCAGCAAGCACGTTGAATTCATGGGATTCATTTCCACCTATTGCTCCAGAATCGGCTTCTACAACCAGGAATTCGAGTCCTATTCTCTCCAAAATCTTGCTGTACGCTCCGTAAAACTGTCTATATGTTTCGTCAAGAGAAGTCCATGAATCGTGAAAACTGTAGGCGTCCTTCATCAGGAACTCTCTTGATCTCATGAGGCCGAATCTCGGACGAATCTCATCCCTGTATTTCATTGCAATCTGGTAGAGAGATACAGGAAGCTGCTTGTAAGATTTCAGTTCATTCCTTAGCAGATGAGTGATGATCTCTTCATGAGTCGGGCCCAGGGTGAAGAATCTCTCGTGCCTGTCCTGCATTCTCATCATTTCGGGGCCATAGTCGTCCCATCTGCCCGTCTCGTGCCATAATTCTGCCGGTTGTATGATTGGCATCAGAATCTCTTGAGAACCGATCGAGTTCATCTCTTGACGGACGATCTCTTCAATCTTCTTGAGAACCCGAAGACCAAGTGGAAGGAATGAGTAAATACCGGCGGCGACTTTTCTGACAAATCCGCCTCTGACAAGAAGTTTAATACTTACTAGGTCGGCATCGGCCGGAGCATCTCTTAATGTTGGAGCATAAAGTTGTGAAAACCTCATCAGATCTCTCCTATCGAAATTCAGGTAATTAGGACTAATTCAGTGAGATTATAGCATAGTTCCAGCAAGCTGTTTGACGTTTTGATATAATAAAGTATATGACTTATAAGGAGGACGAGCATGAGTATTTCTGTACTTCAAGTAGAGCTCAGGGATTACGTTGAGAACGTGAAGAAAGCTGCTCGTTTCATTGAAAAGGAAGTTGAGCTGAAGCCAAAAGTTGCAGTGATTCTAGGTAGTGGACTTGGAGATGTATCCAACAGCCTTGAAAATGCCGTTTCAATTCCTTACGATGAGATTCCCGGCTTCCCGTTGTCAACGGCTCCCGGTCATAAGGGCGAACTAACTTTCGGAAATGCCCTCCACCACAATGTGATGCTAATGAATGGGCGTTTTCATTTTTACGAAGGTTACTCCATGAAAACTGTGACCTTCCCAATAAGGATAATGCAGGAACTGGGTGTAGAAGTACTTCTGATCACCAATGCTTCTGGCGGTCTCAACCCTGATTTCGAAGTGGGTAGAATCATGCTCATCAAAGACATCATAAACTTCATGGGTGATAATCCTCTGATAGGTCAAAATGTCGATGAATGGGGTCCTCGGTTCCCGGATATGAGCGAGCCCATAGACAGCGATCTGTTTGACAAGGCTCTTATTTCTGCTAAAGAGCTTGGCGTGGGTGTCTATGAAGGAGTTTATGTTGGTGTGGCAGGGCCAAACTTCGAGACTCCTGCGGAATTAAGGATGCTGAGAAGGTTTGGCGCAGATTCTGTGGGTATGTCGACCGTGCCGGAAGTTATAGTGGCGCGTCACGCAGGTATCAGAGTGCTCGGCCTTTCCGCGATATCGGATAGAGCCGTTCCTGACGATTTGAAGCCTCTTACAGCCGAGGAGGTCCTTGAAATGGCTAAGAGAGCAGGAAGCGATATGGGTAAGTTGATACTAAAGACTCTAGAAAAAATATAGGGGGAGACAATCTCTCCCCTCTGGTGGGTGCGGTAGGGATTGAACCTACGGCCTCTTCCTCGTCAAGGAAGCGCTCTTCCACTGAGCTACGCACCCGAACAAGATTGATTCTACCATCGTCTTAAGAGCGTTGTCAATACAATAATTCTCGAAGTTGATTTGCATTACGAAATAATACGTATTAGGTTAACGGCATTTTGAATTTAGGGGCTCCATAGATTATAATTGTACTATCACACTCATCTCTATTTTGAAAGGGGGCAACATTAGTGAAAAAGATTTTACTGGTAACACTTACTATGCTTTTCTTAGCTTTTACTGCGTTTGCAAGCGACCCAGAAACATTCGTTAATCTCACTATTAGTGAACCGGAGACTCTTGATCCGCTTCACGCATATGACACCGCAAGTGGAGAAGTTATTCTTAACCTTTATGAGAACCTAATCCAGTATGACGGTGAATCAGTCACAGACTATCTGCCGATGGTTTCGACCGAAGTACCTAGTGTCGAAAATGGTCTTGTAAACCCAGAAGGAACTGTATTCACCTTCCCTATCAGAGAAGGCGTCAAGTTCCATACTGGTAATTTGCTGACTCCTGCAGATGTGGAATACTCGTTCGAGAGATACATACTCGGTGATCCGTCAGGAGGACCTCAGTGGATGATAATTGAGGCACTCACCGCTGGTTCTTTTGCGAGCGTAGAGGACTGGTTTGAAGACTACGCTGGAATGGCTTATTCAGAAGCAGTGGATGCGGAAAGAAATCCGACATCTGAAGATGCAAAGGCGTTGCTGATTTCGTTCTATGAAGAAGTCGTTGATCCTAGAGTCGAAGTCGAAGGAAATAATGTCATTTTCGTTCTTGACGCTCCGTGGGGTCCATTCCTGAATACAATAGCGCATTTCGGATCTTGGGCTGCCATTACCGACTCCAAGTGGGGAATCGAAAACGGTGCTTGGGACGGCAAAGCAGATGGTTGGTGGAAATGGCATGACCTAGAACCACAGGAAAGTCCATTCCATAATGCTGAAGCAGGTTCTGGTCCTTTCAAGCTGGTTGAATGGGACTCAGCTCAGCAGAAAGTGGTCCTCGAAAGATTTGACGACTACTGGGCAGGCCCAGCTGCAATAAAGAATGTCGTTATTTGGGGCGTTGACGAATTCTCCACAAGGAAGGCGATTTTCGAAGCCGGAGATGCAGACATTGCGTACTTTGGCGCTCCTTATCTGGATCAGGCAGAGGCTCTTGCAGCTGAAGATAAAGCCGTTGTGACAAAGGGTTACCCTACTGCGAGCATCACGTCTCTTCACTTTAACTGGCTTGTTGCAGAGGGTAGCGAGTATATTGGAAGTGGAAAGCTTGATGGAAATGGCGTTCCAAGAGATTTCTTCTCAGACATTCATGTTAGAAGAGCTTTCTCATTCTGCTATGACGGGGCAACATTCGTAGATGAAGTCCTGAATGGTCTTGGAGAACTTGTCCCATCAGATCTCCCCAAAGGCTTCCTTGGATATGATGAAACTCTTCCTCTTCCGGAATTCAATCTTGCAAAGGCCGCCGCCGAGTTCAAGCAGGCCTGGGGCGGAGAAGTCTGGGAAAAAGGATTCAAGATTCAGCTTCTGTACAATACAGGTAACGATGCTAGACAGACTATAGCAGAGATGCTTGCTTACTTCGTAAATTCAATCAATCCGAAGTTTAAAGTCGAACCTCTTGGAGTACAGTGGCCGACCTATCTTGCAGCCCAGAGGAATGGGTTCCTTCCGTTGTTCACTATAGGCTGGCTGGCAGACTATCCTGACCCGCACAATTTCATTGCTACTTACTATGCAAGCTATGGAGTTTACGCTTCAAGACAGGGTAAACCTTTCCAGGAATGGGCAGCTGCAAATGTAGACGCAGAAATAAGCGCTGCAGCAGTATCTGTCGATAACGAAGAGCGATTCAATCTCTATAGAAGCGTCCAGGAAAAGGTTATTGATGCTGCAATCGGTATTCCCCTGTATATGCCGACGGGTCTTAACGTAAGGGCACCTTGGGTTGAAGGGTGGTATCCTCATCTAGTAAGGTCTGGATTCTACTACTACCATCTTTCCAAAAATCAGTAACTGAATATATCCCGAAGAGAGCCGGGGCCTTCTTACCCGGCTCTTTTTTTGACTGGAGATATGGATTATAATAAACTATTGTCTTTGTTTTGATGAAAGAGGGGTGATACTCAGGTGACTGCCTACATAATCAGAAGGCTCCTTTTGCTGCCATTAATAATGATTGGTGTTACTTTGATCATCTTCGCAATGATCTGGGCGCTCGGTCCAGACAGGTTACTTGCTTCTTATGTGAAGAGTCCGGAAGCATTGAAAACACCCGATGCGGCAGAAAGACTTATAAAGAAATATGGTCTTGATGAACCTATGCCTGTTCAATATCTGAAATGGCTAGGCAATATTATTCAGGGCGATTTTGGATACTCAATGGTTGGAAAGAAAGGCGTTCTTCCTTCGATGCTAGAGCGCTTCCCCTATACACTGGAGTTGACAATCTATGCAATTGTCCCGGTAGTTCTAGTTGCCATATGGTTGGGAGTGATTTCAGCCGTTAATCAAAACAAATTTACAGATCAATTCATAAGGGTCTTTGCCCTTGTGGGTTGGTCTCTTCCTGACTTTGTTTTTGGGCTTTTGCTCCTTCTTGTCTTCTACTCAATTCTTGGTTGGTTTCCACCCGGGATGGTCAGTACTCAGTATGATTTGGTCATGAGGACCGCAGAATGGAAGAACATAACGAGCATGCCGACAATAGATGCGCTTCTTAACGGCAGACTTGATATATTCATCGATGCTTTGAGACATATTATTCTCCCTGTTCTAACTCTTGCTTATCTGTGGTGGGCTTATTTGCTAAGGATAACTCGTTCAAGTATGCTTGAAGTTCTCAGGAAGGACTATATACGAACTGCGAGAGCAAAAGGCGTGCCTGAGAGGATAGTCATAAATAAGCACGCTAAGAGAAATGCCTTGATTCCTGTTATAACCGTTGCCGGAGGATCGGTAATGGGCTTGCTCGGAGGAACAGTGTTTGTTGAGACGATTTTCTCGCGTGTAGGAATGGGGAGATTTCTCGCGGATGCTGCGAGCCTTCTAGATTACTGGTCGATAATTGGCGGAGCTCTGTTCTTCTCCTTTATTATGGTTGTTGGAAACCTGGTCGTCGATGTCTCTTATGCCCTCGTTGATCCAAGAATTCGTCTAGAGTAAGGGGGAAGATGCAGATGCCAGCAAAGAGAAAGAGTGAGTTCAGAAAAGTAATGAAGAAATACTGGACGAATGGAACAGCCGTTCTGGGAACCTGTCTCCTGTTTTTCTTCATAGTCATAGCGATCTTCGCCCCTCAGATCGCTGGAGTTAATGAAATGGGAGACAACTATCAGATTCCAAGAGCCTCCTGGTCATCGAAACCGATACCGCCTTCAGCCGAACACCCCTTTGGGGTTATCGGTGGGAGAGATGTATTTTACGGTGTGGTCTGGGGAACACGAACGGCTTTCAGACTTGGCTTGATCATCACCGGATTTGCCGCCCTGATTGGAGTTATTGTCGGTTCAATCTCTGCGTACTTCGGCGGGTGGGTCGACGAAATTCTTATGAGGATAACTGACATCTTTTTGTCGATTCCGTTTTTGGTTGCGGCGATGGTCATGACAACGATTCTGGGCAAAGGTCTAGACAAAGTTATAATTGCTTTGATAATCTTCGGCTGGATGAGTACAGCGCGTCTGATTAGGGGAAATATCCTTCAAGCGAGAGAAGAGCAATATGTTCTCGCAGCAAAAGCTCTTGGACAGAAGGACTGGGTAATTATTATCAAACATATTCTCCCCAACACGATTTTTCCTGTCGTTGTTCAGATGTCGATGAGGATTGGTTCTTATGTCATAACTGCAGCAGGACTGAGCTTCCTTGGAGTTGGGGCGGAACCGGGATATGCCGACTGGGGAACGATTCTTTCTTATTCAAGGAACTGGATGACGATGCTTGACCAGTCATGGTTTGCTATAGTATTCCCCGGTACTGCCATGGTGCTCTTCGTTCTTGCATGGAACCTTGTCGGAGATGCACTGAGGGACATCTTCGACCCGAGAATGAGAAGCTGAGGGGGTTTGAGTCATGGATGAGAAGAAAGCGCTGTTGCAGGTAGAAGACTTAAGAACATATTTCCATACAGAAGATGGTGTGGTTAAGGCCGTTGATGGGGTGACCTTTGAGGTCTTCCCAGGCGAGACGCTTGGGATCGTCGGCGAGTCTGGCTGTGGAAAAAGTGTCACATCGCTCTCTATTATGAGACTTCTTGACGAGAAGGGAGAGATAGCTGGCGGCAAGATATCGTTTGACGGCGAAGATGTTCTAGCAATCCCTGAGTCCAAGATGATGAAGATCAGGGGAAACGATATGGCTATGATTTTTCAGGAACCCATGACGGCTCTAAATCCGGTTTTCACAATAGGATTCCAGATAATGGAAGCTATCTTGCTTCATCAGGATGTAGATGAAAAACAGGCACGTGAGATGGCCATAGATATGCTCAAGAAGGTTGGAATTCCCGAACCTGAAAAGCGGATCGATGAATATCCCCACGAACTCTCTGGAGGGATGCGCCAGAGAGCGATGATAGCGATGTCTCTCTCCTGTAATCCCAAACTGCTTTTCGCGGATGAGCCCACGACTGCTCTTGACGTGACTATTCAGGCGCAGATTCTTGAGCTCATGAAGTCTCTTCAGGATCAGTATGGTATGGCTCTAGTAATGATCACTCATGATCTGGGAGTCATTGCGGAGATGGCCCAGAGAGTCGTAGTGATGTACGCCGGAAAGGTTGTCGAATATGCTGATGTTCATACCCTCTTCAAGAATCCAAGGCATCCTTACACATGGGGGTTAATGAATGCGATCCCCAAGCTGGATGAAGATAAAGAGGTTCTCTATAACATCCCCGGTGTCGTTCCCGACCCTCTTGATTTCCCGGATGGATGCCGGTTCAACACAAGATGCCCTCTCGCCACAGACAAGTGTCGAAAGGAAGAGCCGCCTCTAGTAGAAATAGAGAATGAACACACTGCTGCCTGCTGGCATATAGATAAGCTCATTGAAACGATCAAAGTATCGAGGGCAGGTGAGAGCGCATGAGCATTCCGAACGAAAGCAAGTTGCTTCTCAGAGCAGATGAACTCGTGAAGTATTTTCCAGTAAAAGCTGGAGTCTTCAGAAGAGTTGTTGCACAGGTTAAGGCCGTTGACGACGTAAGTTTCGATATCTACGAAAAGGAGACACTCGGACTGGTCGGCGAATCTGGCTGTGGCAAGACCACTGCCGGTATGACTGTTCTCAGGCTTTACGAACCGACCTCAGGTAGAATAATCGTCGGAGAAGAGGATACAACACATTTTTTCATGCCCTTGTTGAAGGCCAGAAAATACTTGAAAAAGACATACGTCGAGAAATTTTCCGATTTGAAAGCAAAATCAGGCTCTGTTGAAGCCGCCTTGAGCTCTTTTGACAACGACTTTGACAAAAAGATGGCCGAGAAGTACTTCAAAGAATTCAACGAAGATAGCGGTGAATTCATGAAGAGTCTTCTGGGAAACAGGAAAGACAAGAGAAAGGCATTCAGAAGAGACGCTCAGATTATCTTTCAGGACCCGTTTTCTTCTTTGAATCCAAGAATGAGAGTCAAGAATATTATCGGCGAAGGTGCAAGAATTCACGGTCTCGCTACAGGTAGAGATGTAATGGATATGGTGGCCGACATCATGACCAAAGTCGGTCTTTCAAAAGATCACATGTCGAGATTTCCTCACGAGTTCAGCGGAGGCCAAAGACAGAGAATAGGTGTCGCAAGAGCCCTGATTCTTAATCCGCGTCTCATCGTCTGCGATGAAGCCGTTTCTGCACTTGACGTGTCGATCCAGGCCCAGATTCTTAATCTCTTGAGCGATCTTCAGAAGGAGTTTGGACTTACATATCTCTTCATTGCGCACGATCTTGGAGTCGTGAAGCATGTAAGCAAGCGTGTTGCCGTGATGTATCTCGGAAAGATCGCCGAGCTCGCAGACAAGAAGAAGCTCTTCGATAACCCGCTCCATCCTTACACGGTCTCTTTGATGTCTGCAATTCCCGAAGCCAATCCTGAGAAGAAGAAACAGAGAATACTTCTCGAAGGCGATGTTCCCAGTCCGATAAACCCACCTCCGGGCTGCAGATTCCATCCGAGATGTCCGATAGCGAAAGATGTCTGCTCGAAAGAAGAACCCAAACTGCAAGATGTAGGTGGAGGTCATTACGTTTCCTGTTTCTTCCCGGGAGAACTGAAAAGAGGACTCTAAACTACACTATTCCGCCGATGCCGTTGATAATTATCTGGACATCGGCGGGATGTTTCTTCTGTATTTTCTGGAGAAATTCGCAGTTCGCTTCTGGCAGAAGCTTTACGGTAACTTTCATTCTGTAGGAATTCTTGAGCTTTGAAAGAAGCGGAGCGACTGGGCCAAATACCTCGATTGAATCGATTCTCGCTTCCCTTATTTCTTCTGCGATCTTTTCGGCCAACAGTCCGCTCTCGTCCTCAGTCTCTCCGTAGCATATCACTTCCGCAATTTTAGTGAAAGGTGGGTTATTCAACTCTTTTCGGAGAGTTATTTCATCTGAATAGAAGGTTTCATAGTCTCTTTCGAAGGCAGCTTTCATTATTCTGTTCTTTGGATTGAAAGTTTGAATGAAAGCCTTTCCTATGCTTGCTCGACCTGAGCGTCCGCTAACCTGCGCAATATGCTGAAAGGCTGTCTCGGGACTGTCGTAACTGGGAAAGCTCATCAGTCTATCTGCATCGACTATAAGAACCATTTCAACATCGGGAAAGTCAAGGCCTTTGGTTATCATCTTTGTACCTACAATTATCTGACATTCCTTTCGTGAGATCTCGAGTAAGGCCTTTTCATACGAAATGGGGTTGTCGATCGTCTCTCTATCCATTCTCATGATTCTTGCAGAAGGGAAATACTTTTGCAGATCGTGTTCTACTCTCTCTGTGCCGAAGCCCCGTGCAGAGAGAGTCATTGAGCCGCAAACGGGACAAGACTTAGGTGCGGGTTCTTTGTAGCCGCAGTAATGGCACTTAAGCGAATTATCGCTTCTGTGATATGTCATGGACACCGAGCAGTGAGGACAGCTAACTGTGTTTCCGCATGTGTAGCAGACCACATAATTTGAATATCCTTTTCTATGGACGAAAACAAAGACTTGCTTTGCTGCAGAAATCGTTTGTCTAATCTCTTCTAGTGCCCTCTTACTGATTATTGGGTTCTTCTCTTCTTTCATATCGATTATCTCGATTGTGGGAAAGGACCCGACAGGTCTTTCTGTTAGACGGAGTAGAGATAGTCTGTCAGATTCAACCAGGTGATAGTGTCCAACTCTTGGTGTTGCGGACCCAAGAATGATAGGTATATCTAGCAGCTCAGCCTTTTTCAAGGCAGCTTCAACTCCATCATAATAGGGAAGACTCTGCTGGTAGAAACTGGAATCGTGCTCTTCATCAACAACTATCAAACCCGTGTTCTTCATAGGCACCCAGAGTGAACTCCTTGTACCGACAAGAATATCGACATTCTGCTCCACAGCATCCAACCAAATTCTCTGCCGCTGGTTTCTCGTCATGTAACTGTGGTATTGTCTAACATCCCTTCCCGGGAAAGCACCTCTTATTCTTGCAAGGAGCTGGGGTGTCAAGGAAACTTCTGGAACGAGGTACAGGATCTGTCGACCTCTGTTGAGCCAGTATTCCATGACTTTGAAATAGACCTCTGTTTTGCCCGTACCGGTCAATCCGTGAAGGAGAAAAGCCCTTGATTCGCTCTCCATAATTTCTCTATAGACCCCTCTTTGGCTTCCGTTGAGTTCGTCTACCGCCGGGATTACCCAGTGCGAATCGTCTTCCTCACATTCCTCGGCCGTGAGTATTCCCTTAGAAATCAGTGTTTCGATCGGGCTTCTGCTTCTTAGTTCAAGTTTCTTTTCAAGCTCGGAGATTTCCTCTGATTCAACAGAAAGGAGATAGTCAACTATGGTCTGCCACAGGGGTGTTAGGTCTTCATTCAGTAGCCCGGTCTTCTTTGTTAACGATACTCGCCTTGTCTTGCGCTTTTTTGGAGTCTTCCTTTCGAAGCTGTGCATGATCTTGACTTCTCGTGAAGCCAGAAGCTCCTTAAGCTTGCCTTCACCGAATTCTTTTATAAACTTGTCCTTTTGAGTGGGGGAAAATTCAAAGCTTTCGGACATGGGAACGATGAATTCATCGACAGCCAGAAGTTTTCCAGGCGGGAAGAAAAGGTCTAATACTTTGCCTGGAGGTGCAAGATACTCCTTCATTACATACTCCGCAAGCTTAATATCCTCTAATGAAAGGAAGGAACGTTCATCTACTCTCTTGTTGATACTCTTGATTCTGTACTTCCCCGTCTTACCTTCCAGTGATACAACATAACCGATAGTGTTGCGTCCGGCAAAATTGATTTCGACCCTCTCACCAGGTTCTAAAAGTTCATTAGTCTCGTAAGTGTATGTGTCATATAGAGGCGAATTTGAGATCGCGACCTGGATTAGCATTGACTACTGCTCCTGTCTGTGGTAAACGATTTGTGATAGTAGGTCAGAGCCTCTTGCTCTGCTTTCGGGATACTTGTGGAGACTTGAGTAAAATCTGACGGCCTTGAAATCCCTCTTTAGCTGTGCCTCAAGCAAGTCAACATCTATCTTCATTTCTTCTTTAAGAGATTTGTCTACTACTTTTCTCCATAAAGAAGCCGTGGTTATTATTGGGATCTTCGTTGAGTGCTTGATATTCGAAAGATGAGTTCTTCCCTTTTCATTGAAGCCCAGTATCCGAATGTATTGGGGGCCGAGTTTGTTGCTTTTTCTTATTAGATCATCGGTGAATCTAAAGACGGGATAGTACATAAGCCGTCTGATTCTAGACAAGGTGAACCGTTTCGACTTGACGCAGTGGAGAAACCTTTCAAGACTTCCTTCCATGGAACAATCTTGAAATCTCGCGTCGAGACCTTCGACAAACCCATAATATCTGCAATAATCCTCTCTTGATAAGAGCCTGAAGAAGGAAATGAAAAAGGATTCAACATCCTCCTTGAAAACGGGACCTCTACCGCATCTTATTTCCCGAAGGATTATATCTAGTGATTCCTTTGGCATTGTTTGATAAGCACTCTCGATATCGCCATTTTGAATCAGCCTTCTAATTGCCGTTGCGGAAGAAAATTCTCCACGATGCTCTTCATCAGTGTAAGAAGCCCCGACTCTCCTAATTGAGTGGGGAATCATCTTGCTCTCTATCTCTTGAATCGCTCTCAAGTATTCCACACCCAGGATGTTGTTGGATGAACCTATCTCTTCTATTCGGTGTGAAAGAGCTGCATTTTCAGTATGAATAAAGTCTCTCAGAGCATACTTTCTGGCATTAGGAAATGAATGACCTGTCTTAAGATGTCTCTTCAGAAGATCCTGATAGCGTTCGGGTTCTTTGATCAGAACTTTAGACACGGCCTTCATGAGGTCTATATCGTCTGTCTCACTCCCAAAAACGACATCTGTTGCTCCAACATGATCAAGCGTCCATATCGATCCCGTTGCGAACCCTCCGGCGTCCTGCAAGGAATATACTACCGGCAATTCTAGAACCAGGTCGACGCCTTGCTCTAGAGCTGCTTCTGCCCTTGCAAACTTCTCGACAATCGCCGGCTCTCCTCGCTGAACAAAATTGCCGCTCATCACAGCAACAGTGACATCCGGCTTCACAATCTCTTTCGATTGTGAAAGATGATAAAGGTGGCCATTATGAAAGGGATTGTATTCTACAACGAGACCAAGTACTTTCATTTATGGACCTCCGATAAAAGAAGTTCGCCGTTCCCCGAGAGAAAGATCCGTTGAGCGCTGTGAAGAACCGTCCTTCGCAAGAGCAGTTGCAAGTTGTCAGTTCCAAGTTGCAAGCTGCAGGCCCAAAAAAGTGTCAAATGCCGTCATGATGAAAAAGCCGTCCTTAGTCCTTCGTCCAAGATCATAGACCCGTCCTTCGAAGGAGCAGTTTCAAGTTGTCAGTTCCAAGTTGCAAGCCCTAAAGTAAAGAAACGTCAGATACCTCGTTCTAAACATGAGGTCCGTTCTTGACGTGCACACACCCCGTCGACGATGGGGCCGTCGACACCCCTCTCGAGAGGGGATTAAAGAGCTTTTCGAGACCCCAGATCCTTGCTTGCCCTCTAAGCTTTCCCCTTCTCTCTACTCTCTGAATAAACGGTCTGACCAAGAACTAAGAACAGATCCTCGCTCTGGAACGAATAACAGGTTCTCCCGGTGAACGGAGAACCATTCAACGACTAACCAGTTCCTTTGCTCTTTCCTACCACCGAGCCGCTACCCCCAACCTCGTTTCGCCCTTCGTCCTCGTCTATCTGACCAACACCCCGTACAATGGTCCGGCCGAAACCCTTTCAATTCTGATCTTAACAGATTTGCCTATCAGTTCAGGCTGAGCTTCGTAGATGACAATTTTGTTGTTCATTGTCCTTCCGTAGATCTTGCCATTTCCTTTTAACTTGCCTTCACCTATTACATCTATGATTCTGTCAAGATACTTCTCGTTTTCTTCCCTGTTGATATGTTTTTGCAAAGCAAGAAGATGATTCAGCCTTCTGGTTTTCACTTCTTGCGGAACATCATCAGCCATCTTTCGGGCAGATAGCGTGCCTTCTCTGGGTGAGTACATAGCGAGATTGATGCGCTCGAATCTAACTCCTTTCACTAAAGAGACCGTTTCTTCATATTCTTCTTCAGTCTCTCCAGGAAAACCGATAATGAGATCTGTGCTGAGAGTCACATTGGGTATTCCGCTTTTCACACGGTCAATTAGATCAATGTAGTATTCTCTAGTATAGCCCCTGTTCATCGCTTTCAAGATTCTGTTGCTTCCCGACTGAACAGGAAGGTGTATTGAGCGAGATATCTTGTCGGATGACGCAATTACGTCGATCAACTCGTCACTGAAGTCTCTTGGGTATGAAGTGAGAAACCAGATTCTCTCAATTCCTTCTATCTTAGTCGTCTCTCTTATAAGCTCTGAAAGAGAAGACCCATCACTCAAGTCTTTACCATAGGAATCGACATTCTGTCCCAAATAGGTTATCTCTCTATAGCCTTTTCCGGCAAGTTCTCTCGCTTCCGAAAGTATATCATTCATATTTCTGCTCTTTTCTCTACCTCTGGTGTAGGGTACTATGCAGTATGAGCAGAACTTGTTGCATCCGAATATTATGGTTATCCATGCGTGATGCGCGCTTGTCCTGATTCTAGGAGTGGTTGAATCGAGTTCGTCGATAAAATCACCCATCTCAATGAATCTCTCACCTGACTCCGCTCTGCCGAGCAGTTCATCTACTCTAGTGATTGCGCGAGTCCCGAAAACAAAGTCAACTTCTTTATGAGTAAGCAGTTCCGTCGCATTTTTCTCGGCAACGCAACCGCAAACTCCGACAAGCAGATTCCCTTTCCTTTTCTTTAGGGCTTTAAGCTGTCCCAGCTTTCCATAGAGCTTGTCTTCAGACTTTCCTCTAACAGCGCAAGTATTTACAATAACGGCATCTGCCTCTTCCTCACTGCTGGCAATTCCGTATCCTGCAGCAGATAGGACACCCATCATAGCTTCTGTATCATTTATGTTCATCTGACAACCGAATGTTCGAAAGGCTACTTTCAAGACATCACTCCTATTCCGATATCATTGCTCAGCTAAATTGTACAGCATTAGCCAAGAGCGATATACCACGTTATGTTACCATTCTATTGGGATGATTTTCCTGACCTCATTTACAATGAACAGGCTAATGATAGCAAGGAAGAACCCGAGCAGTAAAACGGAGGTGCTTTGTGTTTTCAGAAGCTTTTAGAATTGCAAGTCAGTTCACAAGACCAGTTGTGGTCCTAACGAGAAGTGGTGTTAAAAAGGTAAACGCAACTTGCGGAACATTCATGATACTTAACAGAGAAGGCTGGATAATCACCGTTGCACACCTTTGGCAATCGTACTTCATGTATAGACAACAGCAGGCAAAGCATGATATTGAGCCAGAAAAGAAGATAGAGAATCATTCGTTCTGGTGGGGTGGAGATGGAAAGGTTCTAAAGGATGTCAGACCATTTCCCGAGGATGACCTGGTAATCGGAAGACTCGAACCGTTTGATCCAAATGAGATAGTGGAGTACCCTGCTTTTGTGACGCAAGATGAAATGAAAATAGGGACAAGTCTTTGCAGGGTGGGATACCCCTTTTCCAGAATCCGTGCTTCCTTTGATGAAAAAAACTCTAGGTTTATGATGGATGGCAAAAGCCTGCCCTCACTTTACCCAATCGATGGAATTTACACCAGAACAGTTGAAGCACCGGCCTTCAAGGGAGCAAAGAAGTCCACAAAGTTTATCGAGACTTCATCACCAGGTTTGCTGGGACAGAGTGGTGGCCCAATAGTGGACATGAAAGGGAGAGTCTGGGCAATTCAGAGCAGAACTGTGCATCTCCCGCTCGGCTTCAGTCCAAAGGTAAAAAAAGGCAGAGAGGAAATCGAGGAAAACCAATTCCTCAACGCCGGCTGGGGAGTTCATGTGGAAAAGATAAAAGATGCACTGTTTTCTATTCGGTAGTTCTAGAAGGATATTGATGATTACGGAAAGAGTCAACCTTGACAGCAATGAATCTGAAAACAGCCAAACAAGGGGAAAAATGAAAAGAAAAAGAGACGTACCACCACAGTGGTCTAGTATGCAATCTCTTTAAGTAGATCCGGTGGTCTTATTGTGAGTGCTTTGAAAGCGTCATAAGCATTGCCCATCATTTCAGTCCTTGCAAGAAAGCGTTTGCCTTCTACAGTTAGCTCGACTGCCCTTATCTCTTTCAAGTCTTCGAGTATTTCTGCGTAAGAGAAAGTACTTCCAATCTCTTTCAGCTTTCTGCATAAGGCAGTCTCCATTACAAGCGCAAGGAAACAGATCATTATGTGGCCCTTCACCCTCGTGTCTGTGTAATGGTATATGGGACGAAGATCGAGTCCGCTCTTCAGTTCCCTGAACGCCCTCTCTACTTTCCACAGTAATTTGTATGATTGAGCAACCTCTTTGTTGGTAAGTTTTGTGTTCGTTCTTAGAACGTATTTGCCATCGTATTTTATTTCCGAAGCCATCTTTTCCTGGTCTATCTTCACATCTGTTTTCTGCATACTCAGATATCTTCTGTATCCTCTGTTTCCCACAAGACTCTTAGGTCCCTGTTTAAGTTTCTTCGTAAGGTTCTTCACTATCTCTTCTCTCTTGATTCTGTCTCTTTCTGCCTGAAGTGGATTGAAACAGATTACGTATCTCTCCCCCTCATGCAGAACTTCCTTTACCTTCAGATTCTCTTCCACTTCTTCGTAATCACCGGGCTGATTCAATACCGCTTCAACTCTCTTGCTTCTTCTCATCTTCACTCCGAATATGTATGACAGTCCGGCCTTATCTATCTCCTCAATGAGTCCGTTGCTTATCATCCCTCTATCGGCTACCACTATAACTCTGTCTATGTTGAATCTTCTTCGTATATCCTCAAGGGCTATCCTGAAGGTATCTATGTCAGCAGTGTTTCCAGGAAAGATTTGGTGAGCCACAGGGAAACCATCCTTCGTCATTAGTACCCCTATCATCACTTGTTTGCAATCAGACCTGTGATCCTTAGAACGACCATAAAATGACAGTTCGGGTCCTTCTCCCTGGAAGTACGTACTGGTTGTGTCCCAGAAGACTAGATCGAGATTCAAGTTGAAGAGAGTCTTCACATTACTGAAGAGCTCTTCCTCCACCTCTTCCTTGAACTTCTCAAGATAATCCAGCCCACGGTAGTAATGCTGAAGACTCAGCTGCTCGAACTCAGGTCTGTAAACCTTGTTTACCCACCTGTCTACTCCCCTCTTCGATCTCGGTTCGATAAGTCTGTTAAGTACCATGGCGAATATAGCCTCAACGTAATCGCTAACTGCATCCGTATCTCCCAGCAGTCTCCTCAATACTCTTTCAATACCTAGTTCCTTCCATAACTGCTCGAAGATAATTACAGGTCCCCACAGATAGGTTTGATTTACATTAAGGGCTTCTTTCCTAATCCATTCTTTCGTCGAGAAGTTCCTCAGGCTTTCAATAAGCCTATCTATCTGGCCGCTGTTCTGAAGATCATCTACTCTCCCCAGATTAACCAGAACTCTCTGTCTGGTCTTATTCCCTACTCGTATATTCTCTACGAGCTGCAGGTAACTCCTGGTGGAACCGTCTTTGTTTTTGAAGTGTTTCAGTCTAAGAAACATGGC
>NPIF01000516.1_pt1 | contig 27204 bp, 23 predicted proteins | sample 8637461 | NCBI WGS metagenome assembly NPIF01 (sample SAMN07420641, study PRJNA396082) | bioreactor metagenome | isolation source: sample BR12 brine-fed electro-methanogenic bioreactor BR | place: Japan: Kochi | collected 2016-12-09
GTTTCGACCAATACAGCAGGCATTGCCGTACGACGTAGCACCGTAAGGTCAGGACGTGGCTTCACTCCACGGTTACGTAGTCCGAGTTCCGTAAGATTGTCAAGTATGTCTTCAGCGACTGGTACAGATGCCGAAGAGAGAGAATACACCAGCACCTCGGCACCGTGTGCCTGTCTCGACGTGACGCTGTTCGTGTGAACTGATACAAACAGGTCAGCATTTGCTTCGTTGGCGATGTATGCACGCTCCAGCAACGTGATGTACACATCGGTTTCCCGTGTCATTACCACGTCCAGTTCAAAGGACCGTAGTTTCGTAGCCAGCTTTTTAGCGATGTCGAGTGCAACGTCTTTCTCACGTAGACCATCGAAAGCGACGGCTCCGGGTTCGTACCCGCCGTTAATGGCCCGGGTCTATACAAACAACCGACCGAGGCATTCAATACCACCTCCTTATTGAAATATAATTCCTCTGTTTGTTATTGTATTGGCTGTTTGACTTAATGTACCAGTGGCATTAGAAGCATTAATTATTGCAGCTCCATCATATACAGCAATACCATAATTACCTGTACTTGAAGCATTTGCATTACGTGCATTAATTGTAGAGGCATTGGCCGCATAGATACCAAAAGAACCTGCGCCTGAAGCATTTATACTGCGTGCGTTGATTATAGAACCATTATCTGCAAGAATACCAAAAGAACCTGCGCCTGAAACATTCGCCCCTAGAGCACTGATTGTAGAAGTATTAGTTGCGTAAATACCATAACTACCTGCGTTTTTTACACCACATCCTGAAAGAATAATACCTCTTGCATTTGAAGATACAAACACACCATGTCTATTGGTACTTTCGCCTGTTGTATTCATGTTGAAAAGTTGTCCGATAATTGGCAAGAATCCCCCGTTATTTGTTGCAAATGCAGGATAAAAAAGTTCAAAGGATTTAGTCAGCGCACTGCGATTAATTACAGTTTCAGCATCAACACCAGTAATAGTTATCCATGACAAGTCAAGTGATTCAACTAATACTTGTTCTGACATCACAAACCCTGATAATAAATTAATAGTTATCCGGGGACAACCCCCTTCAGAAATATACTTGGGATAATAAAGTGAAACTACGTTTTCTAAAGCTGCATTTATAGTAGAGAAATCACCACCACTTCCAACAGTTACAGTCATATTACTTGTGAGCTCTTGTTTCATTCCACCAGGTCCCCACATAAGACCTTCAGGGGCTCCTGAATTGACTTTTAAAATATAACCATCTTCTCCTGCTGGCAATCGAGTTATCACTCCAGCATCTGTCGCTACATACAGATCACCTTTAGCTGTTAAAGTATCAAGATCGGTTTTCCCGTCCAAAAGAGCCTTTAGATCACTGCCTCTTAAAATAACAGTATCTGCAAACAACCTGTTCCAGTTTTTTTCTAAAGTCCCTAAATCCGCACCCTTATTTACTCTTGGCACTATATTCCTGCTCATTCCAATCACTCCTTTAATATTCTATCCACTAAAATGATTATTGAAATATGATGATTCAGATGGTGTAACAGAACATACAGGGAACGACGCACTTGGTTCTCTTAATTTATTATTTTCTGCTTTTATAGCGACATTGCCGCTTTCTACGTAAATGAAATAATCAAAATAAATAATTGGTGGGTTTTGGCTTGTGTTTCTGATTGAATTGTTCCTTATATCATATGAAACTATATTGTCACTATGTACATTTTGTTTGATTACTGCTTTATTTGATGCTAAAGCTCCACCGTTTAAATGGATATATGAATTATTAAACATAACCAACGGTGTATAACCAGGATCAGAACACGAAATTTTTAAAATATAATTTTCGTTTGCTTCAAAGTAACATCCGTCGATATACAAAGAACTTAATACTTGTGCATCAATAGCTGTTTTAGTGCCTTCAAAATAGCAATTATTAAAATGTTGTCCTGTATCCCATGATGAGCCTGCATAAAAAGCAACTCCAACATCAGACCATTTGAAATTACAATAATTAAATACAGCACCATTACCTATAGAATTGGCTTTAAAACAATAATCACAAGATACAGCCGTCACATCATTAAATTTACTATAATAATAGTGTCCATCTATTTGTATTCCATATTTAAAATACCATACACTTGCACTGTCAAGTAAACTCCCAAGACAGCTGTTAAACCATAAACCCACAATATTGCTGTTTTTACCAGGCCCTACAAATTTGATATTTCGTATTGATCCAGTAAAAAATGGATTATTTTCATCATTAATACATCTAAAATCAAAAAAAGGAGTTAATACAGATTGGTCAGGCCCAGTGTATTTAAGTATTGTTGAGTGATCTGTATGCTGGAACATAGGTATTTTGCCGGAACCCTGGAGAGTAATACCTACAGCAGAATATGAACCAATGGGACGTTGATATTCCTGATATGGGTATGTTATTGTTTGTTCACATTTATATTCTCCAGGACCAAATATCAAGATACCACCTAACGGCATAGCATCAAGCGCATTTTGAATAAGTGGACTATTATCATCGATATCAGTAGAAACTCCAAACCAGCTGGCATAATATTCTTCATGCACATTTGCTCTTTTCCATCTGACATTATCGTTATCTACAATGATTGTTCCACCATTATCAGCTTCTAAAGATTCAGCATCTCTGTAAAATAACCCTCCGCCAGATGTTCCTGCACCGTAATATCCTGCTACATAAACATATTCTGTTGTTGGCAGGAACGAGCTAGTACGCAAATCATCAATTGAATTAACAAAAGTTTCTGTGTTTCCACTGCCACTGGAATCAAATCTCTTCCACCTGACATTATCATTATCGACGATTATGTTATAACCGTCATCTTCTTCAACACTTAAATTGTCTCTCCAATACAATCCGCTTCCGAAACTTCCCAGTCCAGTGAGCCCATCCAGCCATACGTATTTAGTGGTAGACACAAAAGAAGATGACCTGAAATTATCAAGAGAATCAACGAATTCCAGCCTTCCATATGACTCGGCAATCTCGGCATCGATGGGTTCCTGATGCATAATATCTCCGTTTTCATCCAACGTGAATATTTCACTGGTAATAGGCGTGATCATCGGCATGAGATCGCCATTTTCATCGACCTCAAAATACCCATCCGGAGATACTGTAATTCGTGTCCATTCTGCCTCGTTATCTACACCATTGATATTAGGAGCATGATCTACACCTATGATATCTATGCCTATACACCTGTACGTATGTCCATTATCAAAACTTACAACATCGTTGTAGTTATAAACAGTCGTGCTATCCCAAGCAGGGGCTGCTGCACCAAAAGCCTCAGCTGCCGAACCTGCTGCATCTATGGCATATTCCGCCGCTGTAATTTCTGATTTTTTAGCCTGCAATGCATGGTGTAATGCTGAGTATTGCCCTGGCTCAACTTCGTCGTTCTCAGGATTCTCAGCCCATTGCCTGGTTTTTTCTACCCAATCAAGAGTTTCAGAGAGATTGTTAAAATAAATTGCATCACTCCATGTTATTCCATTGTCAGTACTGAAACTAAGATATCTGTCAGTTTCTACTGGATCATTATGCCATGACGTCCCATCAGCAGAGTATTTGACTTTCATGTGCGGAGCTGCTGCCCCCTGTGGCCCCGGCGAATTCATTGGTCTTACAACTACAGCTTGTCTTAAATCTTCAAAAGGATTACTCATTATGATCCCACCTTATCACATGTAACTACTTTTACTTTCCCGCAAATAATAGGATACGTACGATGATATGGCGTGTTCAGACTCGCAACCCACACATAAGAGCCCGCAAGAAGAGCATTGGTTTGTGTTGGAGATAACTCTATTTTGATCATGCCGTAATCTGTAAGAGTAATTTCATTCCCTGTAGTCCATCGTGTGATCACAGATGTAGAATCAAAGTCCTCTAATATTTCGATGGCTAGATCATACCCAGTAAAATTGAACGGCTGTCCATAGACCTCGAACAAAAACCTGTGGTCCCACGTATAGCCTCTCATTATCGGGGGTAGATTCTCATGTGCAGGGTAAAGCATAGCTATATACCTACAAAGAGCAAACCTATCGTTCGCTCTGCTGTCTGAGGAACTGGTAATGCGCTCGTCCCTGACCTGAGCCTGAAATACGTCATACCTGTGAATTTATCCTTGTTAGATGAGATGACAGTATTCTGTCCAGCAGAAACCTTGATCGTGACTTCTGCAGGAGTGGTTTCACCAATTAATGCTTCTAATACCACATCATCATAAAGATCTTGAAATGTCCCGTCAGGGGAAGGTGATTCCTGAAATGTAAGGTCAGCTACTGTCCATTCAGTGGGCATGAAAATCTTGGCAAGCCTGTAACCCTTATCATCGATAATATCACTTAGACCATTTGCATCGGTTCCTATCGTAGCCTTTGTGTAATACGTACGTGGTGCTATTCTCTCTGCCATGTGTTCCACACTCTCCTTTCGGGCTTACTTTCTCGGTGTGGCTATGATTATTGTAAGCCTTATCGTTTCTTTTGTCTACTTTTTCTGTGTGTTAAACAAGAACCTGCGCCAGTCGAATTCTTTATTGTATTCGTCGGACATAATGTAATCCATGAAGTATGCGAAGTTCTGCCTGAGCCCTTTCGTAGGAAGCCGCCACCAGAATTCAGTAAACTCATACGTTGCTTTAGTGAGCTTTTGTGCTTTCTCTGGTAATGACTTGTCATCTTCCTCGAACATCTTCCATGTAGATTTTACAAGGTCTTGAGCTTCCCTGAAACCAGCGACTATAGGTGAAAACTGGTACATGTCATACCCACTCAAAAAACCGGTAATGTCTCTTATCCCGATCCATGTCCCGGCATAATATCCCAATGTTATTCTTGTAGCCCACTTGGCCCATACCCACCATGCCGATTCATCTTCCCAAGGGTCAGGTTCTTCAGGACCACCCTGACGTATCCAGGACAAAGCCATGCCTGGGATGATCAATGCCCATAACATGAATGCTGCAAATCTTGCTACATCTCCTTTTTTCATCAGGTGTTGTGTTTCAAGGTACGTCATATTATGCAAAGTGCCCATGTAAGAGTAGAACATCGATAGAATCTGCTCAAAATCTGAGCCTCTTTGTGCCGTTGTCAAGTCTATAGCACGACCGACGTTCTGAGTTTGCCTGATTACGCTGTCTGCATATTCTATCGCTCTCTGTTCTCCAACCTCATCAACCTTCATATTGTATGCCTCAAGCCATACTGGGATAGTCACAGTAGCATCCATAAATCCGATCATGTAGAATCCTGCTTCACGTATTCTGTCCATAGTACCTGCTTCAATATGTCTTTTCATGGCTGCCGCCACATCACGATCCCATGACTGACGCCTGAACCTCATGAAGGCGGATTTATCATGCACAAACTTGATCTTTTCGTTCCAGGCCAAAGGATTGCTGTAAAAGTCCATTACAGCGTGGGCCACCCGTGTAGGTCCTATGTGCGTAGCCGCTGATGTGTAACCCATAAGCTGCGCCATGGCAGGGGAGAACCTCAATCCTAGCCCGACCATCGTCGCTCCAAGTCTTGCCTTGCGTACCAGTTTTTGGAAGAAGGAGACCGCAGGTGGGAATCCTGTCTGGACATGGTCTATCCACTTATCAATCTGATCGACAGCTTCATCACCCATGGCTTTTGTAATGGCTTCCCTGATTTCAGGATCATTGACGATTCGCCTGACATCACGTAACTGCCGATTAAATGCAAGGTCCCTTGTTATATCTGCAATGTGTTTTGACAACACAGGTGTCACGCTAAGCATGAGCTTAGCACTCTCACCAACGGTCGTCGCGCGCTCTTTAGCGTATCCTGAAATCATTGACCTGACACCGGCTACCCTCCTGGATTCATCCTCTACACCCGAGAAGAACTTGTGGTGAGATAGTCGCCTGTCGTAGGCTATCGGGTAATAGCCGCCGGATACCCATCCATAAGGAGTGTTCATGCCCGCAGGTTCGACTTTCTTTGGTCTCAATCCTGTGACATCGACCATCAGTGCCTCGACTTCAGGCCAATAAGATTCGAGCAAGGCAATGACATCTTTGACGAAGTTCCAGTCATTCTCGGTCATGTTTTCATTGAGCCACGCTTCTATGGTCTCAGTGTCGAGATTAAAACCAGTGGTAAGCCTTTCCCTGCCCTCAACATTCAGGTAGTTTAGAGCTACAGCCAGCATGTTGTCCCTGTTCATTCGCTCCCCTGTAATCAGCGATGTGGGAAGCCATTGTTTACGCCATTGTCGTGATACTTTGTCCGGATAGTTAGTGTTAAAAATCTCTGTGATTTTCTCAGCTGCTTCGTGCTGGAGAATCATCTCTTGTGATGTACTACGTTCCAGTGGATTGAATATGGCATCCCTTACAGGTCCGAAGTCTTTAAAATCATCAAGTATCTTGACTATAAAATCCACTCTCTTGTGTGACATGGAGTATTTTTTCATAACTTCGATGAATTTTTGCATTGCATTGGGATTCAACCTCCCAACTGTTTTGCCATCTCCAGTCGTCACAGAGGCTATCTGTTCTATTACTTTTATCTTCGTAGTATCAAAATCTTCCTGTCTCTCTGCTTCAAGGAGTCTGTTTTCAAGTTTACCGAGATGTTCCAGGATCTTGATAGAATCCACAAGATTGTAAAACTCGCCGACAGTCATCTGGTCTATCGACTTGCGTTCGAGAGAAGTTATCAAGTCCTCAGGAAGGTCTACTTCTTCTCCAAGCTTCTTGCGTTCTTCTATGTATTGTCTAAGTACATCACGTACCTCCAATTCGCCTGCTGTTCTGCGTCTTGAATCTACGGAATCTACAAGATTTGATATAGCATCAAGGACTGGTATTGGCAGGCCATAGGTCTTTCTGCCCCGGTTCTTGTGTTTTCTGACAAGCTTCATCCCACGTCGGACTTGTTCTCTTACTTCTATAGCCTCACGTGCAAGGGCGAAGTTCTGAGCCTGGAGATCTTTATAATAAACAGCTACCTCATATTCACCGTCAAGTATTGCCTGCTCGTATTTACGGGCATACTTGGCTTCCTGAGCGAAGTACCTTGCAGGAGAGACCTTGCTCGCAATATCACGCATAATCAAAAGTTTGGCGTTGGCTCTCATCATCTGCGCTCGCTTGATTGCAGCCTTTACCATGTTCTGTTTTGTCGTTCTTGCATCGAGGATCAATGATTCAAGCACAAGAGAGGCAAGCATATCATCGTTGTGCGTTGCTCTTTCGGCTATCTCCCTCAAAGCATCACCAAAAGCACCTGACTGTATCTCTCTGCCCAGAGCATCCTGGTACGCTCGCTGTATTACAGCAGCAATAGGTTCTGCCGAAGCAAGCTCGTTATACATTTCATCGATATTTGCAAACCCGAACATAGAAACAGCGTCACTTAAAGACAGGTTCGAGTCTTTGATCTTGTACATATGCCTGAAAACCTTGAGACCTTCCTCACCGAAGACATCAAGTATCTCTTGCTTCGACAGGCTGAACCTTGATCTAGGTCTTCTGAGCACTGATATCATTTGATATACAGGCTGTGACCTTATTATGTCGCTTACTTCTTTTCTTATCTGTTTCCGTCTGTCACCTAAAGTGTTCTGTAACCTGTCTACTACAGGTTTTATGCCTTCTTCTACAAGAGATGCATGTTGTTCCTGAATGGCCTTTTCAACAAGATTAGCAAGAGTCTCCACATCGTCTGTATCAAAGCCTGCTCTTTCGGCAAGCTCGACTATCCTGTCAAGATGCTGGCGTTGCATGACAGCATCTGCTTCGTCTTCGAGCATTACCCACCTGTCGAAAACGTTTCTTACTTCATCGGATAGTTCAACTCCAAGCGCCCTGATCTCACGGTATATATCAAGCAACCAACGCTTGATTTTCTCAAATACAGTAGTAACTTCAGGTGTGGGAGCCTTGCCTTCCATGAGATATGCTTCCACACCACGAGCAATCTGTTCTTTTTGTTCGACAGTCAGTGCTTCGTTTTCAAGGGCTCCGACCCAGTTGCGAAGGATTGAAAGGTCACGTGCTCCCTCGGCAGATAATGTTCCCATGGCCTCTGCACGAAGCATGTGTTCGATAAGAAAATGACCTGTAAATTCATGAATAACAGTAGATATATCGCCATCTTTGAATATTCTTATGATGGCTTCGCCTGAATCAGGATCAAATTGGATGTCACCTTTAGGTGTTTTAAATCCTTCGGATTGAGCATATTGAAGGGCTTTATCTCTTGCTTCTGTCTCCAGTTCGACAGTAACCGGTTCAAATACAGCAGCTACAGGTTTACCATTCACAGTACTAAGAAGCCCCAAATACCCAGCATCATAAACAGACTTCTCAAACATGGTGAAAGCATAGCCTGTATTGCCGTACAGTTCTTTTGCTTTAGCAAGTAGACCATCAGGGTCCACAAAAGGATCATACAAGAGTGACAGAGGTACTTTTGTCTCATATCTCCTGATACCAAGTCCCTTTTCCTTGAAATATCCACCACCTTTCAAGGCAAAGTAGGACCTGTCGACAAAATCCTCAGGAGCTTCTATTTTTCTTTGTTGTTCTCTGCCAGCGTAACCTTCCCCGTAATGAGACGGATCGATCGTCGTAAGACCTGCAACTCTGCTGAAGTGGACAAGTGTAACGTTGCCATCCTCATCTACATAAAAAGGTCTTAGCTGTCTGAGTTCTCCTGTTCTTTCTGCTTCCTTCTCTCCTCTTTCTGCTTTTTCAATTCCTTTTTCAACCAAGCTGGACACTCTGCGTTTAAGATCATTATAGTCTTGCCGTAATCTTTCGCTGATATTCTTTCCACTTTGATCATAAATTTCACTCTCCTTTTCAATAAAAGCAACATGAATATCAGACATAACCCGTATTGTGGCTCTAAAATCTTCTCCATATATTTCGTTAATGGCCTGTTTGGAAGCCTCTAAAACCTGTTCAGTATATTCTGGAGACACTATAATTAACGTAGAGCCATCTTTGCTTGTCGAATGACCACCTACAATATCATTACCATTTTCGTCTTTACCCATTATACTACGTATGCGAATATACAAATTATGTATTTCTTCACGGTTCGTAAGACCATGCTGAATTTCGAGCCCGCTTGATTTAAAAGATCCAGGTACAAATTCAGGAGAAGTCACCATAACAGAGTTTTGGTTCAAAACATGTACCAAGGCATACGCTATCTCTGCAACTTCTTCTCCTTTCGGAGCAAGATCTGCATCGAACCTCAAAGCTACAGACGGGTTTGTAAATTCCTCGTATCCACCAAACTGCAATAAGATACGACCCTTATAATCCTTATTGTAATTATCCAGCACCCTATTTATTGCATACCACGTGACATCCCTGGTAATGATATATTGATCGTCTGGTGAAAGATTATTCCATCTGTTTGTGGCTTCAATATTGTTAGGATCAGGGGCAACTTCAAGATTGATCTCAGGACCATGTACCAGCGTTCTGCCTAAACTGAAGGATGAATCCATAGTAGTAGAAGGAGTTTTACTAAATTCAGGACTCCAATCCGGGGCTATATTTGCATCTGTAGCATGAATTATCTCTTCCTGTCCTTCTTCTTCTGTTATCTCGCCTTTTTCAACACGATCTTGTATTGTGTTCACTTCATATTGTATATTCTTTTGTGCCGGTCTCTCTTGATATAATCCTTCCTGACTAAACTGTACCTTGGCTTCACCGGTATTTTCGTCACGAATTATTGTCAATCTGTCAAGCAGGTCCTTAGGATCTTCACCAAGGTGTTCGGCAACAGTAGCTAACATTCTGGCATTTAAATCAGAAACAGTTTCTGCTTCTTCCAGACTAAAACCGACATCAGTTAACTTTATCCTTAAATTCTCTTGAAGATTACGCAGGGCTTCTGCCTTGATATCAAGTCTTTCTGTAAACGTATCTATCTCACGTTCAAGCTCTGCTTTTGCGTTCTCTACTTCACGTGCAGTTACGCCTGTTTCTGTAAATGCAAGGTCCTGCATCAGGCCAGGATGCCATTCAGTACCGGCGATCTTTGAAGCATATATTTCTGTAGGTATAGCCATCTTGGCACCGTCATCATCAAGTACATTGATCAGTTCACCTTCTGTAGTCTCGTCTCTGATCGGTGTCCATGTATTCGATTCATCAAGAGCTTTTCTGTATTCAGTCTCCAGTCCGAGTTCTCTTACCACATCATCAGGATTTTTACCTTGTTCTTGCCAAAACCTTTGCCATCGTCTGACTGGTATATAAACACTTTCTCTGGGAGTTCCATCAACAATGTCCTTTATATTGTCTTCATACACAGATGGAGCGCGTTGTTTTGTTTTTGATTCTGTTGACAATCCATTCAATCTCTCAAATATTTCCCTGTTTTGTTCAAATTCAGTAACACGTGCTTTTGTCTCTGCCATACGCCCGCCGACGCCCAGCATTGACCATAAACCAAAAGAATAAAACGCCATTCTTGCTTCTTCCAAAGGACCTCTGAATTCTTCAGCAAAACCTGACAACGCAAATGGTTGCCCTGAAGTGTACCTGAGATATCTGTTAGCAAGAGCTCCAATCGAACCCTGAATAAATTCCTCTGCCATTTCGTTGACAAGATTCATGGCGCCTTCTCCTGCATGCATCGTAAGCAGTTTCCAGTAAGGTGTACCAAGATATTTTGATGCAAGGACAGAAGCCGATGCAGCAGTCTTGTATGTTGGCTTAAACCATCTGACAGGAACCATGGAACCAGCCAGTCTTAACTGCATATATTCTACAGGTGCCTGAGCAATACTGGCGATATAAGACCATTTAGCCATATCATAAGGATCAAGGCCCTGACCATAAATATCTCTTTCCTGCTCCATCTCTATATAATTACCTGACATTTCAGAAAGCTGGATCGAACGCAACATACCGTATGCTTTAGCCCATCCTGAAGCACGTCTGATAGCTTCATCTCTGACTACACCCTGAGGTGAAAGAAGTGCTCCGGCAGCACCACCAACACCAGCCGCTGCGCCCAAACCAAGCGCAGACAGTAACATCCATGTGGCTTGTCCGAATTTAGTGCCCTGCCATGTATAAATCTGACCTGCATAGTGGGCAGCACCATGCATGAGCTTGCCAAAGAAACCCTTATCCCTGTACCAGTCAACGTAATGTGAATCTCTTTCGATACTTTCCCTATAATTTCTCCATTCAATGTATCTTTCTTCAATGTCAAGACCTTGAACATGCGACCACACATCACGCACGTCCGGCAACAAGAAGGTCTGTAACCCTTCCCTTTCTGCTATGTAACGCGCATGTAACTCTCCTTCTCGTGTGGAAGCAGCTGAGTGTTTAAATGTAGTTTCAAGTTCTTTGTATAATTTGCCAGGACCATAATCAGTTTGAACACCAACCGCTCTGCTTCTTTCATGGATACGCTTTTCATCTCTAGCACTTCTTGAAAATGCAGGTCTGCTTTCAGTGTCTTCTCTTTCAGATAATATCGGGATAAGTGATTTATAGAAGGTCTTCTCAGTCTGCTTGATATTGTCAAGGTCATCCCTTACAATTGCCATCCTGTTGACTTCTCTGGCAAGAAGATCTGCCATCTTGGGTGCAGAAAGTATAAATGAATCCCAGTCATAATCGTCAGGAGTCAATGTTTTACCACGTTTTTCTATGTCATCTCTAACTTCAGGCAGGGTCAATATCGTTGCTAAAGTATACCCTGATTCTTCAGCCATAGTCTGATAATGAGCGAATTGGTCAGGACTTATATCACCAAAGGTTTTGTATGCATTGATGAGAGGTTGCTTCGGCATATAAGGTTCCTGCTTCCTTTGGTGAAGCGTCAAGGAAGCCGCAGCAATGTCATTGGCAATATCAGATGGTAGATTTATGCCATATTCAGATAGAGTTTCTTCTTCTTCAAACCAGAGCTTGTTAGTCATCTATATTCGCTCCTGTCAATCAACAGGCAAACCGCCCAATACTTCCCACACGGGGACGAAAACACCATTATCATTGATATACCATTGGAATGTACCGTCAGGTGCTTCTCTTAGCACGGCTCCCATGGCATGTAATTCATATCCTTTCATCGTTCTCTTTTTAAAGAATCCCTGAGATACAGGCACATTCTGAAGCAATGTATCTGCAAGATCATAAAGTGTTGTAGGTTTTATAGCGGCAATACCAGTAGATCCTCCCATAGCATCGAGGTATTCAAGGTATGCTTCCTTAAATTCAGAATATTCTTTTCTGTTTGCAGTCATCTTATATTTATCTTTAATATATGCTGTAATTTCAGAAGGCATCGTCCTGCTATAGTCTGCATGGAGATATAAGTTTTTGTTTTTCTGAACCACATCTCTGATCGCTTCTTCTATTTCATGGTCACCAAGAGTGCGTTTTTCAACCGTTTCCCTACTATTGACGGCATCATATACATCATTTGCAAATTGCGGGTAAAGCCCTTCCGGTATATTGTAATTACTCATAGCGTCATCAATAGAATCTCCGATTCTTTGATGTGTATTACGCATCTGCCAGGCTTTATATACCGTCTGTTGCTGAGCTTTCGTAAGCCTGCCGCCAAAAGACATGACCATATCAGCTTCATCTTTAAATGCATCAGGATGACCTTCAGGTCTTGTCGCTCTATACATAATTTCTTCCATGGCTTTTATGCTTTCCCATTGACCTATATCAGTGCCCATATAATCAGATCTGATCTGGTTGATAAGTTGTCTTTTGGTAGCATAATCAAGGTTGGAATCTTCAACTATCTTTATAGCTTCAGCCATGGATTGAGATGACCATACTCTGTTTATGAGACTCTTCCTGTAATTTGACTCACGCTCTTCTTTGAATCGTCGTTCATCTACATACAAACCTTGTACATATGACATAAGAGCATTTTCTTTTTCACCGCTATAATTTTCACGAATATAAGCCAGTGCTTTAGCTTCGTTGTTCAAACCAAACTTCTGAAAAATTTCATAACCTTTTTCTTGAGTAAAAATAACGCTTTCTTTCTTGGTAAAAAATTCCTCGATCTTTGTTTGGCTTGCTGTACTGATTTCATCTTTATTCTTCTCATAATAATCTTTTGCCGCTTCAAGAGCGTCGTTTGCCAATAATTTAGAAATAATTCCACTATGAATATTGTCCATCGTTTCATTGATCATGGACATTACGAATTCTTCACCATAGCTTCCACCAAGCGCTACAGCAACACGTTCGATCTCTTCACTAACAGTAGCCATGGTTTCAGGATCACCTAAAGAGGCTATCGCTGTTTCGGATAGTGATGCAAGGTTTGCCTGAAGCTCCTGGACTTTGGCTTTTTGCAATTCAGCAGCCTCATGCTTAGCCAGCTGACTCTGGTATCCCGGTAACTGTCGTAACATCGACTGGATAACAATACTTCTTTGATTATCATTTTCAGCATCAGCAATAATTTCATCTATGATTTCAGTATGCAGATCTTCAAATCTTTTATAGACACCATCCGCATCCAAGCCTTGCTTAAGCATCAGACCATCTTCACCATACAAGGCTTCAGTAAGACGTTTTTGAGCCTGAGCAGTAAGATGTAATCCTTTTATAGCATCTTTTTCTTGTTGCATCCGTTCAGCATGGGCTGTCAACTGCGCTCCAGATTGAGACAACGCAGAAGCAACAATACCACCAAAAGCCTCAGGACCCGGGGCGGTGGCTGTTGGTGTAGGTGGACTTTTGATTGTTTGTTCAGATACAAGCCTTGGCACTCTCATATTAATCAACTACCTAATCTGATATGTGTAACTTGCCTATTTTGAGGCTGATTCATCCAATCCCATCTGTCAGAAAACCTGGATGTAGCAGTACCGAGATGAGTTAATCCACCTATAACTCCTGCTGTCATAGCTTGTTTGCCTGTTGATCTTGCAACATCAGCCTGATACCTTGCAATTTGAGCACGACTCCCGTAACCCCATTGATCGAGCATGGCATTATATCTGATTGTGGCAGCATCCTGTTCTATGGCCCATTGAGTATCTAACAAAACGTCCAATGGACTCCCTACGTTAGGGTCAAGCCCGGCAGCACCAAAAGCCGCACGCTGGGTACCCTTCACAAGTTTACCCCTGATCCTAAGTTTTCTTTCTTCTTGTGCTGCACGCTCCGCAGCGATGGCAGCCTTGCTCTCTTCGATTTGAGCGTTGTATTCCATGGCCTTTGCCTGTGCTTCAGCACTTTCCTTGGCTGCCATACCTGTCATCACAGGAGCCGCTACTTGCATCACAGTACCCATACCACTTATAAAAGATGGAAGGTCGCTAAAAGTAGTGTTTACCCATGTTGTGAGTGCGTTAATACACATTCTTATCACCTCTTGACCCAAACCATTTTGTAAAACTTGGCTGAATCATCAACTCCTGGATAAACTTCATCCAAAATCTTGAATCCAACCCACTCAAGCATTTTCACAACTTCTGTGTTCTCCGAATAGATAATACACTCAAGTGCATTGAATCTCTCTTGCATAGACTTCATCATTTTTTTGAAATGCTTTAAGAATGTTATACCATATTCATTTATGAGTTTCGAACACACAAGCCATGGATATGCTATCCCCGTCAGCTTGGACAATTCACGAAAACCGAATATTGCCGCAACTTCTTCGTTCGCAATAACGGCATACACTTCATCAGAAAGTGAGATCGACTTCATCAATACTTCCTTGTCTGACGATCCCATTAAAGCTCTAAACTCAGCTATATTACCAGGATGCAATGATTCCATAATCTGGTCCACATGATGCTCTTCACATGGTTCAGTTCTAATCTCCATGAGCTATTCTCACCGTCCAAGTCAATACGGTAAACGGGTAAGGATGCCTTTGTTCCAGTGTTACTTGACCATAGTAATCGTATTCTGAACTCAAATCTTCTACCAAAACACCTGAATATAGCTCAAGATCTTCTGTCGGATAATAGATAGGATACATGTCATCGTCACCAGTACCTACATAGCCGAACCTGCTCTGCAATACTTGCAAGGTCATGCTTGCGGCACGTCGGCGTGAGCCTGTGGATATACCTTCTCTGGTCTCATACACCATCGGCAGGGTCTGCATAGTACCTATATATTGCAAACCGACAACAACATACGAAGCTGGATTTCTTAAAACAATAGTACCATTCTGTACAGTATGACCAAAAACAGGTATTCCATCAGCCAAAACAACAACTTCCTTGCCCTCAAGATGACTGAGTCCACTTATTGATGTAGTCGGTTCGCCATCATGAGCTACAACTGCGCTATCCATATGAAGTTCTTCGGGCCTGGTGCTAAGTTTTTCAATATACCTTACATCTGATCCATTAATCTCACGCCTTATTATCATGTATACTTCATCTTCATGAAGCCCCGGAGCAGATGAAATAGCTTCCACAGCTCCCCCCACATCGTGCACATGCCAAGCCCATACTTCCTGTTCTTTCATGTACGTCAATCCAAGCAGTTTACCGTCAGACCTTACTACCCATAGAACATTCCACGGCTCTTGCTGGAAACACCAATCTACCACCGTATAATCATCAAAAAGGTGAGTAGCGAATATAGATAAATCCACACTATCGTAACCGTCACTTTCAAATGAGTACGCAAGATCACGTATCCTCTTCCCGAATCTTTGTACGAAAAGAACAGAAGATCCGGAAATCATAGGTTCGATAGAATGGCTTCCACGATAGCCTTGATTAGAGATGTACATTGAATCAGGAGTAATGGCGTTACCTTCAGCACTTCCAGTGATACGCCATTCACCACCTGTAGTAAGCACTACAAGATCTTTCAAAGAGAGTATCCCCTGAATCTCGTCAAGGGAACGTGATCGTATTGGAATCTTGACAGAATCGTCAGCTTCTATAGGTTGAGAAATGCCAAAGTTATTATAGTCACCAGTCACACTCTGCCATATATCGAAAGGACTTGTCGGTGTTCTTCCCAAGGTCAACCTATCCTGGTGGAATGTAATAACAGCAGGCCATCCTGGTACGTTGCCCCATGCTCCAAGTGACCATTTTTTTGTTGGAGTATCAAGGTATAAACACTTGCGTTTGACTTTACATCTTACAACTGTAGGAGATTCATAATTAGTAATCTCTAAAATACCGTTGATTTCTTGTCTGGAGTATTTCAAAACCCAGGAAAATACATAAGTGTCTTTTGTAGCATATAATCTTATTTTTGGAATAACATCATTGTAATCTTCAGAATTAAGTTCTCCTGTAATTTTTACTCTGTTCGTACCATTCATATTCAAAAAACTGTCAAAAACCTGCCATGTAGTACCTCCATCTATTGAATATTCGATATCAATAGTTGAATTCATTGTAGAATCATTTACACCACCAAATGTTCCTGTAATCTCGAATTTGCCATCTACATCCCAAGGTCCGCCTATAACTCCTGATCCTATTGGATCTACATATCCACGTGATATAAGCTTGGAATCCATTGTATACCTTATGTTTATCAATCTACCTACATCATTTGAAGTAAACATACTTGAAGAAGAAGTCACTCTTACTGTGTCACCAATCTTACCGGTAGAGCCACCATATGAAGATATTGTCATGGAGACATCAGTATCGTTTTCTTTCATAAATGGACCGTTCTTGAAATTAAGGTCTGATATTGTCCAGTTATTGTTTGCATAGCGTTTCAACTGTTTTGGTTTTTTATTGCCATCAACCAAGTACATTACATCCGCCGACTGAACAAACCTAATATTATCAAGATCGTTTGATGTGTACTGTGTTGCAATTTCGTAAGGAGACGAACCACTCATGACAGGCTTCCCATCTACGAAAAACCTCATATACCTGTCACCTGTCTCTATATGAACAGATGATTCACTAGTAAAACTCATCGGAAGAAGTGTGGCCTTGGCTGAACCTTTTACTTCAGCGACATACCATGTTCCCGGCCTGAAGCTCGCACCACCATGTGCAAAAGGAATAAAATTACGGCACTTGGCAAGGGCTACCTTTATCTTTTCAAGGTCAGACCTGTACCACAACGCAGGGGCTACTTCGCCGCCTACCATTGCAACCTGATGTGTTTTGAACGTGCCAGATGCAGGAGATGATCCCATTTGACGTGCCATTAATACCTAGCCCTCCTGTATTTGCTATCGAAATCTCCTATAACATGTATTGCCTCATTGGCATTGTTTTCCTTGGACCCTTCACCCATTTGCATGGAAATCTCCAGCAAATCAAGATGCTTACCCCTGTCACCTGCATGAGCCATAGCCAGTTCCGCGGCTAATCGTGTGGCAAAAGCCTGTACAAATGTAGAAGGAAATGCTTCCTCTCTTAAGTTATTTGTAGTGTATATAGCATAAGCCTCGGCTTCATTGGTGCCTATCAGAAGCCTGCCGGTATTTTCATCAGTGATAATTTCATACACAACGGGTATCTCATCTTTTGAATGGACAGATGCTGCGGAGGTAATCAAACGAATAGACAAGCAATCATCCGGATACTCATAACAATATTCCCATTTGATATGTTTGTAATCTGACAATACCAGAGGGACTGTCCTTTTGGCAAAGCTCCATGAATGATCTTCTAGAAAAGCAAACAACGTTGGCTCATAAATATTATGCAGCGTTTGAGCCAATGGGGAATCTAGTACCTTGTCATCAACAAGCTGTCTTGATATACCTGCCTTTGCTAAAGCCAGGTTCCATATCTGTAGTCTAGTTGCGCCCATAATCCCACCTTCTTAGTGTGAGGGGGGGCATAGCCCCCCTCATCTCATGGTGACCTTGTTTCGTTGTCTGTAGGTCCTGATTAGCCTTACTATTTCAGCCTTGGTAACACCTACAGGGATATCAACACCTTCCTTACCGGCAAGCTCAAGAAGTTCATCTTTGTTCATCGCCATCAAGGTTTTGTACTCAACCCTTGGATCATCTTCAACAGAGTTTTGCACTTCCTGAACTTGTTCAACCTTGCCTACAGGCTTGAACCATTTAGGTACAGGTTGTCCGTCAGAGACATTCACCCGCTCCCCTTTTTTGCGAAACTTCAGGTTCAAGTCCAGACAATCAGTGATAACCTCATACAACACAAGGCATCACCTACCCGCTGATGTTGGTCTGAGGATTATCGGTCAAGAAAATATCAAACGCTCCGGCAGTCAAAGCAGCAGTGCCAATTATAATCTGCGCTCCAAGATACCTCTTGACTTTTTCCGGTTTAGGCAGTCTGACGATACCAAAACAGTATTGGTCGACCAGATCAGCAACTGCCACAGCACCAGACGACCAAAGGACGTCAGGATCACTAAGATCTTCTTCATCACTTGTGATCATCTCGACCGTAACTGTAGCTAACCCACTAGATCCACACGCTGTCTCTACCATGGCTACAAAATAGAGCTCATTGATCGCATCTCCAACTTTGACAGTATCTATAACGTTTTCTGAAAGATGTGTGGCGGCTGTCCTAGGAGCCTGCGCATCACTCAGAATCAAATTGCTATCGAGTATCAATTTCTACACCCCCTATCAGCTAACTACCGATTCGGTATTCAGGATCTTGTCACAACGTCTGACAGGGATCCCGTCAAACGTAAGAACCTTCTTACCGGCTACTTCGTCAAGCGACAGATGGACGTTGGATTTCTCGTTCATCTGTATCCTGAGCCACGTTCTAATGGTCTTGTTACAGTAAATAACCGGTCGACCAAGGTTCACCTCAGGAGGTATCTCAACAGCCTGAATCAATAGTCTGATCAGGTTTGCCGAAGCATCTGCTGAAGAGTTAAATGTCATCAAATTAGAAACGTCGATGTTAGCAATACGTACAATATACCTCCAGTCACGTACTGACAAACCACAATCCCACTTATAGTGAGATTCAAGCACATCGTACCTGCCACCTTGTTCATCAGTTATAGTCTGTTTACCGTTGTCAGTAATCTGCATTCCAGCCTTGGAGCCTTTGGGGAAGATCCCGTGAGCAGTGTTAGGACCCCAGACTACAAGCCAGATAGATGTATTGTCGTTACCCTCTCCGCCTGCATCGATAATCTGACTACCATTTTCTGCCGACAGACTTGAGAATCTGGGATGGAGACCCATGAATTTCTCAGGCTCATCTCTGGTATCACCATAGAATAGTGTATGCGCCATCTCCTGGTTCATACCTTCGATGTGGAGCCTCTCCTCGGAAAGCCTCCATTCAGCAGAATTACCGTTCAGCTTGGCAAGGTCAATATCGATATGCGGCCTCGCTTCAAGCATGCCACACGTATCAACCACCTGCTTGGTAGTACCCTTTGTGGGCTGGACACCTTTATACAGTGTCCTCCACGTAGGTTCGGGTATACCGGTAGCTACGGTAGTACTGTGCCCTGTGGGAAGGTTCCCCTCAAGCCACACCATGTCTTCGAGAATCTGGTTAGTTTCTGCAAGCAGATTAACTACAGTGTCAATTTTACCCTTCGGGTCAAGTCGCCTCGCCCAATCAAGCAATGTAGGGACGTTCGTTCCCATGGTTGCCAATTTCTACACCCCCTAAAATTATCATTTGTTATCCTTGAACATCGTCGGATAGAGCGTTTTCAGGATATTTTCTTCATCGCCAGACCCTTGTTTACCCTCGGCAAAACCAGCTTCTATACCAATTTCTTTACCCACACGGTACAGAAAAGCCAAGAGCCTAGGGTTGTTTCCAAAACCAGTCTGGTCGAGCTCCTTGATCAACTGCTCGTCTCCGAACTTGTTGAGAACCGGAGTAATGACAGACCTGAGGTTTTCTTCAAACTTCGCTCCGCCATATTCCTCGTGGTTCTCAGCCTCTTTACCCCACTTTTTTACCTGATCATACCAAGCATTGATGCTTGCTTCCTTAATAGCCTTACCTTGCTTTTTGAGAAGTTCAATTACATCGTTAGCAGCCTCCTGGGTAGCCTTGTGTTTTTTCAAAAGAGTATTGTATTCAGCTTTTTCCTCTTCAGTAAGCTCAAGATCTTCAGGAAACTCGTATGATTCAGGTACCTCCGGCTCGCCTTCCTTGGCTTCAGGTTCACCCTTCTTGATTTCAGGTTCACCATTACCTTCTTCAGGTTTGCCTTCGGTTGTTTCTGTAGCTTTCTCGTCTTTTTCCGAGGATTCAGTGTCAGCCTGTGCCTCGAGATTGACGTTAAGCTCTTCAGCCATTATCTTCTTCCTCCTTCCCGTAAAGGATTTCCTCTACTTCTTCTTTCCATTTGAATGATTCCGCAAACATCTTTCCAAATAAGTCCCTATCCACACCTGCAAGCTCTTCAACTATCATCAAACCAACCTGGCGCATGCCATCGTTGAAAAACGTATAACTGTTGCCCGTCATTACAGGGTGGAAAATATGACATCGCTCAATGATCGAGAATACCCACCTCCTGCCTGGCTCCGTCGAAACAATCTCCGCAAGGTCACGAAGCCTCATGTCCTTGATTATTCTTGCTCTTTCTCTTTGCTCCTCCGCACCTTCATCATCAGTTACCTTGTATTTTCTAGGATTCTTGTTCATCGAAGACCACCTGCAGCACCTTGTAGCAGAGCATTAAGTGCATTCTGACCACTCATGTCAGCTTCAGATAACGTCTTACCTTGTTCTGCCAATTGTTGCATCTGAGCCATCTGTGCAGCTTGCCTTTCAGCTTCGGCCCTGTCTCGTCGTATTTGTTCACGCACCCTGGGATCGGTCAACATCCTTTGTGGTATCTGGATCGCTGACAGGTATCCTTCACCTATCGCATCAGGATCCAGGATATCCCGAGCCTCAGGATACATACCAGAAAGCTGCGCTATGAATGCAGAACCTTGCTCTATCTTCGCAGATTCGATCATCTGCTGAGCCTGCGCAAGGATTGAAACATATTCAATCGTTATCTCCTGGTTCTCTATATCCGGGGGAGGCGGCGGTAACAAACCGCCCCTTAACATGATGCCAAATATCCTGTTAATTGCATCATCGAGGTATTCATCCGCTCTCTCAAGAGCAGGAGACAACATCAACAACTTCTCCTGCTGTATTTCCACAACTTCTCTTGCTGTCTTCTCAGCACTACCGCCTGATCTCATCATCAGCGCAAGGAACAAATCCTTGTAATATGCCTGATCTATAAGATCCCTAAGCTCAGCAATACTCAATTGTATGCCATTTAAGTCAGGGTTTACCTCATAGAGAGGTTTTATCCCCGCACCGGCACCAGCCTGCATGTTTGAATAAAACGACAGACCACCAGGAGCGGCGTTAACCGCACGGTCCATGTCTGCAACCGGAGCCTGGAGCGGCGGGTTGACCGCTTTTTCTATGCCTACGCCACGGTCTCTCTGCGTGGCATGCAATTCTTTACAATCAGGAAGCACTACCCAGCCAGGACCGAAACCATAATCATCCCTGCCTGCAAGCTCCCATCTGAACGAAGCAAAAGGTTTTTCCTCGTAACCCTTGATTTCAAGGACACCTTCATCGTACTCTGAAGCGGCAGCCTCGAAATATACCGACCTGTATGGCATGTTCCTGTTACCTCTGCCTCCACGAATACGATCATCGTTCGGCTCAATGGCATGTATAACCTGATGCCATTGCTCTGTGTCATTACGATCGTACTCATTTCGGACCTGTCTCGATACGTTCTCCTTACCAAACGTATTGACAAGCTCCCACGTTCGCATGTAAAAAGACCTGTACAATGTGTTGTTTCGCAATGTGTAGTCAGAACCAAGAGCATATTCACCAATCATCAATGTATGCGCCCTTATCACATCCTCAAAGTCCTCCAAAAACACAGTCACACCGGTACCATACGTTGGGGCCTGGCTCCACACACCGTACGTACCCTCGTAAAAGTTGCTCTGCCCCATAACAAAAGTCATACGGTACGTAACTTCATCGAGCCACTTGCGTATCGCCGGGAATCTTGACATCTCAGGATCAGGCAGGCTGGCACGCCACCACTGCCTTGACTTCGACGTCATGCCGCTTTGTAGCCCTGCCGCAGTCACACGTGCGGCCATCGTAGGCCATGAGGTTACCATATCATCGTCGCCACGACGCGGCCTTGTCTCAAAACCTGAATACAATGCACGCCCATACTGCGGGAGGACGTAACTGCACAAATCCTTCCATATGGTTTCCCAATGCGACCTGTTGTACAGTAACGCCTTATGTCTTTTCTTGTACTTCTGTATGTCGGTCACACCGGGCAGTTCCATCTGTTACGCCCCCATAGTCCTGCGAAGCACTGTCTCCGGCCTTTGCGGTTGCGGTGCTGCAGCACCACCACCACCAGGGACACCAGTCTGACTTCCCCTGGTCAGCCACGTAGACTCAAAACCACGCCTCGCAGCAGCACGCCTGCGCTCTGCGTCTTTCCCAACTTCTTCACGCTCGCTGTCCTCTTCAATAATAGGAGGAGGAACAGGTTCAACCATCCTTGGAGCACTAAACAAACCACACATCACTTACACCTCCACACATGTTTTATTGCTCCACCAACACAGCACGCGGCCCGCCACCAATCGACCTTGACCGGCCGCCTGATACAAATACTTTCTCAGCCTGAGGACCTAACCGCTTCCTCACAGGATACGCAAAAGTCAAAGCCAAAGCGTCAGCCCTGTCAGGGCTCGGCATCTTACGTACCTGCTTGATAGCCTGCTTAGATTCGAGCTTCATCTTTCCCGACTGCCTGTGGTAATCGTAGTACGGCGTCACCAGGTCGTCACGCAACTTCTTGTCGTCAGGTATGGTGCCGCCCTCTTTCAACCACTCCTTCATCTCATACCACATCTCCATGCGCTTGTTGGCAAGCTCAGGGCGGCTCGATGCGGCAGCACTGTTAACACCGATAACCTTGTCACCCAAGCCCATACGCCGCAACTGGTCAACAGTACCTGCACCGACACCTGTCATATCGACAAAAATCTTGTCAGCACCACGCTCAATAGCATATCTATGTATTTTGTCAGCATACTCAAGAGTGTCGATGTCAGTACCCTCCCACAACTTCTCAGAGTACAACCCCTGCCTTAAAAACAGACAACTACTGTCATCACCGAAGTAACTTACATCAGCGCCCAGAATCACAGGAGCAAAGTTATATTCAGTCTCGTGCATATGCCTGTTTATGGCAGCCTCAACCAACTCCAGAGGAATAAACTGCTGCACCGAGGCGCTCGGGAACTCACCAAGTACCCTGACACGGTACTGGTCACTGTCCTCACCGTACTCCTTCTTCATTAGCTCTATGTATTCTTTAGTAACAAGCGGAGAATCAAGACATGAAAAAGTGAACCTGGTCCAGAGGTCTTTATTTGAATGGAATGCCTCGTAAAAGTAACCGGTAACCAGCGTCGGGTTACCAGTCATCACAACTCTCGCGTTACTGGTCGTCAAAGTACCTCTCATGATCTCAAAAACCTCGTCAGGTACCTCAGCGGCCTCGTCTATGAGAAACATGAGATTCTTTGCATGGAAACCCTGCAGCGCACTTGGCTGGTCACGGCGCGCCGTACGAGCCACGGCGTACTGCTTCCTGCCACATCCTTCGATCGTAACTCGGTCCCTGGTGACTATCGTAGCATCAGCCATCTCCTTAGGCATCCTCATACGCCAGGAATCAATCTCAGACCACAAGACGTCGTTCAACTGGTGCCCCGACGGTGCAGTACATGGTATCTCCACATCTAACCTTGTCCATAGATACCATAGTAAAGCCCAAGCTAAGCAACTAGTTTTACCTATGCCATGACCGCTCTTTACAGCAACATGTGCATTGTCCTTCGCTATAGCAGTTAATAACTGCTCCTGCTGCCACGTAGGGCGAGCACCAAAAATCTCTTGCACGAAAAGCACGGGGTCCTTGTGGTATTCCTTGAACTTCTCCACGAGCTTCTCATCAAACTGCATGCACTATTCCTCGCCCTTCACACGCTGCTCAAGAGCACTCAATAGACTGGCAGGGCTGAAACTTACATTGACCTGATCCACAAAGTCACCACTGGCCTTTGCAAGCAACTCACTCGCACGAATCTTGTCCTTGTGGCTTGCCTCAGTGTCACTCATCACACGTGCCCAAAAACGCTTCCTCGCCTTCGGTGAATTCACCATCACATCAGCCTCGGGATCAGCGCTCTCTTCAATGGCATTGAAAAAATCGCCACGACCAAGCAGCTCCTGCGCCTTCTCCATAGGATCAGCATACCCCACCATGCGGCATGCCTTGGTCACATCAGTGATGCCAGCCGCTACAAGGTTCACAACCGCCCGCTCCTGCTCAGTAAATACAGACATGGGGACACCTCCCCTCTTTACCCTACATTCTTGCTCTTTTTAACTAAATTGTCAAGTAAATTCTGAATATTCTATACAAATACACAAAATTACAACCAGATAAAAAAAAACAAAGAGCCCCGCTCATCGAGCGAGGCTCCCTGCTGGTGCATCTACCACACAAAGGAAGGGAAAGGTGGCACATTCATTACAACACATGAAGATAAAGAAGTCAAGAATAATGATGATTTAATCAAAGTTCAAAATTGCCGTGAGGGTGGGGGCGGGGTACCTCCTCCTCCCCCACCGATCAAAACCCCCTCCCCCCGGCCCTTCGCAGCATCGATCATCGACCACCCGGGCCCCTTGCTCCGCCTTGTATACATCATACAATGTACAGTATACATCATACAAATAACCAGGCTCAATGTATGGTATACAACAACACCCAGGCGCAGCGACCCATGACCCAGGCGCAGCGACCCATGACCCGTGGGCCAAAGGTCACCGCATGAGCTTATTGATAATGAGAATTGGAATCATTTATAGGGTGAAAGGTCAACATTAGTCAGTAGTCGTCAAGCGTTGCAATGACTGCATCTATAAGTTTTTACCTCGATCATGTTCATCTTATTGAGAATGGAAATCAATAAAAAAAGGAAATGCAATTCATCGCATACAATGACAATACCCCAAAAGGCCCGAATTTAATTCACAAGATACAGTAACAGAGTAAAATTCCGTAAAAAGGTCAGAGTTGGTCAATCGTGCGTGAAGCGTTGCAACGACTGCATTTATGAGTTTTTGCCTGCATATGTGAAATAAATATACAAACATTTATCATAGATCAGTAATAAATGTTAGGAGTGCTCGGAGCACAGGAAACCACATGAAGCGTTGCAACGACTGCATCGACGCCATCCATGGAGCAAAGGTCGCCACATGAGCTGATATAGGATTGTCAGTGCTTTACAGGGAAAATGCGGTTTAATACTTTGTACAATTTTTTGAGGGGGTTCTTGTGAAGCCTTGCGGCGCAAGGGATTACGAGGATGGTATTCTATATTGTATTTCTATTAATACATTAAATATTAAATGGGAAAATGAGCGTTACCACACTAGTGCATGCAATCTTTCTTATATAGGCATTAGTTTTGGATAAAGTTGTACTTAAAAAACGAAACCTTAAGGTAAAGTCAATGCCAAATTCAAAACACTGATGACGCATGTGACACCTTGGTGACACCATCAATATTTTTATAAATGCTCTATATAACTGGGTTCGTGGGGGTGGGGACACCGAGACGCCGTTTCGAAAAATCCGAAACGGCGATTTCAAAACCGCTTGATCCGTCATCACCTTGCGTGGATCCTTGCGCTGGAAGGGTTTACACGATTTTCGTTGGTGTCATCAAGGTGTCATCAGTGTCATCAACTGCGATTATTAACCCTGATTTGTATCAAATTGTCTGAAAACTCCGTACAATTCCCATCTTCTTTTAATTCTGGAGCCCTTTTTCGGGCCCTTTTTCGGGCCTTTTCTTAACTTTTTTGCCTCGTTTTTAATTTCACCCTGAGGCAGTTTAATTTTGATGTGTCACAGCCTTTTTCTTAATATACTCGTGATTCTGTTCCCAATGTCAGAGTTTCGCTGGATCTCTCTGTCCCTTGTGGTCCCCAGGGTTTTTAAAAGCTATCTTCTTATATTCCAACGTGATTATCATACATCCTGGCCTTGTTTTGTCAAGCGGCAACGCGACGTCCTTATCTTGTCAAGCGCTAGCAACATTAATATTGCTGATGTGGTACTCCGGGCCCATATGTCCGCTCATACAATAGTCCCATAGCCCCATTGACATAAGGCCATATGGCCCTATAATGAGGGCTACAATCATATATGGTAGGAGGTTTTCAAGATGGGCAGAAAATTTGTCGTACGGCTCCGCAAGGGAGCAGTTGTGGCGCAAGGGCTCACGGCGGAGGAAGCGGCCCGGATCCTGGTCGAGCTGAGCAATTGCAGCGGCTGGGATTATGTAATCGAGCCGCAAGATCAAAATCAGGTGTAATGTTGGAGGTGTTGCAAATGCGTATCACTAACAATCTCAAGGCAAAGCTCATGAAGGCAAAGGCGCAAGGCTACAAGCGTGTATACGCCACGATCGGCGCCCACAAGGCAACGATCTATTGTTACTTTGCTGATATCGATGATTTATTGGCGCGTCCTACAGGTACAGACTACGGGCCCGAACGTCCATATGGTCCATGGCGTGGTTGGCCGAACACAAGACACGTACAACCTGAGGATATCCAGTACAGCAGATTATTCGAGCTATAGGGGGGAAAAATCATGATAGATGTTATGAATCTACGGACGGGCCAGGTGTATACATACGACACCGACGACCCTAAAAAGGCCATTCAAGTATGCCACCAGCAGATGGTAGCGCGGAATTACGTTACTTGGGCGAATGTTCCTGATGTCCCGATCCAGGAATCAACACTTTGCTATTACACCGGCGACCTTGCGACATTCAAGGATGGTAGGCGGATAGGGTGATATAGGCCGCCTTGTGCGGCCTTTTATTATATGGAGGGATGCAAGATGACACAGCAACGGCAATGTGGCGAAACATGGAATGATGCAAACGGCAATCTGTACATCCTTTTAGGTGATGGCAATGTGTGGGTTAATCCCATAGCCTGTCGTTATGGCGACTACGACAATTCATCAGAGTTGGAACGTGCTAATGTGCGTTATCTGCAAGAGCGTTTCCCGAACGTCGAGGAAAACTATTCGTTGCGGGATCTCGACCT
>NPIF01000133.1_pt1 | contig 27167 bp, 24 predicted proteins | sample 8637461 | NCBI WGS metagenome assembly NPIF01 (sample SAMN07420641, study PRJNA396082) | bioreactor metagenome | isolation source: sample BR12 brine-fed electro-methanogenic bioreactor BR | place: Japan: Kochi | collected 2016-12-09
ACGGGTTCATATTCGAACAATCCCGGCAGCAGGCAGTTCACGCGAATGCCATCATCCAGGTAGTCATTTGCCATGTTCTTGGAAAATTCGATCATCCCCGCTTTTGTGTAGGCATACAGCGGGTTCGCCATACGGCGTACTTTTTCTGAGGCGACGATATTGATGATGGAACCGCCGCTGCCTTGTTTCAGGAATTGAATAACGGCTGCTTTGCTGGTGTTATAAACCGCAGTCAGGTTGCTGGCGATGATGCGTTCGTATGCATTGTCGGATATTTCGTGCAATTTCTTGTCCAGTTCGACCCAGCCGCCGCCGATATTGTTGTAGAGCACGTCCAGCTTTCCATAGGTGTTCACTGTGGTATCGATCATGCGCTGGATATCATCCGGGTTTGTCGCGCTGCCAGGACAGACTGTCACTTCACCGCCTTTACCACGGATCATTTGCGCAGTTTCCTGAAGCACATGTTCACGGCGAGCGACGATCACGATCTTTGCTCCCTCTTGTGCCAGCAGCAGCGGGGCGCTGCGTCCCAAATGTTCTCCGGCTCCAATGAAAAGGACAACTTTGTTCTTTAAACGATCCATACTAATCCTCCAAATCGTGTTTATTCTTCAATTTGTGCAATATCTTTTCTTTTGTGATCGGCAGGCTGGTCACCCAGATGTCCAATGCGTCGTGGATGGCGTTCGCCACCGCCGGAGCGGTTGGGGTGAGTGCCAATTCCCCCATTCCTTTTGCCCCGAAGGGTCCCTTCGGATGCGGATCAGTGATCGGGATTGCGACGATCTCAGGGATATCGCGGAAGCGCAGCAGCCCCAGATCCTTCAATTTCAGGGAAGTTGGGACTCCATTTTCGAGCTGGAAGGATTCGCTGAGTGCATACCCCAGTCCCTGGATGGCTGCCCCTTCGATCTGACCGATGACGTTCTTGTAGATGAGCGGTGTGCCGGAATCGTGCGCAGCGATGATCTTGAGCACGCGCACATTTCCATCTTTCTCATTCACCGCAACAATGGCTATCTGTGCACCGAAATCATAAGCGAAATGCAGCGGCGCTGCCGGAGTTTCTGGATGAGAGGGTACATGATCGGGGGCGGGTTGGGTGGTGGGGGCGTTGTAATCGGCTTCACTGGCGAACTTCTCCTCGCCCTGTGCCAGTTCTGCAAGACTGATGAAGCAATGATCCGATTCAACATGCACGACTTTCCCATCCCGGATATCCAATTCTTGCTTTTGCACATTGAATTCATCCGCCACGGTCTGCAGGATCTTCTCGCGCAGCTCTCTCGCAGCCAGGTGAACAGCATTGCCCGACACAAATGTGGCGCGGGAGGCGGTGGTCATGCCGCCGTGGGGGTCAAAGCGTGTATCTCCCGTGTGGACCTTGATCTGTGAGATGGGAACATTCATGATACGTGCTGTGATGGTTGCCATGACCTGGGTCGAACCTTGCCCCATGTCGGCGGCGCCGTGCCGCACCAGTATGGTGCCATCTTTCTCCAGTGAAACCAGCGCGCCAGCCTGGTCGGGGATGTTTGACCCCAGCCCGACGTTCTTGTAAGCGCAGGCATAACCGATGCCGATCTTCTCACCATCTTTTGGCTCGGGAATTTCAGTCTTTTCCAGTTCCTGTTTTACAGCTTGCAGACACTGCACCATACCGGCTCCCACCTCTGGGATGAGCACATCCCCGGTGATGGTGGCTTTGCCTAGGTCAAGTGCATTCTGCAAACGTGTCTCATAGGGATCCAGCCCAAGTTTTTCGATGATGCGCTGGAAATGGGATTCGGCTGCGAAGGTGACCTGTGGGCTGCCATATCCTCTGAATGCGCCGCAGGGCATGTTGTTGGTGTGCACTGCATACGTGTTCACCTCTGCATGCGGCACTTCGTAAGGGCCAGCAGCAAACGCCATCATACGGAACAAAACCGCTTCGCCTGCAGAGGCATAAGCGCCTGTATCGCCGTAGGCTTTGATATCTGCTGCTACTAGTTTTCCATCTTTGGTTGCGCCGATCTTGTAATACAGTTCGGCAGCGTGCCGCTTGTAGCTCACAAGCAGGGACTCTTTGCGGTCCCAATGCACCTTGACGGGTCTGCCGGTGATGGTGGCTGCCAGGGCAGCATGGATCTGTCCGGAGATATCCTCTTTCCCGCCGAAACCTCCACCCATGTACATATGGGCGATCTGTACTTTATCTTCAGCCACGCCCAACACCTGTGCCACCTGCCGGCGGTCATCGGTGGGCCCCTGGCTGCCGACGTGGATCTTGACCGTGCCATCCTCTTCGAGGACGGCGATACTGGTCTCGGTTTCCATGTAGGCATGTTCCACGAAAGGAACCTGGTACGATTCTTCGAGGATGATATCGGCTTCTGCGAACCCTTTTTCGATATCTCCCTTGGAGACATGGAAGTGTTTTAGAACATTCGGCATATCCGGGTAAACTTCTTTCAATCGCGGGTGCAGAATGGGGGCATCCTTTGCGAGCGCATCCTGGATGTTCTTGATCACAGGCAGAGGAGTTATCTCCACCTCGATCGCAGCCAGGGCTGCATCTACTTCTTCGACGCTCTCTCCAACTACCAGCGCTAACGTGTCCCCCACATAGCGGACGATATCCTCGCAGAAAACAGGCTGGTCGGGTACGATCACACCAAACATGTTCTCCCCGGGAACATCTTTGGCGGTCAATACCTTCACGATGCCCGGCATCTTTTCCGCTTTTTGGATATCTACTTTCTCCACCTTTCCGTGTGGAACGTTCGCTCGCAGCGCTTTGGCGAACAACATATCCGGGAACTGCAGGTCATCGGTGTATACCAGTTTCCCTGTCAATTTCTCGATGGCCATGTATTCGTTGGCGGTGTCTTCTGCTGTCCATGTGCTCTTCTCATCACCGCGCAGGATGGCGGCGGCGCGTTTGATCGAACGGTCGAAGCGGTTCAGTCCTGCACAGCGGCATAACACTCCCGAGATCGCGCGGGAGATCTCAGCATCGCTGGGATTGAGGTTACTGTCGAGCAGGGCTTTGGCAGATAGCAGAGCACCCGGTGCACAAAAACCGCACTGGAAGATACCATCCTGGATGGCGGTTTGCAGCAGAGGGTGAGGAGCTTGTCCATTCACCACCAGGCTTTCGATGGTCTCGACCACAGCTCCATCCAGCTTTTCCATTTTTAACATACAGGAGTTGCGGGCTTTCCCATTGACGATCACCTTGCACAAGCCGCAGGTGCCTTCGCTGTCACAGCCCTGTTTGGTACCGGTGAGCTGCAAACTTTCCCGTAAATAGCGGACCAACGACCATGCACGATATTTCTCATCGACCTGGAATTCTTTACCATTGACCGTGATCTTTATTCCTGTCATCTTCCCTCCAATCATTCTTGGTCTACCAGCCAGCGCCAGGCAGGACCCCGCTTGGGCCAGGGCATTTTCAACAGATCGTGCGTTTCTTTCCCAGAGCGTTCGATCAGATCAGCTCGTGATCCCATCACCTGCTGCATCACATTATCTTCATCCATGGTCAACATCTTCCTGGATTCCATCAATACTTTTCCATCAACAATGGTGTGGATAACATCGCTTCCGCGCGCGCTGTAGATGAGCTTGGGCAGCCAGCGACCCACCGGAAGCAGGTGCGGCTGCTTGTAATCGACCACGATCACGTCCGCCTGTTTGCCAACTTCGAGCGAGCCGACCTGGTCATCGATACCGAGTACCTTTGCGCCGCCGATGGTCAACATCTCCATCAGTTGTTCGGCGGTCACAGCTTCCGCATCCAGGCGGGAGGCTTTTTGCAGCATACCGGCGGTACGGGCGACCTCGAGCATATCATAGGTGTAGCTGGCTGCTCCATCCGTACCAAGACCGATGGTTACACCGCGGCTCAGCATCTGGCTGATGGGGGATATCCCATAGCCCAGGTAGGCGTTAGCGACCGGGCAGTGCACCACTTTGGTGCCGGTGCGAGCTACGATATCGATCTCTCGGTCTGACAGCCATACGGCGTGGAACATGACTCCGCGCGGACCAGTTAGTCCAAGACTGTGGAAGTGTTCCACATCTCGTTCGCCAAAATGGCGGATGGTGTAGGAGTTGATCTCGATCCAGCCTGCCACATGTGTGCTTACATTTATATCCAATTCCTTCGCCAGGGCGATCAGTTTCAGCATTAATCCCTGGCTGATATCCTCGGTCGACCCCGGGCCCAACGCAACCGTGGTGCGGTTCTTCCCGTGCCAGGCTTTGTGGTATTTCCGCGCTTCTTCGATGAGCGTATCCTGGCTCTGGATCATGGTCATCTCATCCGCATCGCGCTGCACTCCGGCAAAGGTCTCATCCAGAAAACCGAATACCATTTGTGCGCGCATACCGGCTTTATCAAAGATATCCGTTACACGGTAGATGTTTTGCATATCGGTGTGCAGGTACCAGTGGTCTGAGATGGTGGTGACGCCGTTGCGGATCATCTCAAGTGCTGCCAGCGAAGCACCGGCTTGCGCATTATCCGGGGTGATCTTTGAGACGACCGGGATGAGGAAGCGCCAGTTCCACGGGTTGAAATGCATGTCATATCCCAACCCCTCGATCATGGATTGGTACACATGCGAATGACCATTGATCAATCCGGGGCAGACTACACAACCCTGCGCGTCGAGAGTCTTTTTTGCCTCCATCTCGAGATTCGCGCCGATCGCTACGATCTTGCCCTTATCGATAGCCAGGTCGCTCCCTTCCAGAACACGCCTGGCGGGGTCCATTGTGATGATCACTCCGTTCTTGATTAGCAGGTCGATAGCCATCTTCATTTCTCCAATACTTGTTTTAATTATTACCCGGAATGAATGTTCCCCATCCCTTTTTGGGTAAGGATTTCTCATCATCCCAGCATACTTTTCCGCGTACCAGGGTCGCTCGCACGCACCCTTGCAGCTCCCAATTCTCGTAGGGCAGGGTGGATATGCGTGAATGTTCTCCCATATCCCGCACCTTCCATTTCTTGTGTGGATCAAATAGGACCAGGTCTGCGTCCATGCCAGCCTGGATCTTTCCTTTCTTGTGTTGGATATGCAGTAGACGTGCTGGAGTCTGCGATGCAGCTTCTATGAAGCGCTGCATCGAAAGTTTTCCTTTGCATACTCCCTGGTCATAGATGAGCGGCAGGCTCAATTCCAGACCGGCGATGCCCGGTTCGGCGTCTTTGGGTTTTGGGCGTGATCTGGAGGGATCGGGCAGCGCACCCAGGAAGTGATCGCTCACCAGGGCGTCCAGAACACCTTCCTCCAACGCCTGCCAGAGCAGATCGTTATCCCGTTTGGTGCGTATGGCGGGTGTTACGATGGCGCGTTCAGGACAGACCGAGAAGATCTCTTCGTTCAAGATGAGATAATGCGGGGTCGTCTCAGCGGTCACTGCCGTGCCCCAGGCTTTATGGGTTGCGATCAACTCCGCAGAACGCGCGGAGGATACATGGCATACATGTACAGACGCACCGGCAGCGCGCGCTATCTCCAAAAGGCGGGCAACGGCTGCGTTTTCTGCGCTGGGCGGGTTGGCTTTTGGAAAACCTAACGGATCGTCCCAATCCACTGCGGAAAGCATGCTGGGTTCTTCCATGTGAATGGTCAGGCGGAACCCGACCTGGGCTGATCTCTGGATGGCATTCCAAAGGAAATCATCCGTGGGTTTGGAGAGCATGAATATCTTGAACTGTGTCACTCCAGCGTGGAACACTTCTTCAATATGGGCAAGATCGCTCTCGTCCAGCAGGATGCCGCCTGTGAAAGCGAAGTCCGAAACACATTGCGAATCTGCTTGCTCCGCTCTCTTGTTCAGTTGAGAGATGGTGGTGATGCTCTTGAAGGGCGGCATATCCACAACAGTGGTGATACCTCCTCTGAGAGCGGCTAATGAGCCCTCAAAGAATGTCTCAGCACCATCCTGGATGTGTGCGTGCATGTCGATCCCGCCCGGTAGGACGTAACAACCTTTCGCGTCGAGAACCGTTTCCGACTGAGCAGCCGGTCGTTCATTGGGGGAGTGGAGATCATGAATGCTGCCATCTAGGATGGAAATATCCACATCCTGGAATTCTCCATCCATCCAGACCTTGCCATTCACGATCATACTTGTGTGTTTGTTCAAGCCTCACTCCTTATGCCATCCCACCAGATGGAATGGGCTGTTTTTCCTAATACCCATTCTCGATCTTCGTCGGAGAGATCCAGCTCATTCTGGAAGAAATGCAGCGCATCGCTGTAGCTCCAGTGCTCCTGCACGAAGGGGAAATCAGAGCCCCACATACAGCGCCTGGCGCTGAAATGATCTAACGCGGCTTCGAGCAGTTCCCAGGTATCCGTGTAGGGTGATTTCTGTGCGGAGTAGTAGTTCAGCCCCGACAGTTTAATGAAGATATTGGGATATTGCGCAAGCGCCAGGAGATCCTTAAAAGTGGAATCGTTGACATTGCTTCCAATATCCGGCCTGGCCAGATGGTCAAGGATGATCGGGATGTTTGGCTGCATCTCGGCCAGAGCGCGCACCATTGAAAAATAGAGCGGTGTCAACTGAAAACACACTGGCATCTCCATCTCACCAATGCTGGTCCATAACCCAAGAAAAACCTTGTTCTCGGCCATGGCGGGTGGATTGAGATGCAGATTGATGCGCAATCCGCGCGCACCTCTTTTCCGCAGCAGCCGCAGGTCCAAACTGGCATGAGCGGAAAGCGGGTTCACCAATACCACCCCGCAGAAACGGTTCGCATGTGCATGCAGCGCGTCCATCAGATAGGAATTATCCCACCCATAGGGTGTTGGCTGCACCAGCACGGCTTTGTCCACGTGAGCTTCATCCATGACCTGCACCAGGTCTTCGATCGGCGCGCTTTGTTTCGGAACATAACCACCGATCGGACTCCAGGGATATTTTTCTGGGTTTTGCGTCCACACATGCACATGCGAATCAATGATCATTCGAAACGGGTCTCCAATCCACGCACCACACGATAGCCTGCGTCGAGGTAGGGGACGCTGATGCTTTTCTCCTGCGCGATGCGCCAGATATATCCGCCAGTGTCCTCGATCTCTGTTTTGCGTTCTCGCTCAATATCCAACAGCATGGCTTGCTTATATCCTTTTCCGCCCCTTTCTTCCCATTCTTTTCCATGCCTGATCACATTCTGCACCCCTTCCTCAATACTGCCTGTACAGCGATCCATCACTTCGATGGTCTCGTAATCTTTGATCTCTACGCCCAGAGCGTGCGCCACTTTGACCATATCGCGGGTGATCATCACCATCAGGTGGGCGAAATCGGGGGACTGCATCACTTCGGTCTGCGGCAGGCGCGCCAACACGGCGCTGATCGAGGAGGGGGTCCACCAAACAACTTTGCACCATTCCACTCCTTCGATATCCTTTGATGCTTCACATGGCAGCCCGGCTTTATTGAACAACTCCACAACTTCTTTTACAAAGGGGGTGATTCCTTTAAATGGGTTGCCGATCCAGGTTGGGAAATCGTCATCTCCGCGATGAACCTTCCCATAATTGATGAGCGAGCCGGCCACCCGGCTGACAATGCGCAGGATCTCTGCTTCGGGGAAAATCTGCTGGAAACGCTCACCATGTCCCAGCCCGTTTTGGACGGATGCTACTGCTTTGACGTGCATATGCTTCACGCTTTGCAGCGCGGTGGGAGTGTCGTGATTTTTGACCGCCACGATCATCAGGTCGGCTTCTTTCACCTCCGAAGGATCGGTTGTGGCGGTGACCGGGACGAACGTATCTCCATCTGGTTTTTCGATCAATAATCGGCCACCATTCTTGTTGATCTCATCTACATGTGCCTGCCGGCGGAAGAGCAGCGTCACGTCGGCTCCGGCTTGCGCCAGGTATGCGCCCACCAGAGCACCCCAACCGCCTGCTCCCAATACAACGATCTTCATTTGAATATCTCCAAAATAATGTTCTCTTCGGTTCTCTTAGGTTGTAAGGTTCTTTGTTACGCCTTGATCTACTGATCGCTGCATCAAGCTTTTGCTGCTTCAGCTTCTTGATGTTTTGCAGCGATCGACTTCTTCTTGCGTTCATCAGAGATGGCAGAGCCAAGCAGTACGACCAGTGTGGAAACGTAAGGCAGCATGAGCACGACCTGGGAAGGAAGCCCGAATTGCTGCAAACGTACTGCCAGCGCGTCGGCAAATCCAAAAATAAGGCAAGCTATCATGCTGCGTACAGGCTTAGCCACACCAAAATTGATGGCAGCCAACGCCAGCCAACCCCGGCCGGCGGTCATTCCCTCAGCATATAGATTTAAGTAGGATAGCGAAAGGAAAGTACCACCAAATGCACTGAATAATCCGCTGACGATCATTCCCAGGTATTTCATCAATTTGGGATTGATGCCAATCGACTCCGCAGCCTCTATTTTTTCTCCAACCGATCGTAAATGGAACCCGAAGGGAGTTTTGTACAGGATCATGTACACGACCCACACACAAAAGAAAGCCACGTATACGAGCGGGAAATGCCCGCTGACCACATCCCCAAGGACGGGGATATCTTTTATTAGCGGGATCTCTACTTCGGAAAAACCAACGATCAGGTCAGATTGATAAACTCCCGTTGCATCCAGCATCGCCACCAGGAGATAGTTTGTCATGCCCACAGCGAAAATATTCATTGCCAGGCCGACAATGACCGCATTGGCTTTGAGTTCTAGATGCAGGAAAGCAAACACAAGACTGGCCAGGATACATGCAGCAATGGCATAAGCTAAACCACCCAACGGACTGCCAGTTCGTACACTTCCAACAACCGCGAAGAAAGCACCCAGGGTAAGAAAGGATTCAAGCCCGACGTTGAATATTCCTGCCTGGCTTGAAAAGATACCGCCCAACGTCGCGAACAGGATTGGAGTGGCCATCCGGAATGTAGAAGCAAAAAGCGTTAGTGTGAAAATAGTGCTGAAATCTATGCCATCCATTTTTTCAAACTCCTCTTAATTTGTTGATAGAAGACAGTAACCGTCACAAAGAAAACGACTGCGCCTTTGACCATGACAACTACTGTTTGTGGTACACCCGTAGCGGATTGCATCGCAAGCGCTCCATTTGCTAATGCTCCATAGAATAGGGAAGCCGGGAGAACGCCCAAGGGATGGTTCTGCGCCAAAAGGGCGATCATCATGCCGTCCCAACCGTATCCGGATGAAAATGACCCGAGGAACCGTCCGAAGAAACCCATGATCATGATTCCGCCCCCAAGCCCAACGATCGCACCACTCAACATCATTGCCAATGTATAGCTTCTTCGAAAAGGAATTCCAGATGCAGATGCAAAATCAATGTTGAGGCCAACCATACGCATTTCATAACCGGTCTTTGACCTGAACAGGAACCAGTAAGCTCCAATGGCGATCACCACCGCAACAATGAACCCAATGGTCAATGTTGACCCCTGGACCAACTTTGGTAATCGAGCGCTGGCTTGCAGCAGGGGAGTGCCAGCCATACGTGCTTCAGGATCTCTGAATGGGAAAGCGATAAGGTACTCAGTGAAACGGATGCCGATGTAATTCATCATCAAGGTAGAAACAAGCTCTGATATGTTCCATCTTAATTTCAGATAAATTACCGGCAGGGCCCACAATGCGCCGCCGATCAATCCCGCGAGGAGGCACAGGGGGATGTGGATGTAAGCAGGCAAGCCGGTTATCAGAAATCCGGGCAATGCTGCACAAAAAGCACCAATATAGAGCTGGCCCTCAAGTCCCAGGTTGATCACGTTCGTACGAAATGCGATCGTCCCTGCAATACCAGCCAGGATCATGATCGTTGTACGGTCCAGCGTATCCGCAATTTTCAGCTTATTGCCGAACGCCCCATTCCAAAGCGCTTGATAAGCCGCAATCGGGTCTTTCCCGGAAAGGAGGATCACAACCGCACCTATGAGAATGGAAATTGATAAAATTATCACGTAGTTCAAAAGCTGTGACAGAACATTTATCAATAAACCTTTGATGTTCTTACCATTATTCTTTGCTTTTGTCCGAGTCATGCTTGCTCTCCTGCTCCACCTGTCATGAATTGACCAACTCTTTCCCTGATGTTCTCATCCCAATAACCTGCATCAGCCAATTTACCTTCATAAAAGACAACAATGCGGTCACTCAGTGCCAAGACCTCATCGAGATCGGCGGATAATAACAGAACACCCGCCCCGCGATTCGCGTAATCCAGCAATATCTGCCGTATCGCTTCTGTGCCAGCGATATCGATCCCGCGCGTGGGCTGCGATGCGATCACTACTTTCGCATTCTCCATCCCTAATTCCCTTCCCGCAATCACTCTTTGTATATTTCCGCCCGACAGGTTTCCTGTTTTTACCTTGATACCGGGAGTAGAAACTTGATAGCGTTCAACTAATTCTTCGGAGGTGGTAAATATCCTGGGCAGGTTCAACGATAAACCCTTCGAATAATTCTCTTTGTAATACTCTCCGGTGATAAGGTTCTCCCAAACCATGCCTTCCACAGCAATGCCAGATTTATAACGGTCCGATGGAATATATGCGATACCTGCTTCTCTTCTTTCCCTGGTGGATAGTTCTCGAATTTCCTGTCCATCGATGGTGATACTTCCTTCGACAACAGGCCGCAACCCCATGATGGCTTCAACAAATTCTTCCTGCCCATTTCCATCGACTCCAGCCACCCCCACGATCTCGCCATTGCATAGATTGAGATTGACATTTTTTACTGCCAGCAGATCGCGGGAATCCAGGACGCTCAAATCCTTTATTTGGAAGACGACATCTTGGGAATTGCATCTTGTTCGAATTCTGCCGCCGATCGTCTCCCGCCCCACCATCATTTCGGCTAATTCTTTTATGTTCGTGTCAGCGGTCTTTACCGTTCCGACCACTTTACCATTGCGCATCACCGTTGTATTATCGGAAATTTCAAGCACTTCGCGTAATTTGTGGCTGATGAACAGGATCGTTTTTCCATTCTCAACCAGCCGCCGCAGCATTACAAACAATTCCTTGGTTTCCATATCGGTCAACACCGCGGTGGGCTCATCCAGGATCAGTATTTCCGCTCCGCGATAGAGCGCCTTGAGTATCTCCGCCCTTTGTTGTTCACCCACGGATGCATCAGCAGCAAGCTTGTTTGGATTGATATCAAATCCATACTTCTTGGAAATCTCCCTGACCTCTTCCTCAAGTTTCTTTTCATCAACAAGGACGCCCTTGGATGGTTCCACTCCTAACACGATGTTCTGAGCTAGTGTAAAGGAAGGTACCAGCATGAAATGTTGGTGCACCATCCCGATCCCCTTTGCGATCGCAACTCGTGGGGAAGAAAAGCGTACTTGTTCTCCATTGATCAGGATAGTACCCGAGTCTGGCTGGTAGAGACCGTATAGTATTTTCATCAACGTGGTTTTCCCGGCACCATTCTCGCCGACAATAGCACGGATCTCGCCATCCTGAATGGAAATGGATATGTTGTTGTTCGCAACGACGTTTGGAAAGGTCTTGGTTATTTCTCTTACTGCAATTGCTTCCGACATAGGATTTCACCTTATAGATCAATATATTTTCGGGGCATCCTTCGTAGGTCAATTTGCTTTTGAAGAATGCCCCGTCTTTCAATGTGCCAGATTTACTTATTCTGGTCTATTTACAACGATCTCGCCGCTTGTGATCTTTGCCTTGATGTCATCAAGTCTGTCGCGGATCTCCTGGGAGATCTTGTCGCCCATGGTTGACATATCGGTGATATCCATAACACCAGATGCCACACCATAGCGAAGCTCGCCGGTGACAAACTCGCCATCGAAAGCTCGAGCGATTACGTCATACACAGCGTTGTCTGTGTACTTCAGAACCGATGTCAGGATCTGACCTGGGACAGTTTCATCCCAGTTGACATCTGCACCGATGCCATACACGCCGGTCTCTTCAACAGCTTCGAAGACACCTACATCACCAGATGAACCGCAAACGGTCATGACAATGTCCACACCCTGATTCTCGATCATCGCCAGCGCCAATTCTTTCGCTTTTGCGGGATCGCGGAAGGAGCCCACGTAAGAAACAAGCACCTCAACTCCTGGGCTGATATAGGCAGCGCCTTGTTTATAACCACTTATGAAGCGGTTGACGCTTGGAACATCCATGCCACCCACGAAGCCGATGACTTTTTCTTCATTCATGTTTTCAAGGGTTGTGTCAGTTGTCAGTAAGGCTGCTAATGCACCAGCCAGGAAGGACCCTTCCTGCTCCTGGGAGATCAAACCAACGGTGTTATCTCCACCTGGATAGGCATCTACCAATGCAAAGTGCTGATCGGGGAACTCAGGAGCGACATTGGCGATCGCATCTGTCATCGTACCGCCAACACCGACGATGAGGTCATAGCCTTCTTGTGCTGCTGTGCGAACATTGCGTTCCCATTCTTCTGCAACTTCACTCTCGAGGATGCGCTCTTCAAAACCGAAATCTGCCGCTGCTCGCTTGTAGCCCTGACCTGCAAGGTACATAAAGCCTTCCATGCCAATACGACCGGCGGGGACGAGTGCTATCTTGAGGGGTTCTTCTTCAACTACTTCCTCCTCTACCACTTCCTCCATCGGTTCTTCTTCTACGACTGCCGGTTCTTCTGCCGCGGGGGTGGTGCATGCGGCGAATACTAATGTCAAGACCAGCATTCCGATAAAGATCTTGTATAGCCGTTTCATGTTTTATACTCCTCCGAAATTATTAATCTTATTTTTCTGTTTACTGACCCTTCTAATTCTTTCCTCACACCTCCTTCGATATTTATTGATTGTTCGCAAAGAAAATCACTTATGGAAGAGGCCAATCGTTCAACTTCCACAACTTGATCGCCTGTTCTTTCGATTTGGCGTACACTTCTTTTTCATCCACTTTGGTGAACTCCCCATCCAGCATGAGGACCTCACCGTCAACCAGGACGCCGTTCACATCTGTTCTTTCGCAGGTGTTGACGATGTAATTGATGGCGTTCACGTCAAAGATCGGCACGGTCGAGCGGTCGTTCAACAACACGATGTCAGCTTTTTTGCCAACTTCCAAGGAGCCGATCTTGTCTTCCAACTGCAGTGCTTTGGCGGCTTCTGTGGTTGCCATGCGCAGTACCTGATCGTCTTTCATCAATTCCGGGTTCTCGTATTTGATGCGGTGGATCATCTGGGCTGTGCGCATCACCTCGAAATAATTGAAGGTTTGTCCATCAGTACCCAACCCGACCGTGACCCCTTCGCGGATGAGGTGCAGCATATCGGGCCAGAAGCTGAAAATTGCGTTGGATTCCGCGTTGTGCGCCACCTTCACGTCATATTCTTTGAAGATGGGGGGATCAGCCCACTGGTCGATGTAGCTGCAGTGGAACAGGATCAGATTCGGGCTGAGGAAGCCGATATCTGCCAGGTAGCGCGTGGGGCGTTTCCCAAAGCGGCGGCAGGTATCGAAGTGGTGGTAGCGATCATCCAGGTGATGCATCATATACCCGGCGTTCAACTCATCTGCGCTCTTCTTCACCTCTTGCAGCAGTTCGGTGGGGCAGGTGTAGGTCGTGTGCACGCCGATGCGTCCCATGATGCGGTCATAATCGCGAGCGCGGGTCTTCTTGATGAAATTGATGTTTTCCTGCAGACCCAGCGCCATGTTCTCTTCGCTGATGCGTCCGGTGGTTTCAAAGGAAAGCACCGCGCGAATGCCGGTTTCCATGCAGGCTTTGTCGACCGCATCCAAGGCACCCGGCAGGGCATAGGAGCCCTCGGCTGTGTCAGTGGTGGTGGTGATGCCGCTGCGCAGGTGATCCAAAACGTTCGCCCGCGTTCCAGCATACATGACTTCCTGGTCTACCCGGTCTTCCAAAAGCGGCAGCCAGAAACGGTCCATCCATGAGACAAACGAGAAGTCGGGAGATTCGAACCCGGAATAGGGGATGCTGCGCACGACTGCACTGTATAAGTGGTTGTGGCAGCTTACCATGCCAGGGATGATGATCTTGTCATGTGCATCGATCTCTTTCGCACCGGGTTTGTTGCCGATCTCGGAATCTGGTCCGATCTCTTTGATGCGGTCATCTTCGATATAGATGGTCCCGTTGCGAATGACCTCGCCATCGGGATTCATGGTGACGATCAGTCCGTTCTTGATCAGGATCTTTTCCATATTTTGCTACTCCTCTATTTATTTTTCTTATTCGAGCTGCCCGGCAGCTTCACGTAGTTTCTTGATGCCCGCTGTGGCTCCACTGCGCAGGAAGACGATATCGTTGGAATAGGCGATGATCTGCATACCACGCTTGTTCCATTCGATCAGCCAATCGATATTGCCGATATGGATACCGCAAGGCACATTGTGCTTGAGGGCAGCATCCAGCACCTGCTGGATATAAGGCTCCAATGCAGCCAGGTGGTCCTTTTCGCGCATTCCCATGCTGAGGCTCAGATCGACCGGACCCAGTACAACCGCATCCACGCCTTCCACCGAGACCAGGTCTTCGATGTTCTCAACGGCTTTCTTGCGTTCGATCTGCAAGATGATCATGTTCTCCCGGTTGGCTTGTTCGGTGAATTCCCACACATTTTGTGGAAGGAAATCGTTGTGCCCTTTGGGAACCGAGCAGCCGCGCACACCCACGGGAGGATAGTGGGTATATTCCACAATGCGTTCGACCTGTTCGCGGGTTTCCACCCGTGGGACCATGATGCCCATGGCGCCAGCATCCAGGATCCTCGCCATGAGGTGATATTGATCGTCCGGTACACGCACCAGCGGAACGACCTTGGTCATGCGGGCGACCTTGACCATATCGGTCACGACGCCGATATCATTGGGCCCATGCTCCATATCAAAGAACATGAAGTCACAGCCAGCTTGCTCCATGATCAGTGAAATGGAGGGCGAGCGTGAATCCTGTGCCATGGTTCCAAAGATCGTCTTTCCAGCTTCTAGTTTCAAACGTAATGGATTGGGTTTCATCTAATTAATTCTCCTTTGTGTTTATGCTTCGAATAATTCCGGGTTGGCGGGATAGAGCGGTGTTTCACCCTTGAGAACGCGCAAGGTGTCTTTTGCCACCATCAATCCCATGCGCCGTCTTCCCTGGTCGGTGAAGCTTGCCAGGTGGGGGGTCAAGACCACATTATCCAGCGCAAAAAGCGGGTTGTCCGCTGCTGGGGGTTCCGGGTCATACACATCAATGCCGGCACCTGCGATGAGATCGTTCTGCAGGGCATGGATGAGCGCTTTTTCATCCACCACCGGGCCACGAGCTGCATTAACCAAAAAACCACCTGGGCCGAGTGCTTCAAGCACGTTCGCATCAACCAGGTGGTTTGTTTTCGGTGTGGCAGGCACATGCAGCGAGATCACATCCACTTGCCTGGCCATCTGTGTAACGTCTTCTACATAGGTGGCGCCCCATTCCTCAACTTTCTCCCGTTGAATGAATGGATCGTAGGCATAGATGGTCATATGGAAGGCATCGCGGCACATTTCCGCAAAGCGTTTGCCGATATGCCCAAAGCCGACCACGCCTACCCTTGCGCCTTCCAATTCAAAACCAACCACTTTATCGCGGATGTGAAAGTTCCCTTTGCGGGTTTCTCGATCCAGCAGGGAGAGTTTCCTGGCGGCTGCCATCATGAGCAAGAAGGCGTGTTCGGCGGTTGACTCGGTTGGTCCCAGCGGCGTGAATACCACCGGGATCTTGCGCTTGGTCGCTTCGGGAATGTCAACGATATCCAATCCGGCGCCATGTCTGCCGATCACTTCCAGGTTCTTGGCAAGTGCGATCTCTTCTTTGTGCATTTTCATGCCTGCGCATAGGATGATCGCATTCGCTTCTGGCAGCATCTTCTTGATCTCTTCTACTGGGGCTTTGAAAGGGGTGATGAGTTCGACCTCTTTGCTCAATAAATCGAGTGCATCTTGGTGGATGGGTTTATTAACGATTAATTTCTTCACATTGATTCCTCTCTCATTTGTATTGTTAAGATCCCTGTCCTAATCCGGGCAAGGGTAGATTCAATGTTTAAACGGCATCCGACGGAGGTGAAGTGATCTGCATATAAGGGAAGTAGCGGGCGGCGGATGCTTCGATCAGGGTGCGCATGGCTTCTGATGCGCGGAAGGCATCTCTATCGCGAATTGCTTCGGCGACAGCGTAGTGCAGCTTCCAGCCTTCTTTGGTCAGTGGAAGTACTCGGAATAACTGGTCGAGCGCTTTATAGAGGGTGGTCTCGATCTGCGCCAGGAAATCATTATTCACCATGGTGGCGATCAGGCGGTGGAAGGCGAGGTCGAGATCATGGCAGCATTCCTGGTCTTTTTCTTCGATGCACTGCAGTTCGCGCTTCAGGATAGCGAACAGTTCTTCGATCTGATCCTGGGTGGCGTGTTTGCAGGCGTGGAATGCCAGACCGCTTTCGATGATGCCGCGCGCTTCAAAGAGCATTTCAAGGTCCAAGCCACCCAGGCTGACGGAGACATCGATGAATTTCTCGTAGGGTTCAACAAAGGGTTGTTCTGAGACGAAAGTACCGCTGCCGTGCCGCATTTCGAGCACCCCCATGGTTTGTAAGGATTGCAGCGCTTCGCGCAGGGTGGACATACCCACGCCTAGATCTTTGGCGAGCTCGCGCTGTGGGGGAAGGCATTCTCCCGCTGACCAATATCCCTCGCTGATCATGGAGAGGATACGGTCGATGGTTGCGGTGCTGATTTGCCTGCGGTGGACCGGCTTTATGGGTTCTTTCTCCATTTTGTGTCTAACTCCCTTACAAGACATCAGGTGTTCAGAACACTTTTATAGTATAAAAAAAACATCACAAAGTCAATATGACTTAATTAATATTAAGGTTAAATATGGTGCTGCGGAAGATGGTTGGGCTACTGTTTCGGTCTTTTATAGACCGGACCCAATCCTTTCAAACGCACACCCTCACGCAAATTGGTATAGGCGATCTTGCTTGGGTCTTCGATGATGGCGCTGGGCGCGTCCACATTGATGATTTCCGCTGCGATCGGGCCAAAGTCTGCCCGATAATGATTGGCGCTCTTGAGAACCAGGATCTTCATCTTATCTGGTTCAATACCAACCACGCGGAAGAGGGATTGGTCCAAAGCCTGCATGCGATCGGTCGATACCACGATGTGGATGTTGCCGAGACGTAAATGCGCCATCTTCCCCAGGTTCAGGGTGCGGTCTTTCACCATGGGCCCGGTTCCGATGAAATCCCCATCGTGCAATTGTTCGATGTGGTAGGTGGCACGGTAGGGTTTGTGCCCTGGTAAAAAATGCCCGCCCAGATCGAGGGTGACGTCAGCACCTTCACCAGTCTGATGGGCGATCGCCGCTGCTTCGGGGTCCCAGAAGATCCCGATCGCGCAGGTGGGCGCATCTTGCGCCACCAACTCTTCCAGCAGCCAGGTGGTGTCGGAAGGGCTGCCTCCGCCAGCGTTATCCTGCACATCCACCAGGATGATCGGTTTCTGCGCTGACTTGGCCAGATTGATCGCTTTTGTGACGGCTTCCTGGGGTGGGTAGAGATCCACGCTGAACTGCGCCTCTCTTTCCAGGATGGCATCCATCAGGAAATCCGCGCTTCGTTCGGCGCTTTCCTGTGTGGCGGCATAGGTGAACACAGAAGGTCCGGTGTGGGGCAGGTCGCAGGCGTTGAAGCCTTCCATGATGGTGGCGGAATATATGCCTTGCCAGTCTTCAACTTCTGGGATGATGGCATACAGAGAGCGGGCGGGTTCTTTGGTGGTGGGCTGTGTGGTGGCGGGCATCAAAAAGGGTGCCTGCCGGAAGGCTTTGTAAATCGGCTGCCCTGTCATGAGGGTGTGCATCATCTTTGCACAGCGCTGCCCATTTTCGAAACCGTCCACATGTGGATAGGTGCGGTAGCCGATCATGGCGGAAGCCAGCTCAAAGCTCTCTCGCGTGATGTTGCCGTGCAGGTCGTAGGAGGTTACGATGGGAATATCGCCCACCATTTTGCGCACCCGCCGGAGGATCTCGGTCTCGCCGTCCTGTAGATCTCCATACACCATGGCGCCGTGCAGGTCGAGGAAGATGCCATCCAGGGGCAGCTGGCCGCGCAGGTCATCTTCGATCATATGCATGATGTGTTCAAACACCTGCTCGGAAAGCGGTTGGGATGGTTCTGTCCCGCACCACACCAGGGGGATCACTTCAAACCCGTATTTTACGGCATCTGCCAAGAAACCGCTGGCAGCGATATTGAATTTTCCTTCTTGAAAAGTGAGGATATCATCCCCTTGCAGCAATTCAGGATAGAATCCGCTTTGCTGCATGAAATTCTCCAGGGGAGTGGGTGTGCTGGAGAATGTATTCGTCTCGTGAATGAAGCCGGCTAGACCGATCTTGAACATGGTTTTGTCCTTTTTGATTGTTTTCATGGAAAGATTGTGAACTTCATAACACGTATTATACATACATGACGGGAGAGCCAATAGTAATTAAAAGAAGCGATAAGCACGGAACTTATCGCTTCAGGTGAAGATGGAGTTTCTTATTTCATATATTTGCTATTTTGCAGAAACGCGACCGTTTGTTGGAAGGCGCTGCGAATGATGGATTCAGATCGCGGGGAATCATCGTTCCACATCTCGATCAGAAAGGGTCCTCTGTAGTCCATTTCTGCTAGCTTATTGAAAGCCGCCGGAAAATCAACACACCCTTCCCCGATCGGAATGCGCCTGACTTGTCCGGGGAGGGCATCTTTTACGTGCATGCCAATATAATGGCCCTGCCCTGTTTCCAACTCGGAGGCCACATCGTGTCCGAGGGCAGCCAGGTTGGCGAAATCCGAATATAAATGGAACCAGGGCGATGAAATGGCACGCACATATTCCATCGCCTGGGAGATGGAGCTGATATGCTCTTTCCCCTCCACATTTTCCATGCCCAGCATGACCCCATATCGTTCTGCCCTGGCGACACACCACTGCAAACCTTCCATGAAGAGATCTTTGGATCGCGGGGTGATCTCTTCGTAGAACACCCAGTACCCCATGATCTGTATCATGCGGATGCCGAGCGAGCACGCCAGGTCCAATGCTTTGGAAAAGATTTCCCTGGCTTGCTGGCGTATGCTTTCATCGGCGCTGCCCAGTGGATACTTGCGGTGTGCGCTCAGGCTCATGCTGCGAAAGGGGATATCAATTTCCTGCGTTAGCAAGGCAAGTTCTTTTTTCTTTTCCGGGTTCCAATCCAGGCGGGTGATACGGTCTTCATTCTCATCGATCGAGAGCTCCACATAATCGAACCCGATCTGCCTGGCGAGGGAGAGCCTTTCCCGCCAGTCGACGGACTGGGGCAGGGCTTTTTCATAGATGCCGATGAGGTTCTGAACGGTTCTATTGCTCATATTTTCTTCTTGATGTAGTTTCATAACCCTACCGATTGCGATTGACGATATCCATGAATTCTTTCACCCGTTGTGGATCGAACGGGTTGGATGAAACCTTGTCTTTTCGCAAATGGGTGGCCACCACTGCCCCATCACAAACTTGCAGGATGTCCGCGATGTTGTCTGGATTTGCGCCATTGTTCATGACGACCGGACAGCCTTTTCCATTTTGTTTGACGATCTCCAGTTCCTCCAGGGTGGGTGCCTCACCGGGAATGGGTCCGCACAGGGTGAATGCATCCGGTTTGGAGCCCCATACACAGTCCTTGACCTCTGCTTTCAGACTGCGCTCTGCGATGGACTTCGCCATGATAGGGCGCAGCATGAACATCAAGCGGATATCCTCCGCATCGATCGCTTTACGGAAGCGGGCAGTATCAGCAGCGTTGAGATCGATCAAGCCCATTTCTCCGGCGTAGGCGCCGCGGAAAACTCCCCGGACGAAAGCAGCGCCGGTTGCTTTTGCGACAGCGATGGCTGCCAGATCATCCCAAAATACGGAGATTCCGAAAGGGATGGAAAGCGCGCGAGCGGCTTCTGCAATGATCGTGCTCATCAACGCTGGAGTCTCAGCGCTGACGCCCTTTTTATAGGGCCAATCCTGCTGGTTGCCGATGCACACCCCGTCCATCCCGCCTTCCTGCAGGGCTTCGAGCTCTGAACGGGTGTAGTCGATCAGGTTTTTCATGGAAGTGCCTTTTTGATAATAGGGACTTCCAGGCAGCGGGGGGAGGTACATCGAGGCAATGATCGCCTTTTCCGTATGAAAAACATCTGTGAACCAGGTCATATGATCCTTTCTACTGAAGAAATATAGGGAAATCTCCCCTTGCGGGGAGATCGGTTTTTGTTGATTTATTTATCGATCGAGAGGTATCGCGCGGGGTTGTTGATGTAGATGTCCTCGATCGCATCTTCCGGCACACCCTCGTCGCGCAGCCGCGGCAGGAATACTGTCTCGTCATAATCCACACCGGTTCCGCTGCCCCAGGTCTTGTGGTAGGTGCGGCGCCCTGCGTCGGTGCCCAGGCAGATGTGCTTCTGGTATCCGGCTTTGATCAATTCTTTGATGAGCATGGCGCGTGAGCTGTCGGGCAGGTATTTGATGCGGTAGGAACCGTCATACATGAAATTGGCGCCCATGGCAGCAATTTTCTTGTGGTACCACACATCGGGGTTGCGTTGTACGTGTCCCAGGACGATCTTTTCGGGTTTCACGCCATAGCGGATCAAGCGTTCAGCTTGTTCATACGCCATGGTACCGCCAGAAGTGTGTGTATTGATGCAGACACCGGTCTCTTGCTGCGCGATGGCGGCGGCTTTGATGAGTTTTTCCTCGACAGGGGTGATCAATCCATAAGCTGTGCCGATCTTGATGCAGCTGGCTTTGGCGCTGCTGCGTTCCACATACGGGCCGTTGTAATCGTAAATATCCACACCTTCTTCAATATCTGCGATGAGCAGGTCAGCGATGCGATTCACGTCATAGGTAGCGGTCCAGTGGGTCACATTATCATAGATGCGCCCTTCGTGAAAGCCAGTGCAGGTCATGATGTGCACTTCAGGTACGGCTTTCGCGATCTCGACCAGTTTCTGAATATCACGCCCATTGCTGATGGGATTCATGTCAACGATGGTCTTTCCGCCAGCTTTCGCGAAGAGTTTCACCTCTTCGATGGCTTTGTTGACATCATCCAGCCGCCAATCCTCTCCATTTTTGAGGATCTCCATCCCACCAGTGCGGATAAGGTGTTCGTGCGCATCTACGATGCCGAGATCCTTTGAATCAACATCTCCCAGTACGGTTCTAACTTTACCCATTTAATTACTCCTTATAAATATTTCTCAATAGATTCCCTGCGATGTGTTCATGGCAAAACAGGATCGCGAAAGGTTTTTCTTGTGAATTTTGCCAAAATGCAAACTTGACAATATTGTGAATATATTATACTATGTGAACATAATATTATAAAATGAACAAAATTGCAATAAATATAAACGATTTATATACAATACAATAATCCAAAATAAAGTAATCCTGGAGAACAGAATGAAGAAGAACACCATAAAATTTTTAGCGGTATGTGGAAATGGGCTCGGCAGCAGTCTGATCGTGAAGATGATCCTGGAAGGTGTCTTGGCAGATCTTCAGGTTCATGGCATTGTTGAATCTACCAGCGTTGCTCAAGCTGCGGGGATGATGCCTTTTGCTGACGTCATCATTACCAGTACAGCATTTTTTAAAGGGATTGAGAGCGCTATTCCGGAAGGTAAACCTGTTATCACCTGCCAAAATATTCTGGATAAAGAAGAGCTTGGGAACCGCGTAAAAGAATTAATTGCAGAACAATTCTCAGACTAGATCAAAGTCAATTTACTTATACATGGAGGTGCATATAAGAGAAAAATGAACGTGGAAGTGAACATAGACAAAATATATTTTATATAGGAGCAATAAAATGCAAGTCTTGTATGATATTTGGAATGTGATCTTTAGCCAGATCCTCACAAAACCGCAGTTGCTGTTGGCTATCATTGTTGCTATCGGTTATACCCTGTTGAAACGACCTTTTATCAATGTTCTATCAGGTGCCATCAAAACAGCAGTGGGTGTGATGATCTTGCAAGTAGGTGCAGGACAATTGGTTGGAACTTTCCGCCCCATTATGGTTGGGTTGTCCGAAAGATTCGGGATCACCGGCACCATCATTGATCCATATACCGCCATGCCCGCGGCTCTGGAATCACTTGGTGAGAATGCTTCATGGGTTGGTTATACCATCCTGATCGCCCTGGCTGTGAACATTCTCCTCATCGCAATCACGAAAATGCGCGGTCTTTTCTTGACCGGTCATATCATGTACATTCAATCTGCCGTAGTAACAGCGATCGTGTCTTACTTATATGGACTCGGATTGTTGCCCACTATCCTGATTGCAGGTGTTCTGGTTGGTCTTTACTGGGCGATCGGTACAAATGCCCTCATTAAACCCACCAATAAAGTGACCAACAATGCCGGCTTCACTATCGGGCACCAGCAGATGCTCATGGACTGGATCGCATCGAAATTTTCGCACAAATTTGGTGATGCTGAAGAAGATGACTGCGAGAATCTGAATCTGCCTGGTTGGCTCTCGATCCTGCAGGATAATATTGTCGCCATGGCTATCATCATGTTCTTCTTCATCCTTGTTCTGATGTTAGCAATGGGTATTCCGAAAGTTACCGAGATGGCTGGCAGCACGAACTGGTTCGTTTACATTTTGTTGACCGGTTTCGCCTTCGCAGTGGATGTGACCATCATTTTGACCGGTGTCCGCTTGTTCGTCGCTGAATTGGCAAATTCATTCAAGGGCATATCCGAAAAACTCCTCAAAGACGCAGTTGTGGCTGTTGACTGCCCTGCGATCTTCCCCTTCTCCCCCAACGCATGGATGCTCGGATTCTTGTTCACTACTCTGGGCGAATTGGTAGCCATCGGTATCCTGGTCCTCATGAAATCACCTGTGATCGTTCTGGCTGGCTTCGTACCCCTCTTCTTCGACGGTGGCCCGATCGGCGTCTACGCCAACAAACACGGTGGCTTCAAAGCAGTTGCATTCTTCTGCACGCTGACTGGTTTGGTGCAGGTCTTCGGCTCTGCATTGATCATCCCCATGACTGGCATGGTCAATGGTTGGATGGGTAACTTCGACTGGTCAACCATTTGGCTCGCAGTTACAGCTCTCCTGCGCCTGGTTGGCAATTTACTGGGTCTGCCCGTTCCTCCGGTGGGAGCATAACGTCAAGTACAGGTAAGCCGGGATAGATTAATATTCCGGCAAATATATTGAGGGTGCTCCGTGAAATACCACCTTGTTCCATGGAGCCCCTCTTTCTTTATAATAGTTAATGATAATTTGAAGGATTTATAAAATGCCCGCATCTTTAGTTGATCTGCTAACTGAAAAAATGATAGCGTTGAATGTTAACGCTGCAAATTGGGAAGAAGCCTTGCAAAGAGGTGCAAAGCTGCTCATCGATGATGGTGGTGTGGAACCGCGCTATTTGGATGCCATGATCGATATGGTCAAAGAATTGGGGCCCTATGTGGTCATCGCACCTGGACTGGCATTAGGACACGCAGGACCGGATAAAGGTGTCAATCGCACATGCTTCAGCCTGATCACGCTTAATACACCAGTCGAGTTCGGTGTTCCCGGGAATGACCCGGTCTCCATTGTTTTCAGTTTTGCAGCTCCTAACAAAGAGGAACACATGCAAGCCCTGCGCGATCTGGCGATGTTCTGCAGCGATGGGAACAACCTCGAAAAGATCCGTCAGGCAGAAAAAGTTGAACAAATACGAGAACTATTGATACAATTTTTTAACACTGATAATTAGCATTAGGGTAATTTCCAGGAGGAGGAAATTTGAGATTGAATTCGAAAGAGACGAACATGATCCGCGCAGCGGAAATGTATTACGAACAGCGTTTGAGCCAATCTGAAATTGCCAAATCCCTGGGCTGCTCGAGGTCGACAGTTTCGCGTTTGCTGGCGGATGCCATCGAGGATGGTATTGTGCGAATTTATATCAAACGCCCGGTTGAAAAATTCCCGTCAATTTCTGAAAAAATAAAGCATGCTTATGGCTTGAAAGAAGCTATTGTCGTTTCTGGAGGGATCAGCAACGAGCAGGCTTTCACAAATGTTGGTTTTGCCGCTGCAGAATTTTTATCACGTATCTTGCACGATGAGATTGTCATCGGGATCAGCTGGGGTGTGACCTTATCGTATTTGGTGAGGGAATTGACCGAATACAATTTTAAATTCAAAAATATTGAAGTTATCCAATTAATGGGTGGATTAGGGATCGGGGATCCTGCCATTGATGGGCCCGAACTGGCGCGCAAGATGGCGAAGAGCCTGGGTGGAACGTATCGTTATTTGCAGGCTCCCGCGGTGGTCGAATCTGCTGAGATCGCCAGCCATCTTATGAATGAGAGGCATCTGCGCGATACGATCGATAAAGCTTCTCAGGCAGAAGTGACAGTTTCCAGCGTTGGCTCCTTGCTCGATAATCTCTCCAGCATGGAACGGGCTGGATATATCGACAAAGAGGATCGGATCGCTTTTCAGGCAAAAGGAGCAATTGGACATTCGCTCGCCAGAATGATCGATGATACCGGCAAACCAATTGAGGATACTTTTAATGAACGCATTATTGGTGCCCCGATCGATGTGATGCGTTCTGCGAAATGGGCAATTGGTATTGGCGCAAATCCATTGAAAGCCCCTGTATTTGTCGCTGCTATCAAAGACCATCATTATAATGTGCTGGTCATCGACGATGGCACTGCCCGTGAGATGCTGCGCCTGGCTCCGGACGCCAATTGAACCGCTTGAAAAATAACAGGTCATTATCGGTATTATTTGCTTTGCTGCTTTTCAAAAAACCATAAAATAAGGATCGTCAAGGAGTTTTGCTTCATGGACGGTAAACAGTTGTTCTTTAAGTTGAATCGCTGTACGGGCTGCCAATTGTGTGTGATGGCGTGTTCTCTGCGAGGGGAAGGCGTGTGCGGGGAAGAAGAGTCACTCATAAAAATTCTCACCCATCCCCAATTTGGAACTTCACAGCCTCTGATCGATCAAAGCTGTCTGTGGGAAGAGTGCGGAGGAGAATGCGTTCAGGTTTGTTCTCCCGGTGTTCTCCTGTTAGCCGATCGGGAAAGATGGGGAAAACTGATGGCAGACCCTGATTGGAACCCTGTTCCGGTGATCGTTCAGGAGGAGCAAGAATGAGCGGCGGATATTGCAATCGAATTGCTGTTGTCGACTTGGGGGCGCATTCTGTACGTTACGAAACACTAGAACCCGAGTTCATACAACGATATATTGGGGGGCGCGGTTTTATTGTGCGCTGGTTGATGGATATGGTCCCATCCAATGTGGAGGCATTGGACCCCGAAAATGTACTGATCTTCGCAACCGGGCCTCTGACAGGAACCCTCGCCCCAACTGCATCTCGCATGGCTGTTGGCGCAGTTGCACCCGAAACCGGTATCTATTCTACCGGCAGCGTTGGTGGGAGTTTTGGGACGAAATTAAAAAGGGCAGGTTTGGATGCAGTTATCCTAAAGGGGAGTTCTCAGGAACCGGTCTATTTACTGATCACAAATATCGGAATTCAGTTCAAATCTGCACAGCACCTTTGGGGAAAGGACATCTACCAAACCGAAGATACGATTCGCCGCGAAAATCGTGACACACGCTTATCTGTCGCTGCCATAGGGCAGGCGGGTGAGACCCGTGCTTATATCTCCACTATCATGTTCGACCGTGTGCGCTCAGCCGGTAGGGGCGGCTTGGGTGCCGTCATGGGCTCAAAGAACCTGAAAGCCGTGGCTGTTTATGGGAAGGGAAGTGTTCCTATTCATGACCCTAAGGTTTTTTGGCAACGCAGCCAGGATCTGCAAAAGAAAGCGGTTAAACAGTTCTTCACAAAGCGCTGGAGATCTGGAACGTATGGCGCTCTCACGCGCTACAACGAAGTGGGTGCACTTACCACGCGCAATGCACAGCAAACCGCTTTTGAATATATCGATCAGATCAGTGCTGAGCATTACAATGAGCACTTCAAGATCGGGATGCGGGCTTGTGTGGGCTGTTCCATGCCATGCTGGTCGATCTACACAGTTCGATCGGGTGACCATGCCAATCTCTACAGCGATAGTGTCAACGCTTCGACCTTCAAGGAATTGGGGGCACGCTGTGGAATTCATGAAATGGATGCTATTTTGCAGGCGCATGATGACCTGAACAGGTATGGATTGGATACGATATCAACCCCAGCGGTGATCTCCTTTGCGATGGAATGTTATCAGCGTGGATTACTGTCATCTACGGATCTCGATCTGTCATGGGGAAATGCTAGTGCAGTGATCACATTAATAAAGCAGATCGCTTTTAATAAGGGGTTGGGTTCGCAATTGGCTCGCGGGGTGCGGTATTGTGCGCAAGAGTGGGGTGAGGATACCATCCCTTATGCATTGCATGTGAAGGGCATGGAAACTGTAGCCACCGATCCGCGTGGGCAGCCTTCCTGGGGGTTGGGCTATGCTACCTCAAGCCGGGGGGCTTGCCACATGCGCGCTTATGGTAATTTTGAATATGGCGGCATGGACGAAGATGCCATGCTGCGCATCTCGGGAACCACAGCGATCGCCGAGCGCTTTGGCGTAGAGGGCAAAGGACGGGCGGGTGCGTTCCTGGAAGATATGCATGCATTCGGGGATTCATTGGGAACTTGCAAGTTCATGACCCGAGCTGAATTGGGTTTTCCTGAGGTGCTGGCTCCGCTATTGAATGCTGCCACGGGTATGCAGATCTCGGCTGATGAACTGTATACAGTAGGGGAGCGCATATCCAACCTTGAACGGATCGCCAATTTGCAGCGCGGCATCACGCCGAAAGATGACACCTTGCCGGAACGCTATCTGGTAGAGGCTTCGCATGAGGGCTTGGCGGCAGGCAAAGTATGTGACCTGCAGCCCATGCTTGAGGAGTATTACCAGAGGAGGTGCTGGGATTGGGAAGATGGCTATCCGACCGAGCAAAAACTCAACGAAATTGGCATAGATAGGCTGGGCAAAGATCGATAGCGAGATAGGAGGCTCTTTGCCCTAATGTTT
>NPIF01000481.1_pt1 | contig 27113 bp, 24 predicted proteins | sample 8637461 | NCBI WGS metagenome assembly NPIF01 (sample SAMN07420641, study PRJNA396082) | bioreactor metagenome | isolation source: sample BR12 brine-fed electro-methanogenic bioreactor BR | place: Japan: Kochi | collected 2016-12-09
CTTCCTGCAGGGGACTATGAAAGTAACGTTAGAATTGAATATTCAATCCAATAATAAATAAAACCAAAAAATATATATAAACCTCCTTTTTAAAAAGAGCAGCTCATTAATAAAGCTGCTCTTTAATTTATATATTTTTTATTTATAAAGGATCATTTTTTTACTTTTATTGTTGCGGCAAACAAACTATTTAATAAACCCAGAACTGCTGATGTTGTAAATAATATTTCAATACCTGCTACTTGCCAAATCAAACCACCCAATAATGCAATAACAATACTAATTAAATGATTAACAGAAATTCCAGTTGTTATAGTTTTGCTAAATTCTTCTTGATTATCAGATAAATCTTTACAATAAACTAAAGACGCCATTGTACATAAAGATAAAATAGAATCTAATACATAGTTAATACTAACAACATAGAAAGCAACTTCATGAGAAAATAATCTATGCGCATAACCATAAAAGAAACATACAAGAACAAGTATTAAAGTATCTGCTATCATAACCTTCTTATAACCAATCTTATCAATCAATTTTCCAATGATAGGAGAAAAAATAACCGATAATCCAGCCGTTATTGCAAAAAGAATAGACATATACGAAGCACTAGCACCGTAATTTAGAACTAATACAAAAGGAGCAAATGTTATAAAAATTTGTTTCCTTGATCCATAAAAAACAGATAGAATATAATATTTATTATATTTTTTATGAAAATATATTTTAGGACCAGTTTTCTTTTCTGTATTTAATTGCGGAATTTTTGAAGTAAATATAAAAGCTATGATAGCAATAAGCATTGCAACAAAATAAATAGCTTTATAACTTTCGACATGAGTTCTATCAAAACCCAATTTTGTCATAATAATAAAAACAAAAGGAACTATAACAAATCCTAAAATACTCCCAATGGAGCGAAAACCATTCATAATACCCAATGAATTACCATTCATAAGGGGTTTTGACATTTCAACTGCTAAACTTTGCCTTACTTGCATTACTATATGTTCACCCAAACTATTTAATACAAAAAATGTAACAACAATCCAAAAAGTTGGTCGCAAAAATACAAGTCCCAAGAACCCTACAATTGAAATTAATATTGCTATTTGATAATTTTTCTTATCTGTCTTCTTATATAAAAAAGCTAATATATAAATTAAAAAAAGCCCTGGCAATTCTCTAAAAAACTCAACAACACCTAATTGAACTTTTGAAATACCTACAATATCTGCTAAAAAATTATTCATAACAGCTCTTGCTATACTATTAGTTATTCCAAAAAATAAAACAGATAATAGAAACGGCATAACATTTAAATCATTTTTAAATGAAGCTTTTACCCCACCAATTTGTTTGCTCATAATATAAATCCTTCAATAATATTAACCAAGTTATTACCAAATACTCAATTAGTCAATTCAGATGATATTATATATAAGCTTTTTTACATTTTAATATGAAAAGACCCAGATGTTTTAATCTCTGAGTCTTTTTTTAAGAATCTATTTTTATTTTATTATTTTTTACATTTATGTCTTTTTTTGCTCTTTGTAATTTTATCTTTGTCTAAATAATATTTTCCATCTATATTTTCAACCAATCCACTAATTTGCAAACGATTTAACAGTTCGTCAACTTTATTATCATCAAACGATGACGCTTTTATCAATTCATCTTTAGTAACTCCACTCTTTTTTGATAATAATTTATAAAAAGCTTTTTTCCCTTCTCTATTTTCTTCACTACTTAAATCATTATTTTGCTTTTGTTTTTTAACTTTTTTTACAAATTCATCATCGACTTTTATGTTCTTTTTTAATTTTTGTTTAAGAAAAAGAACACCATCTTGCTCTTCTAATAGATTCTTTTCTAATAATTTATCTAGAGATTTATTTATTTTCTTCTTATCAAAATTTAAGATTCTTAACAACTCATCTCGATTTAAGTTTTCATTTTGTCTAATTGATTCCATTATTTTTAAAGATAACTCTTTATTATTAACTTTATCATTTCTCTCTTTTTCTATATTATTTTCTATTTTAGCTAAGGTTAATTTAAAAGCATCAATTTCATCTTCACTAATTCCTTCAAACAAAGAAATAGAAACACTATCAATATGATTTTTCATATGTTTTTTATATCTAAAGCTTTATCTGTTGCAAGTAATTCTTTCTTTCTTTTATCAATCAAACTCGAATTTCTAATTATTAATCCTCTAGCTTCTAATTTCTTTACAGCTTTTGCTACTGTTGTTTTATCTAAATTTAATTTATTAGCTAATTCATCTTGAGAAATATTTTCATTATTTACTATTTCTCTTAGAATATTCATTTGACCTCTACCCATTTGAGTTTTTTTGTCTTTTTCTTTTGCAGAAAATAGTTTTCTATTTATTCTACTCATTATTTGCATTGTTTCTTTTATTTTATTATCCATTTTTCTTATCTCCTATCATTTGTTGGCTTACCAACTATTATAATAAAATAATAATACAGCTTCTTTTTGTCAAATAATTTTAACTATTCTTTATTTCGAAAAATTAAATTTTATGTTTATTATCATTAAATTCGTTTAAAGCTTCAAAAATATCTTCATTACTAGCAGTAATATTATTTAAAATCGCTTTTGTAGATAATTTATCATTTGATGTGTGCAATTCATCAATTTTCATTTTTATAAAATATTTCTCTTGCTTTATACTTTGCTCTATTAACTGTTTAATGAAAAATAGATTACCATATAAAATACCTTCTTCAGATATCTTATATGTAAGATGCAGATAATTCTTAATTAATTCTGTTAATAAAAATTTTTCTTCAATACCTCTTTTAGTTGCTATTATGTCAATATTTTTTTTACCTATCCCACTTCTTTTTATTTCAATAAACTTATTTTTTCTCAATATGTGAAGTATTGCATCAATATCAACATTTTTAAAAATATAATTTGTTAATTTTTTTCTAGAAATATTATCAAAAAATACTATAACTCTAAGAACATCTAATTGTTCTAATGTTAATCTGATATTTTCTGATATATTGAAATTATAATAAAATTCATCCTTCCTTCTAATATCTATTTCCATTTTTGTTCCCCTAATAATAATATAGCCCTCATTTTTTAAATCTGTCAAATTTTTTTCAAAATTTAGGAATTTCATCCAAGTCAACTTTTATACTCTCAAAATAAAAACTATTAATAATAGTTCTATTAAAAAAAAAAATAAAAAACTCTCCTATTAGGGAGAGCAATTTAAAATATTTCTATGTAAAAGGAATTTTTATAATAAGCCTTCTTCTTCAATTATTTCACACACCATTTCAACAGCAGAATAAATATAATCTTCACAAACATTATGATCATCTTCGGTTGGGATTTCTTTTAAAGGGCCACAAGTAGTTAAATCATATTTATCAATAAATTTATTTCTTAATTTATTTGATAATTCATAAGTTTCAGCCTTTGTAATGTTTTCAAATGTACCACTACTTTTTAGAGTTGATAAAACCATAATACCACCTGTAACGGCACCACAACATTCTTGCTTATCTCCCATTCCACTTCCAAAACCTTCACTGATCTTAAACATGGTCGATTCATCTAAGCCTAATATATCACTAAATGTACAAAATACTGATTGGGCACAGTTATATTCTTTTTCTCTTAAATCTTTAGTTTTACTTAATAATGTATTAACTTCCATATAAATATCCTTCTCCTAAAATTTATTAATATTATACTCTATTTTTCATCCATTTCAAGCTAACAATATTTATAGAGATTTTATAATTTATCTCAACACAGCTTTCTTTAATTCAGAGGCAAAATCTTTTACTTTAGGAACACAATCAGTTCCATATTTTTCAATAATTCTAACTATTGCAGAACCCACAATTGCACCATCTGATATTTTTGACATCTCATAAGCTTGCTCAGCATTACTAATTCCAAAACCAATTGCACAAGGTAATTTAGGTCTAACAGATTTAACAGTATTAATTAAATCTCCCAAGTTATTACTAAAAGTACTTCTTTCCCCAGTTACACCTAAAGAAGAAACACAATAAAGAAATCCTTTCGCTTCTTTTGCTATCATTTCAACTCTTCCTTGGGAAGTTGGAGCTACTAAAGATATAAAATAAATATTATGCTTTGAAAATTCTTTTTCAAATTCTTTTTTCTCCTCAAAAGGAATATCTGGTAAAATCAATGCATCAATTCCTACTTCTTGAGATTTTTTTGCAAATCTTTCAATTCCATAACTAAATATGACATTTGCATAAGTCATAAAGGCTAAAGGTATTTGAGTATTTTTTCTAACTCTTTCAACTAAGTCAAAAACATCATCTGTACAAATACCATTTTTCAAGGCTCTTTCACTTGCACTCATTATAACAGGACCTTCAGCAGTTGGATCAGAGAAAGGTATTCCAAGTTCAATTAAATCACAACCTGCATCTTCTAGTGCATATATAAGTTTTTCAGTTATATCTATATTTGGATCTCCGACAGTTATAAAAGGAATAAATGCTTTTCCATTTTGAAAGACTTTACTAATATTACTCATTTATTTCTTCTCCTCTATATTTTGCGATTGCAACACAATCTTTATCACCACGACCTGATAGATTAACAACTATTATTTGGTCTTTACTCATAGTAGGGGCAAGAGTTATAGCATAAGAAAGAGCATGAGAGCTTTCAATTGCTGGGATTATCCCTTCAACTCTTGATAAATATTCAAAAGCTTTTACAGACATTTCATCAGTTATTGGATAGTATTCTGCACGTCCTAAATCTTTTAAATTCGAATGTTCTGGACCTATGCCTGGATAATCTAATCCAGCTGAAATTGAATATACAGGTTTTATTTGACCATAATCATCTTGGCAAAAATAGCTTTTCATGCCATGAAAAATACCTAATTTACCAACTGTTAGTGTTGCTGCAGTTCTATCGGTTTCAGCGCCATACCCCGCAGCTTCTAGTCCAATTAATCTAACATCCTTATCATCAATAAAATGATAGAAAGCACCAATTGCATTAGATCCACCACCAACACAAGCTAAAACGGCATCAGGCAATCTACCTTCTTTTTCAAGAATTTGTTGTTTAATTTCACGTGATATAACAGCTTGAAAGTCTCTTACAATTGTCGGAAAAGGATGTGGTCCCATTACACTACCCAACACATAATGTGTATCACTTATTCTATTTGTCCACTCACGCATTGTCTGAGATACAGCATCTTTTAATGTAGCAGTTCCACTAGTAACGCTATTTACTTTAGCCCCTAAGAGTCTCATTTTATAAACATTAAGGGATTGTCTTTCAATATCCTCTTGTCCCATAAATATTTCACATTCCAAGCCCATTAAAGCTGCAACAGTTGCAGTAGCAACTCCATGTTGACCTGCTCCAGTTTCAGCAATTACTCTTGTTTTATTCATTTTCTTTGCAAGAAGACATTGCCCTATAACATTATTTATTTTATGTGCACCTGTATGATTTAAGTCTTCCCTTTTTAAATAAATTTTTGCTCCGCCTAGATCTTTACTCATATGCTCAGCATAATACAATCTAGAAGGACGCCCTGCATATTCATTCAATAGATATGTTAATTCACTATTAAAATCATCATCAACCTTATATTTCTCATAAGCTTTTTCAAGCTCAATAATCGCATTCATTAATGTTTCAGGAACATATTGTCCCCCATGTTTTCCAAAATATCCTTTATACATTATAATCTCCATTTAACAATTCTAATTTAGAAGCAATATCCATCATTTTATTAAAATCTTTTATTCCATCGGTTTCTACACTACTACTTAAATCAAAAGAATAAGGATGAAATCTATTATATGCTTCTTCTATATTATTAATATTTATTCCACCTGCTATAAAATAAGGTTTATTTAAATTTAGTGAAATATTCCAATCAAATACTTTTCCACTTCCTCCCCCACTATCTATTAAATAAAAATCAGCAGATGGATAATCAATATTATTTACAAAATTTTCAGTAATCTTTATAACTTTTATAACTTTAATCGGGACTAAACTTTTTAATTTAGAAATATATAAATTAGATTCATTACCATGCAATTGAACAAGGTCTATAGCTTTACTTTCAACTGCTCTGATAACATTAGTAATAGGTTCATCAACGAAAACACCTACACTTTTAATATTTGGGTATAACTTAGATTTTAATTCGATAGCTTTATTTAATGAAATTTGTCTTTTGCTATTTGCAAATACAAATCCAATATATTGAGGTTTTATCTCATTAACCATTAAAACATCTTCTTCTCTTTTAATTCCACATATTTTAAGTTTAGTCTTCATAAAATTTATCCTTTAAAGGCTTTTAGTAATTGCTCTTTTGAAGAAGACTTCATAAAAGACTCCCCAATAAGCAATGCATCTACTCCCATATCAATGGCTTTTATTACATCCTCTCTATTTGAATATCCACTTTCACTGACCATTATTTTGTTAGATGGAATATATTTCCTCATTTCTTTACTAGTATTTAGATCAACTTTAAAAGTTTTTAAATTTCTATTATTAATTCCAATGATTTTTGCATCAATAGATAAAGCCATCTCTACCTCTTTTGCATCATGAGCTTCAACTAAAACATCTAGACCTAAATTAGTAGCCTCTTTATAGAAAGTTTTTAATTCATTATTTGTTAATATTGAACATATTAACAATATAGCTTTTGCACCTATAACCTTTGCTTCATGTATTTGAAAAGAATCAATAATAAAATCTTTTCTTAGAGTCGGAGTATGAATATTTTTATTGATTTCTGTTAAAAAAGTGGAACTCCCTTGAAAAAAATCTTGCTCTGTCAAAACAGATATAGCATCTATACCTATTCGCTCATACTCTTTTGCTATTTCTACAGGATTGAAGTTTTCACATATTACCCCTTTCGAAGGAGAGGCCTTTTTAACCTCAGCAATGTAAGAGAGGGAATTTTTAGATAAGGCTTTTATAAACGAGAAATCTTTATTTAAAATCCCACTATATGCTTCTTTCTCCATTTCTTCTCTTTCAAATGCAGTAATTTCATCTAATCTGATTTTTTTCTTTGCAACAATATCATCTAGTATCATAACTATACCTCATTAGTTGCTTTTATCATTTGATTAAGTTTTTCAAGAGCTTTTTTACTATCTATAACATCTTTAACTTCTTCAATAGCTTCTTCTAAAGTAATATTCTCTCTACTTATATATAGAGCTGCTGCACTATTTAATATTACAGTATCTCTTTTTGGACCTTTCTTCCCATTAAATATATCTAATATGATTTTTGCATTATCTGTTGGAGTTCCTCCTACTAAATCTTCTTTTTTACATAATTCAAATCCATAATCTCTTGGGTCAATCTCATAATGTTTAAAATTTCCATCACGAATTTCACAAACCTTGGTATTTCCAACTAAAGAAATTTCATCTAAACCTTCTAACCCATGAACAACCAATCCTCTTTTTACTCCAAGATTAAAAAGAACTTGAGCTAAAGGTTCAATAAGATCTTCATCATAAACTCCCATAAGCTGCAATGAAGCTCCAGCTGGATTCGATAAAGGCCCTAAAATGTTAAAAATAGTTCTAATTGATAATTCTTTTCTAACTGGAGCTACAAATCGCATTGCTGAATGATAATTTTGAGCAAACAAAAAGCAAATACCTATTTGATCTAGTACTTTTTTTGATTTTTCAGCATCAATTGTAATATTTACCCCTAAAGTTTCTAGTACATCAGCAGCACCGCATTTGCTAGAAGCAGCTCTATTACCATGTTTTGCAATAGGAATACCACAAGCAGCTACTACAAGTGATGAAGTTGTAGAAATATTAAAAGAATTAGAATGATCACCTCCTGTTCCAACAATTTCTAAAACATCTAAATCATTTAATAGTTTTAGAGAATGTTTTCTCATTATCTTAGCTGAAGCTGTTATTTCATCAATGGTTTCACCTTTCATTGATAAAGCTACTAAATAAGCTCCAATTTGTAAGTTACTTGCTTTACCACTCATTATTTCATCCATAACTGTTTCTGCAGTAATAGTATCTAAATCTCTTTTTTGTACTAATTGTATAATTGCTTCTTTAATCATATAAAGCTCCTTATCCTTTTAAAAAGTTTCTAATAATTTCAAATCCATGCTCTGTAAGAATTGACTCAGGATGAAATTGAAGTCCAACAACTCTGTTCTTAGGATCTTCAACAGCCATTACTTCTCTAGTTTCTTGCACTTCAGCTGTGACGATTAATTCTTTTGGTAGAGTTTCATTTACTACGGCTAAACTATGGTATCTACCTACATCTATAGGAGTTTTTATTCCTTTAAATACAGATATGGGATTTAAGATAGCTTTTGATTTCTTACCATGCATTAGAGTTGGAGAGTGATCAACTGTTGCTCCATACGCACAACAAATAGATTGATGACCTAAGCAGACTCCTAATATTGGAAAGATTCCTTTTAGTCGTTTTACAACCTCAATGCATATACCTGCATCTTCAGGTCTTCCAGGTCCTGGAGATAATACTATTGCTTCTGGATTTAGTTTTATTATTTTATCAATTGTAATTTCATCATTTCTAATTGTTTTTATATCTTGATTTATTTCGCCAATCAATTGGTAGAGGTTATAACTAAAACTATCATAGTTATCAATTAATAAAATCATTTATTTATCCTCCAATGCATTTATAACGGCTTTTGCTTTATTAATACATTCAACATATTCATTCTCAGGAACAGAATCAGCTACTATACCAGCTCCACTTCTAACATAAACATTACCATTTTTCTTAAAAGCTAATCGAATTGCAATACAAGTATCTAAACCACCATTGAAAGAAAGATATCCAATAGCACCTCCATAAACACCTCTTTTATTATTTTCAAGTTCATTAATTATCTCACAAGCTCTTATTTTAGGAGCACCAGATAGAGTTCCAGCTGGAAGTATTGAATCAATTGCATCTAAACTATCAAGATTTTCTCTTAAAGTACCTGTAACAGTAGATCCAATATGCATTACATGAGAGAATCTTAAGATTTGCATATATTCTTCTACTTTTACACTATTAAAATTACTGATTTTTCCAATATCATTTCTACTTAAATCAACAAGCATATTATGTTCAGATACTTCTTTAGGATCATTTAACAAATCTTTTTCCAATTTGAAATCTTCTTCTAGTGTCTTTCCTCTTTTTCTAGTTCCAGCTAAAGGATATGTAAATAATTTTGAATCTTCTAATTTAACTAAAGTTTCAGGAGATGCTCCTGTAAGTTCTATATGATCACTTACAAAATAAAACATATAAGGAGAAGGATTTGTTTTTCTTAAATAACTATAAACCGATTTAAGAGAACCTTGATATGGAGCTACTAATCTATTAGAAAGAACAACTTGAAAGATATCTCCTTCATATATATAATTCTTTGCTTTCTCTACCATTGTGCAGAATTCACTTTTACTAAAAAGCGGTTCAAGAGGAGCTAATAAAGTTCCTCTTTCTTCTTTAATTTCAATATCGTCATTAATCAAATCACTTAAGCTTTTTAATTCCATTTTTGCTTTATTATAATTTGATTCAAATTTATCCATTTTAACATTAATAATTAAATATATTTCTTTCTTTAAATTATCAATTGCAATTATTTTATCAAATAACATTAAATCAAGGTCTTTAAAATCTTCTTCATCATTAGCATCTAGTCTTAATTTAGGTTCACTATAAGAGATGAAATCATACGAAAAATATCCAACTAATCCACCTGTAAACGGTGGAAGTCCTACAATTTTAGGACTTTTGTTTTCATTTAGTATATTTCTAATATAAGGGTGTGGTTTATCACATTTTATTTCTATTGACGTTGCAGAATTAATACAAAGATTATTAGATTTTTGAGTTATTTCTAAACTAGGATTAAAACCAATATAAGTATAGCGACCCCATACTTTAGAATCTTCACAAGATTCTAATAAAAAGCAATGCTCACTAATTTTTTCTAACTTATTCAATATGCCCATTGGAGTCTTTTTCCCCAAAGCTAATGAAGTAGATATTGGTATTGTATTGTACTGATGATTATATGAAAGTGCTTGTTCGATATCTGGATAATAATTCATAGGCTCCTCTTTTTTGTTTCTATAAAAAGAAACATACGTTACTATAAACAGAAACATTGTTACTGTCAATAGAAACGTAATATTTTATAGAATAATCCTAAAAAAAATATTACAAAGACATTCTTTGTAGTATATTATATATAGATAGTTAAAGGAAAAGATAAATGAGAAAAGATATATTGCTAGAAGCTGAGAAAGATTTTTATATTTCTTATCCAGAAGGTATTAATGATCCTGAAATAATTAAAATTAAAAAGAAACATAATACTATAAAACTTAGTGACTATTTTAAAAAAGTTTTTGAAAAACAAAATTTTGATTACTTAGATACAATAATAGCTGAAATGATAAAAATAATTCAAAGATCTACTATGGTATCATTATTTGAAAAACCAAAATTTAGAGATTTTGTAAATGCTTTATCTTATGAAGATAAAGACATATTAGTCGGTGGTTTATATTCTCTCTTATATGAAGACCAAGAACAAGGATTTAATCAAATACTTTTTATACTTCAACAAGGTAAATTAGCTAAATGGACTCTTATTTCTGCATTTCTTTATTACAGTAATCCAACAAATGAAGTTTTTTGCAAACCAACAACTATGAAAAATATAATTAAAATTCTTGAAATTGATACATTAAAATATAGTCCAAAACCTAGCTACAAATTTTATTGCGAATTTAGAGATATAATATTAGAAATCAAATCAATTTGTAATCAAAAAATGGGTGATGATAATGCTGGAATTTCAGGCTTTTTAATGATGATGCTTCCTAATTATGAGAATAGAGAAAAATAGATATAAAGTTATTCACTCTCTAGTGTTTCTTTACCAATTTTTTTTACATCATAGCGTCCATTCTCATATTTTGAAGTATATATTTCAAAATTGTTTTCAATAACAGCTTGATTATATACTATTGTTTCTTCACAGAAGGATATTAACTCTTTCTCAACATTTTCCCAAGCTCTATATCGACCTTCTTCATTCGGATCATTTGGTAAAGTTTTATATGGATTATTTTCAAAATATTTATTTATTATTGAGGTATCTTTACTTTCAATTGCTTCCTTAATATATTTATCTTCAATTTTAATGGCTGTAAATAACACATGTCTTTCTTCTAAGCTCCCTGCTATAGAATAAGCTTTATCCTTTTGACTAAATTTCCTATTATCATCTAACCAATTAAGTAATATTGAAATATCAGAATTATCTATTGAAACTAAAATAACATTATCTAAAGCCTCTTCATAAATATTTACATCATCACCGTCAACATTTATGTACATGGAATTTAAATTTATTAAAGCAATTTCTTTCAATTTATTATTTGTTAAATTAATTATTTCATTTTCTACATTATAATCATCTAATTGATTATAAAGCTCCATTATCTCTTCAGCAGTTTTTGAATTTTGAAGCAAATCAGAATATTTTTCTATCACATCTAGTGGAACTTCTTTTTTTTGATTTTCAATTTCAGATTTTGTTAATACATGAATTGCTGGGTTTTTTATCATAGAAGCACAGCTAGGAAATACAAAAAAAACACTTAAACTTATACCAATAATTGATAACAATTTTTTCATGTGCACCCTCTAATTATTATTCAAAATTATTTTAATTTTGATTCACTTCAATAAATAGTTAAATAGTATTTTTATTTATTTTAAATTTTTAATACGTCTTATGTATAATAATTTTACTTTACAATATTTTACAGGTCAATTAAAAAATGAGTATATATTATTATAAATTAAGACAATTTAATCATAATAAATAATATATGAGAAATTTGAGTAATACTTTGATAGCTCATTTTCTTATGAATGGGATTATAGGAAAAAGCAATATAATTTTTATAATATATTTATTTATAGCATTTATTATAGAAGATTAAACCAAACATGTTTATTTTAAAATTAATGTTTTTGATATTAATACTATATTCAAAAATGAATTTAGCATAGCAAATTGAAAAAACCATTCTCAGATTGCTTAAAAAATTACTTTAAAATTATTAACAAACCAATAAAAAAGAGTATCTTGATTTTATATTAGATACTCTTTTTTTATAATTAATTTATCAAATAGTCTTTTTTATTCCCACTCTATTGTTCCAGGTGGTTTACTTGTAATATCATAGAGGACTCTGTTTACTCCAGCTACTTCATTACAAATTCTTGATGCTGCATTTTGCAATACTTCTGGTGGCATTCTAAACCAGTCAGCAGTCATAGCATCTTCACTTGTAACAGCTCTTAAAGAACAAACTTCACGATATGTTCTCTCGTCCCCTTGTACACCTACACTTTTAACAGGTAATAAACAAGCTAAAGCTTGCCATATATCACCATATAATCCAGCTTTAGTAATTTCTTCTATAAAAATAGCATCTACATCTCTTAATGTATCTAATCTTTCTTTTGTGATTTCACCAATACATCTAACTCCAAGACCAGGCCCTGGGAAAGGATGTCTATTTACCATATTTTCAGGAAGTCCTAACTCTCTTCCTAATTCTCTAACTTCATCTTTAAATAAAGATCTTAGAGGTTCTAATAAATCCCATTTTAAATCTTCAGGTAGTCCGCCAACATTATGATGAGATTTTATTGTAGAAGAAGGTCCTCCAAATGCACTTTGTGATTCAACTACATCTGGATATAAAGTCCCTTGTGCTAAGAAAGAAATATCACCAGCTTGTCTTGCTTCATTATAGAAAGTATCAACAAATAATTTACCAATTATCTTCCTTTTTGCTTCTGGCTCACTAATACCTTTTAGAGCATCTAAGAAGTCATTTTCAGCATCTGCATATTGCAATCTAATAGAATAGTTATCTCTAAATATCTTTTGAACATTTTCGGCTTCACCTTTTCTAAGTAGTCCATTATTTACAAATACACATACTAATTGATCTCCAATAGCTTTATGAATAAGTACTGCAGCAACAGATGAGTCTACTCCACCTGATAATCCACATAATACTTGTTTATCACCTACTTTCTCTCTAATTTCTTCAACAGCTTGATCAACAAAGGAGGACATACTCCATGTATCATTACATAAACAAACATCAATTACAAAGTTTTTAATTAATTGTGTACCTTCAACAGAATGTACAACTTCTGGATGAAATTGAACTCCATAGAATTTTCTTTCTTTATTTTCTACTGCAGTAATTGGACAGTTTTCAGTAGAGGCTATTATTTCAAAACCTTTTGCTAATTCTGATACAGAATCGCCATGGCTCATCCAAACTTGTGATTTGTTACTTATATTTTTAAATAATACAGTATCAGCTAATAAATTTATATTTGCAAGACCATATTCTTTCTTATCAGGGCAATATACTTCACCACCATTTTGTTTCATCATAACTTGTAAGCCATAACAAATCCCAAGAATAGGTATTCCTAAACTAAATATTCTACTATCTACTCTTGGAGATCCTTCAATTGATACAGAGGCAGGACCTCCTGAGAATATAATCCCTTTAGGATTAAGTTCTAAAATATCATCAATCTTACAATTGAATGGTAAAATTTGTGAATAAACTCCAACTTCACGTACACGTCTAGCTATTAGTTGACTGTATTGTGCTCCAAAATCTAACACTACAATTAAATCAGATTTCTTATTATCCATTTAAACTCCCTGATAATTTTAATTATGTTATTGTTATGTTTTTTTATCTTTTTTTCAATTACTATTTAATAGTTATATATAAAAAAAACGCTAGAAAATACTAACGTTTCAATATATTTAATAATTTAATAAGTTCTGTATTGGCGGATAAGCTTTTACTACTGCTCTAGATAATGCGTAACCTAATACCACTCCGATTCCTGCTTGAGCTATATTTCCAGGAATACCAGCTGCAGCTGCAGGCACACCAATGCTCATAAATATCGCTGTAAGCGCGAAATAACCACCAGCAACTATTACTATACAAAAGATCATTGCTAAAATAATTCTAAGAGGAGATATTTTTTTACCTTCACTTATATCTTGAGCACTTCTTTTTACAATTAAAGCAACAACTAAGCCTTCAAGACCATGTACTATAAATGATATTAGAGCCCATTGAGGATAACCTGATATAATATCTGCTATTGCAGTACCAAGGCCTCCTGCTATAAAAGCTGTAAGCGGACTAAAAGTAAAAGCAATAAAGCAAATTGCTAAATCACATAGATTCAAATACCCTTTTGTTGGTGTTGGAATTTTAATAATAATTGTAAAAACAACAACAACCGCAGTTAATACTGCAATTAAGGAAGTTCTTAAAGCAGAACTAGATTTTTTTTGTTCCATTTCATACCTCTTAAAAAGTTCTAAAAGCTAGAATCATTATAATATAAATTACCAAAATAACAACAGTTTGGATAAAAAAATATCTCTTTTTTGATAATTCTTTATAACTTGTTCGTCTATTCAAACGGCCATAACCTCTTGATTCTAAAGCCATAGCTAAAGAGGGAATTGTTTTTAGAGATACTACTAAAGCACTTGTAAGAGTTGGAAATAAATTCTTTAATTTTTTTTTCTTATTTTCATTCGACCTTCTTAAACTATGAGAATCTGATATTTGATTAAAGGCGTCAAAAATAGTTGGAATTGTTCTAAAAACTAATGAAATAGTTAAACATGTTTTATATGGTATCTTAAAGGCCTGTAAAGCTAATATAAAATCATTCATTTTTGTTGTTAAAAACAAAATAGAGCAAGCAAATGTTATTGAAAAAAATCTTAAAGTTAACTCTAAACTATGCAATAATCCTTCTTCTGTTAATATGGGATTATTATAAATCACTAATAAAGGATTTCCACCTCTTTCATAAAATGGAGAAAATATAATCACTAATACAATCATTGGAAATATAGCCTTTAAAATATTATAAGTTTGTTTTTTCCCAACTGAATATAATGATAAAATAACAAGACTAAAAGAAAATATAATTAATGATACAAAAATCATAGGAATAAATACAAATATACAAGCTGATAAAGTCGCAATTACTTTTGCCCTAGGGTCTATTTTATACAAAAAACCCTTTCCTTCATAATATATTGTCGCACTACTCATTTTCTAAAACCTCTGCTTTTCCATCTTTAAGCAAATATGTATAATCACAAATACTTTTAGCAAAATTATCATCATGTGTAATTAAAATAATTCCTGCACCATTTTTACTTAACTTATCAATTATATAATAAGCATCTTCATAACTCATAGCACCATCTATTTCATCAAAAATTATAAAATCTCGATCCAATAAATAATATACTCCTGCTTGTAGAAATTTTCTAAGGGCAAAACTCATTGTTGAAGGAGTATCCTCTAAATCTAAATTAAATAATTTTGAACAATCACTTACTTTTCTATTAATTTCTTTAGTTGTATATTTTGGATTGTTTAATAAACCATAAGATAATTCTTGTTCAACTGTTGGTAGAAATATTTGTAAGTCTGGATTTTGAAACAAATATGCTACCTTTGTTTGCAATTCTTGAGGTTTTACTTCTTTATCATTTAAATAAATGTTCCCTGAAATCCATGTATCTAAGCCACAAAGAATTCTACTGAGAGTTGATTTACCACTCCCATTATTTCCAATTAATCTGACAATTTCTTTTGATTTTATTGAAAAATTATCACAAAATAATTTAAAATTATTCAATTTTGAACTATCTCTAACTCTTTCAATCTCAAGATTTTCTGCTCTTAATTTATGCGCTTTGATTGTATTATTTGTTTCTCTTAATTCTTTTTTTTCTAGTAATAAAGAATTCTTTAGATATTGATTTATATCTTGATGAGTAAATTTGTTTAGAAAATTAGAATCTTTAAATATTTTTTTATTTTCTAAAATATATATATTATCAAAAACATCGTTAAATTGATATAAATATCTAGCACTAAAAACTATAATAGTATTAGAACTTTGTTTAATCTTTTTTGATAATAACTCTCTATATTCTCTATCTAAATCATCAAAAGATTCATCAAGTAACAATATTTTAGAATTTATTGCAAATGAAATTGCAAGCAATAATCTCTTTTTTTCTCCTCCAGATAATTCTGTTGGAGAAACATCTCGATATCGCTCTAAACCCCAATCTTTTAATGCAGACTCAACTTTTTCAATGATTCTCTCTCTTTTTATCCCTAAAGTTTCAAAAGGAAAAGCAATTTCATTTTCAACAGTAGTTGTAATGAACATTTCTGTTGGATTTTGAGAGACGTAGCAGACAGTATTCACTAAATCAAAAGGTTCAACTTCTTCTATATTTTGATTAAATAATTTAATAGTTCCACTTTGAACACAAGGAATAAATTTTGTCAATAAATTAGATAACAATCTAGATAAGGTCGTTTTTCCTTGATCGCTTTTTGCAAGAACTAAGGCTTTTTCACCTTCAAGTATTTTTAAATTTAAATTATCAAAAACATTATCAGATTGCTTTGTTGACCAACTTTTATATTGCAATGTTAAATCTTTAATATCTATAGCAAACATTTTAATATTTATATTTTGGTAATTTATTATATTCTTTTTCTATTTGACTTGAAATCATAGCAGGGAATTCCTTTTGTTCTTCTTTAGTGAGACCTTTAGCACTAACTGATTCTAATACTTTTAGATAAACATCATATCTTCTCCAGCCTTTTTTAGATTCCAACAAACTTCTTGTACCTTGAACTACAAGAGGAACTACTGTACTCTCGGCTCTAAGTCCCATCTTATAACTTCCTGCTTTAAATGAGCCTAATTCACCTGTTTTACTTCTTGTTCCCTCTGGGAAAATAATAACAGATCCACCTTTTTTAAGCATATTTGTACCGTCCAATATTGCTTTAATTGAAGATTTAGCACTCTTTCTATCTAATAAGATTGTATGAACACCTTTTGCTAATGAACTAACATAAGGAGCTTTCAAGACTTCTATTTTTGCAACCGGAGAAGCTTTAATTTTTAAATATCCAATTATAACACAAATGTCTAATAAACTTTGATGATTACATATAAAAAATGTATTACTTTGATCTTTTGGTAAGTTTTCAATACCATCAAGATGAACACGAGCACCTAATAACCACGATACATAATGTGCCAACCATGGGGCCCATCTCCAATAAATTCTTGTTGAAGCTTCATCTTTTTTTAATAATTTTAATAAATTCGCAGGGATTACACAAAAAACAATTGAAATTAAAACTCCAATAAAAAATAAAATTCCTACAAAAAAATAATGTATATATTTCATAATTCAATCCATCCTGTTGTTTTTCTTAAAAATAATCTATCTGTTTTCTCTAAACAAGATTATTTTTTTGAAAATATTGAAAAAAGTTTTTTAAATAAACCTTTTTCTACTTCTTTCTCTTTTTCTTGAGTTTTTTTCTTTTTAGAATAATTATTATTAGTTTTTTTATTTAACTCAATTTTTGAAGGTTTTTGACCTTTTTGAAGAGGCTTCTTATCCTCATGTGTTTTTTTAGATTTATCTGCTAAGGAATCATCACCATATAAGGATTTGTAATAATCAAGTCTTTCTTCAATAGATAATTGTCTAATTTCATTATACTTTTTCTTATTTTTATTATCAGAAGTGTATTTTTTGTTAATAGTTTGATTATTTGTTTTAGGAAGAGGGGTCCTAGCATTTTTAGGCTTATTATTTGTTTGTGACCTATTATTTGTTTGTTTATTTCTATTTGAATTGTTAGAAGGTCTTTTATTTTTTGAATTATAAGATTTCTTAGAAGCATATTCTTTTTCACTTACTAAATCTCTAAATTTATAATCTTTTGATTTGTCTTCAATATCTTTTAAAGAGTCTTCTTCTATCCATTTAACAGGAACTTTCATATCTATATAATTTTCAATAGGCTCAAGACCATAGATATATTCTTCACAAGCTAGTGTAATAGCTTTTCCTGTTTTTCCAGCTCTAGCTGTTCTTCCGATACGATGAACATAACTCTCATAATCTTCTGGAATGTCATAATTGATTACTAATTGTAAATCATCGATTTGAAGGCCTCTTGCAGCTACATCAGTTGCAACTAAGAATTTTATTTCACCTTCTTTCATTTTGTTAATGGTATTAAGTCTCTTTGATTGACTCATATCTCCCATTAAATATTTTGTATTATAGCCATTTAAAGTAAGACGTTTTGCTATTTCAACAGATTTTGCTTTTGTATTAGTAAAAATTAAAGCATTTTGACTATTTTCTCTTTTCATTAAATATAAGAAATGAATGAATTTTTCATCTTTTGAAACGTGATATAATTCTTGATCAATTTTATCAACTGTAATTTCTTCTGGCTCTACTTCAATTTCAACAGGAGAATTCATAAACTCCCAAGCTAAATTTCTAACCTTAGTGCTAAGTGTTGCGGAAAAAAGCATTGTTTGTCTAGTTTTAGAGTCTCTTAGATAGGAGAACATTTTCTTAACATCAGGATAAAATCCCATATCAAACATTCTATCCGCTTCATCTAAAACAAAAATATCAAATTTTTTAAAATCAATTTTATTACTTTTTTTAAAATCTAATAATCGGCCAGGAGTTCCTACAAAAATATCACAATTTTTTAATTTCTTCTCTTGTTTTTCGTAACCAACTCCACCATAAAAAACACCAACATTTACATTCATTTTTGAGCTTAATAATTTAGCATCTTGTTTTATCTGAACTGCTAATTCTCTTGTTGGAGCTACAATTAAGGCTTTTTCTTTTGGCTTATTATTTTTAATAGAAATTGCCATTCTTTGTAATATTGTTAATAAAAAAACAGCTGTTTTACCTGAGCCTGTTTTAGATTGAACCATTAAATCTTTGTTTTCTAAACTAATTGGAAGCACTTTCTCTTGTACTTTAGTGCACTCACTAAAGCCTGCTTCATTTATACCTTTGAGAACATCTGCTTCAAAAGGTAATTGTGTAAATTTCATTTATATGTCACCTTGTAAGGAATTATTTCTAAAAATCATGCAAAGAATAATATATATTTGTTATTATTACAAGAATGATAGAAATTATTGCTTATCTATCAAATTTTTCTTTTTCTCGCACTATTTTCATCAATTTTAATGTTCTATCAAAAGTTGAATCAAACTCCATCTCATCTAATTTACGTATTGGCATAGCTGCCATTGAAGTAGAAGAAATAAATAGTTCATCAAAATCCCCATGTCTGATTTCTTTTAACATAGGGGCTCTCATGACTACTTCAATACCAATATCTTTTGCTGCTTCTAATATTCTTGTTCTAGTAATTCCTTCTAAAACCTTCTCATTTTCTGCTGTATAGAGTTTATTATTTTTAAATCCATAAAAATTAGATCTTGTTCCTTCTAGTAAATACCCATCATTATTTACAAGTATTGCTTCAAATGCTCCTTTATATCTTGCATCTTCTAGAGCAATATAGCTTAATAGTAAATTACTTGTTTTATATGTTGGGAATAATCTTTCTCCATCATAAGTTGTAACATCTATTCCATCTATATAATATTTTTCTGGGTATGTTATTCTATCAGTATATGTAATGAATAACTTTGGCTCTTTTCCTCCGATGATTAATATCCTCATTGTAGCGCTTTCTATATCATCTATTTTAATCAAATCCTTAATACATTGTTGTATTTGACTTCTTCTAAAAGGATGGCGCAATTTAATCCCTACACATGATTTAAATAAACGTGTTATATGATCCTCTAAAAAAATTGCTCTTTTATTTACTATAGAAATTGATTCATATACAGAAAAACTAAATTGAACTTCTCTGTATGTTATATTAACAAGTGCTTCTTCTACTTTTACGATTTCTCCATTCTTAATTGCATGTTCTTTGAACATTTATATTACCTTCTTCTAAATACTATTTTAATAATTCTCTTTTTTTACTGCCATTAATAGGACCAACAATCCCTTCTTGTTCCATCCTATCAACAATTCTTGCAGCTTTATTATATCCTATACTAAATTTCCTTTGTAAATAAGAGCCTGATATACCATTATTTTCATAAGCTATTTTAATAGCAGCATCATACAATTGATCCTCATCATTTGAATAAGAAGCTGAAGAATCCTCTTCTTCTTCATAAAAGTCTTCAAAATATGATTCATCTATATAATCAGGTTCTCCTTGAGATTTAGTAAATTCAACAACATCTTCTACTTCTCCATCAGATAAGAATACACCTTGCATTCTAATTGCAGCTTTTCCACTTTCACTAAATAACATATCACCTCTACCTAGCAAATCTTCAGCTCCTGTATATCCAATAATAGTTCTTGAATCTTGAACTGATGTTACAGCAAATGCAATACGAGTTGGTAAATTATTTTTAATTACACCTGTAATAACATCAACAGATGGACGTTGTGTTGCAAATACAAGATGAATACCAACAGCTCTACTCATTGCCGTTAATCTAGAAACTCTCTCATCTAAGTCTTTACCAACAATACTCATAAGCGATGCAAATTCATCAATTATCACAACGATATATGGCATTTTTTCTTTTGCTATTCTCTCACGCCTTATTTTATCATTGTAGCTAATAATATTTCGGACATTCATTTTAGCAAGCATATCGTTTCTTCTATCCATTTCTTCAATACAAAAATCTAAAGCTTTTATAGCTCTTTTTGGATCAACAATAACAGGAGTTAATAAATGAGGAATATTATTGTATAAAGAAAGTTCAACTTTTTTAGGATCAATCATTATAAGTCTAACTTCTCTTGGTGATTTTGAATAAAGAATAGAACAAATTAAAGAATTAATACAAACACTCTTACCAGATCCAGTAGACCCTGCCACTAGCATATGAGGAGATTTTGTCACATCAAAAACTTTACATTCATTATATATTGTTTTTCCTAGTACCATAGGAATTTGAAGTTTATCAATATTAACATTTTGAAGTAATTCTTTAAAACCTACAATTTCTCTAATATCATTTGGAATTTCAACTCCCACCGCTCCTTGACCTGGGATTGGAGCAATAATTCTAACTTTTTTTGCTTTTAAATCCATTGCTATATTACTTTTTAAAGAATCTATTTTAGTTACTTTGATACCTGGTTCTGGAATTATTTCAAACATTGTAACAGAAGGCCCAATTTTTATATCACGTAATTGAGAGTTATAATTAAATTCAGCTAAAGTACTTAATAATATTTCAGCTTTTTCTTCAATTATTGTATGATCGGAGGCGCCTCGACTAGGATAATCTTGTAATAAATTATAAGAAGGGAACTGATACCTATATCTATTTGGATTTAATAGATTAGAAGTAGCTAAGCCTTTTATGCCTGAATCTAAATCTTCTTCAATATCAATTTTCTTCACAATCGGTTGCTCTTCATCAACTAATTTAGAATCACCAACACTTTTAGCAGTACTATAATAATTATTTATTGCAATTTCATCATCTTCTAATATTCCAGTTCCATAAGAAATAGATGAATTTGAATGAAGAGAAGATGATAAATTGTTTAAAGAATTGTCATTTTTAGTATCTAAATTATTTAAATCATCTTCTTTTATTATTTCTTCTTCATAATTAGGCCTAATATAATCACTTAATTCATCAAGATTTTCTTCATTTTTATTTGTTTGATTAATTGATTTTTCTCTTTGTTTTTTAGAATGTAACTCTGTAGCTTTTATTAAATTACCACTTCTCATAATATTTGCAATGGACTCTCTATTGCTATTATTTGAATATCTTGAATCCTGTTGATTTCTATTAGTTGTTCTCTCTTTATAACCAATTACTGATTCAGGTTTGCTGTGTACCCTTGCATTAAAGATATTCATTACCTTTTCTTTTGCAATTTGTCTATCTCTTTCATAATAATCACGAACTGCGGGATTAACTTTTTGAGGGTTTTTATCAATTTTATTTAATAAATTATTAACATCTGTACTATCATTTTTTTCAATTCTCTCATTTATTACAGTAAAAATATTAAGAGAACTTTCATCAGATTTTGAAAAGCTTTCTTTTTTTGAATTAGATGCTTTCTCTACCTCATTTGCTAGAATAGAGTTAATTGGTTTCTCAGGTTTTATTCCTTGTCTTTTTTGTCTATCAAGGTAATTTTGTCTTGCATACTCCATTGTTTTAAGAGAGACAACTGATGGGTTGCTTTGTTCTTTGATATCATCTTCTATATTACGATTCTCTTTATATTTATTAATACCTTTAGGTATTTCAATATTGCCAATATCGTTAGAAATAGGTTTTTCCATATCAATAAAAGATAATTTAGGAGTATCAATAGGATTTGGAAGTTTTACTCCCAAAGGACTTATTTCTTCTACAGGCTCTATGATATCATTTATTGTAGGTTTTTCTACTATATCTATTTTAGAGTCTTTTTCTTCTATTATATTCTCTTGAATGTCTTCTTGTTTTTTAACACCTTCAATTATTTTAATCTTTTTTGATATATATTTAGCATTCAAAATATCACAAATAGGTCTTAATAAGATATACAAACATATCTCTATAACAAAAGAAATAAATAAAGAAAACAATATATCAGATTTCGGCAATTCACTATTTAAAAATCCAAAATTTATATATTTAGGGAAAGCTTCATTAAAGGCCATATATGTTAGATATCCACTATAAAAAAATAATCCAAAAATAATAATCTTTATATATGAATAAGGCTTCTCACACCTATATAATAAAATCAAAATAGATAAAATGAAAATAAAGAGTGCTGATGGTAATAACAATAGATTATTTGATGAATCAAAACTAATATATTTTACAAAGAAATTAGCGATTAACGTTGCTTGATTAAAAATAATAGTAGGCTGTTTTATATAATTTATTGTGATAGAAGCAATTAATAAAAGAGAAAATAACATTAAAAGAATTGATATTATTAAAGAGATTTTGCCTCTTTGATTTCTTAAAGCTTTTAATGTAATTTTACTAACTACATCAACCTTTTTATTTCTTTTTTTATCTGTCTTTTTCTTTTCCATAGTCTTCTCACAATTTGGATTTCTTATTTTTATAATAACATAAAATTCAAATTTCTTCGAGAATAAAAAAGAGTTCAAATCTTGAACTCTATTTTTTCTTAAGCAAACATAACATTCTAGGAGCTTCAATAAAAGGAATATTTAAATCAACATATTCATAATCCCATTTACTAGAGCAATCACTCTTAAGTATCTCAATTTCAGCATCTAAGCTTTCTTTTTTTGCTTTATAAGCACAAATAATTGAATTTTTATTTGTTATTTTATCTAGTTCATCTACTATATCAAATAACGGATGAAAAGCTCTAAAGGTTACTAAATCAAAAGTCTTATCAACATCTTTTAAATCTTTTGATATTATTTCAACTCTATCATTTATTCTTAATGCAATAACAGCATTTGTTAAAAAACTAACTCTTCTACTCATTCTTTCTACAAGAGCAAATTTATTATTTTCAAAATATATCGCTAAAGGAATACCTGGAAGTCCAGCTCCTGAGCCAACATCACAAATAATAGAACTATCATTTATATGTTTCTCAATTTCTTTTACTGCTGATAAACTGTCCATTATATGCTTAGTTATAATTTGCTCATCTTTTGCACCAACTAATTTATAAGCTTTATTAAATAATTCAATTTCTGCTACGTATCTAAGCAATTTTGATATTTGATTATCACTAAGAGTAATATCTAAAGAAGCAGCACAGTCTCTTAATATTTTTTCATATTTCACTATTCTTTACTTCTCCATTTCTTTACATGAACCATTAATACAGCAACATCGGTTGTTCTTAAACCACTTATTCTACTAGCTTGTCCAATACTTCTAGGTCTTATTTGTTTACACTTTTCAATACCTTCAGCACTCATACCACTTACACTATCATAATCAAAGTCATCAGCAATTCTAATAGATTCTAAAGAAGAGAATCTTTGAACTTCCTTTTCTTGTTTTTTAATATAGCCTTCATATTTAACATCAAGTTGTGTTTGATATCTAATAGGTTCACTATATTGTTCAAGTTTTGGAATTTTTTTCATCATCTCATCTATTTCAACTTCTGGCATTTTTAATGCTTGGAAAGCATTTTTTTGATTATAAGAATGATGTCTTAACAAATCTTTAACACTTTCAATTTGACTTAATTTCTCTTTTAATCTTTCAAGTTTCTCATCTTTTTGAAGACCTACTTTATGTCCAATTTCAGTCAATCTTTGATCACAAGAATCATGTCTCATATTAAGTCTATATTCAGCACGAGAAGTAAACATTCTATATGGTTCTTTTGTGCCTTTTGTAACAAGATCATCAATTAATACACCTGTATAACTTTCAGCTCTTGATAGAACAATAGAATCTTCACCTTTAAGTTTTTGAGCTGCATTAATACCAGCAAGTAAGCCTTGACATGCAGCTTCTTCATATCCACTTGTTCCATTTGTTTGTCCAGCTACAAATAATCCACTAATTTTAATTGTTTCTAATGAAGGCAATAATTGAAGAGGATCCATATAGTCATATTCAACTGCATAAGCTGGTCTCATCACTTCTACGTTTTCAAGACCTTTCATTGTTCTCATAAATTCATTTTGGACAAATTCAGGTAAAGATGAAGATAATCCATTAAGATACATTTCTTCACTTTCAGCACCTTCTGGTTCTATAAAGATTTGATGTCTATTTCTATCTGGGAATCTTACAACTTTATCTTCAATGGATGGACAATATCTAGGTCCTTTACCTACGATTTTACCACCATAAAGTGGAGATAAGTGCATATGTTTTTTAATTACAGCATGAGTTTTTTCATTTGTCCAAGTAATATAACAAGGAATGGAAGGTCTATCTACTGTTTCATAGTCAAATGAGAATGGCATCATTGGATCATCACCTGGTTGTTCTTCAAGTTCTGAAAAATCAATTGAGGATCTTCTAACTCTAGCAGGTGTTCCAGTTTTCATTCTACCCAATGTAAATCCATGATTTCTAAGAGCTGTACCTAGTCCAATAGCGGCAACTTCTCCAAGTCTTCCACAAGGAGCATCATATTGGCCAATGAATATTTTACCTTCCATAAATGTGCCTGTAGTTAGTACTACAGTTTTAGAAGATATTTTATGACCTCTCTCTGTTATAACTCCTTGAATAATATTTTTATTATGGTCAATCATCAAATCCACAACTGTATCCATAAATAATTCTAAATTACTTTGTAGTTCAAGTGTATGTTTAGCTCTCATATGATAAGCAAATTTATCTGCTTGAGCTCTTGGAGATTGAACAGCAGGACCTCGTCTTCTATTAAGAATCCTATATTGAATCATAGTATCATCTATTAAGTGAGCCATTTCACCACCTAAAGCATCAACCTCTCTTACTATATTACCCTTCGCAAGTCCACCGATAGCTGGATTACAAGATAATCTTCCAATCGCATCTATATTTTGTGTTACTAATAAGGTTTTAAAACCAATTCTACTAGTAGCTAAACATGCTTCAATTCCTGCATGTCCACCACCAATTACTATAACATCATAATCCATATTTTTTTCCTTATTTTCCTACGCAGAATCCACCAAATACTTTATCAAGTACATCATCACTTGTAATTTCACCGGTTAATCCACCTAAAGCAGTAATTGCTGTATTTATTTCATGAGCAATAATATCTAAGCCCATATCAATAGAATTTAGATCTATTGCTGTTGATAAAGCTTCTCTTGCTTCTTCTAAGTGTTTATGTTGTCTACTAGATTCAATAACAAGAGTTGAATCATCTGAAATAGAAATACCCGATGCTGTTTTTTCTAAAATAGCATCAAATAAGTGATCCATTCCTTCTCCTGTAATAGTACTAATTGATATAGCTTCTTTTCTATGTTTGATATCTCTCTTTGTATATACTAAAATAGTTTTTGGATCGTCGATAATACTTCTATCAACTACGGTATTTTCATCAACTCCATCTACTAAATATATTATTACATCACAAATATCAAGAAGTTCTTTTGTTCTTTTAATACCTTCATTTTCAATTATATCACTACTAGTTCTAAGTCCTGCTGTATCATATAATCTAACTGGAATTCCTCTAATCACTGTTTGAGCTTCTATGTAATCTCTTGTTGTTCCTTGAATATCAGATACAATAGCTCTTTTTTGTTTTAATAATAAATTAAATAATGAACTCTTTCCAGCATTTGTACTACCTGCTAAAACTATTTTTACACCTTGAGAATATAATCTACCACTTTCATAAGTATTTGATAATGCAGTAATGGCATTTAGAGCACTATCTATTTGTTCTTTTGGAAAGTCAAAATCTTCTACTTCATCTTCTGCATAATCAAGTTGGACTTCAATTACTGCCATTGCACCTAATAATTGTTGTTTTATTTCTTCAATTTTATTATGTAAAGATCCTTCTAATCTACCTAGTGCTAGACCTCTTTCCATCTGTGATTGAGAGGTTACAAGTTCATGAACTGCTTCAGCTTGAGTTAAATCCATAGCACCATTTAAAAAAGCTCTTAGAGTAAACTCTCCACCTTTCGCTTGTCTCATACCATTTTTAGATAATAAATTCATTATCTCAGTAATAACAGCTAAAGACCCATGAGTTGTAATTTCAATAGCTTCTTCTTTTGTATATCCATGCCCTTCTCTATTAACAGAAAGGACAACTTCATCTATTTTGTGATTATTTTCTCCAACTATAAAGCCATGTAATAAAGTTGCATTTTTAGCATTTAATAAACTTTTTGGACGTGAAAAACAAGCAGATAAAGCTGTTAAACAATCTTTTCCACTTATCCTGATTATTGCCAATGCACTTTGATTCCAGCCTGTAGCTAGGGCATAAATAATGTCATCTGTATTAT
>NPIF01000445.1_pt1 | contig 27110 bp, 21 predicted proteins | sample 8637461 | NCBI WGS metagenome assembly NPIF01 (sample SAMN07420641, study PRJNA396082) | bioreactor metagenome | isolation source: sample BR12 brine-fed electro-methanogenic bioreactor BR | place: Japan: Kochi | collected 2016-12-09
GGCAGTATTGAGTACTGCCATGCCTTCACCGGCAGCAACCCATGGATCAGCCACCCTTCCGGTAATATCGAATCGACGAACGAGCATCTCAAGGATTGGTTTAGAGGATTCAACTGCTAAACTGGCGCCGATCTGAAGGATGCGGATTCCGACGAAAGTTTTGATCATCGAAGCAAATGTGCTTTTTAATTCCTTCGACAGCGTGAAGGCACCGATACCAACAATGATGGATAAAAAAATTGCTGGTTCCTGGAATATCTGCTGGAAGATTTCTAAAATAGTGTTCATCTATACATGTTACCAATTTGATTATTTTGGAAAACAATGGCTGATCTGCTGTCCCAGGGAATAGCCGCTAGTGTTGATGCCTGTTATTCTGTGCGAATTTCCCTGGTTTTGTACCTTGAGCCTCCATTCTCGAATTAAAAGGTCAAGACCATCTTTTTCTTATTATATATATTTTGCTCTTGTCTATAGAAAATTTAATAAGAGCGAGTGTGCTTATTCTCATTAGCTTGTGGAACATTTCTTAACCAAAGATCAATGAACTGATTAAAGAAGGATATTTTGATTTTGCGTTGAAAGAATTAGCTACCGTGAACGAAAAAAAGGACGGTATGTTTATGATGTTTTCTCGGCGAGAGTCAGGTTGAGACGTTAATAATGTGCCTGGTGTATTTCTCGATGAATAATATATAATAACCAGGTAAGCCTGCTTTCTGGTATTATCTGACAATCCCTTACAATCATGTGCATGCATCCTAACCCTCAATGAAATATTCTGAAGGAAAATACTATCTTAATCAACGCATCATAAATTCGTTATCGGAGGGGTTGTGTTCTCCATTTATCTTGCTCTGCAGCCCGGCAGGATATGGAAAGACCACTGCGCTTAAGTTGGCACTGGACTCCTTGGGAAGAAATGCATTCTGGATAAATCTGGAGAAGGTACATAATAATCCAAACTTATTCTTGGAAGAACTGGATCGACAATTTAACGGCGATTACAGAATTCCAAGCAGCATTAAAAATAATGAAAATATAGATAATAGATTCTTAGATTTACTCTCCTCACAAACTGGTGAATATTACTGCGTCCTCGATAACTATCATGTGATCGAGAACAATTCAATTCATGAGACAATCCAAAGACTGATCGCAGCTAAAATTCCGGGGTTGCATCTGGTGATAAGTTCTCGGCTGGACCCGCCATTTGCTCTTTCAAAGATCCATCTTCAGGGTGAGCTTTTTGAAATGCGTACCGCTCATCTGACATTTTCTCAAGAGGAAGCGACGGGATTAGTAGAATTTCGATCAGGGAAAGCTGTCCCTACTGAAGAATCCATAGAGATTTGGCACTTAAGCGAGGGGTGGCCTGCGCTGATATGTATTTTGGTTAAATATTTGGATGAAGGGTTCAGCAGCAGTATATATTCGAACCATATGCAAGCGGTTTATAGTTACTTCGAAGAGGAAATTTTCAGTTTTCAATCTCCCGAATTCCAAGAATTCCTTGTTAGAACAAGTATTTTAGAGCAGCTCACCCCAACAATTTGTGAAGCGGTTACCGAGCTAATTAACGCGAAGGACCTTTTTCGCACAGCTGCCAGAGCACAGTTGATGCTGCCGGATAAAAATGGCGCATTTCGCTTCCACAAAATATTTTCAGAATTCTTGCGGCAAAAATTAGCAGATCAGAAACCTCAATTGGTAGTTCCGCTTCACCAACGCGCAGCAGCTTGGTTCGAGCAACATGGTGTTTCTGATAAAGCTTTACGGCATACTCTGGAATCAGGCAATATCACTTCTGCGGTAGAAATGATTAATCTCCTGGGGTGGGATGCAATTCGTAAGGGCCAGCAGGCTGTTGTATTGCAGTGGATTCGACATTTGGAAAACATGATTTCTGGACCAATATCAGCTTTGAATGAAATCAAGGTCTTTGCACTGCTCCAGCAAGGTGAGGTGGAAGAGGCGGAGAGCATATTGGCTGAAATTTCAACGATTCGCGGCGTTCTTGCCTCGGCTATGATTGCACGCATTCATGGCCAATATGAGGTAGTTGAACGCGTTGCCTCAGATGTGCTTTCTAACGGATCTGCAGAAGACTTGCAGCTTCGATGTCAGATAGAACTGCAATTGGGTCTTGCCAGATTGATCGATAGGAAGGTACTACAGGCAGAAATCATGCTCAGCCAGGCATTGTACCACGCTGAGCAGATTGGAAATACGAACTTGATCCTGGCAACCACGATCGCTCTCTCGGCTGTATTTCACAATCGTGGTGACTACAGCCACGCTATTTCTATGCTGGAGCGAGTCTTGGCGCTTAACAATACCGATCTCTCTCCAGATGGGATTAGCAGCCAGTTCCGCTTAGGACAATTGCTGCTTGAGATCGGACAGATTGAAAAAGCTAAGGCTGCTGTAGAAAATGGGCTTGAGAAAGGTGCAAGTATTGTTTCACCAGAGTTCCTTGCTTACGGGCACATTGTACAAGCTCGAATTTCTCGCATAGAAGGGGACTTCACAAAAGCAGCCGAGCATCATCAGGCGGCAGCAAGACTGGCACCTAAAGGGGGCTTAATGCGAAAGGCCAATCTTGCTGAACGAATGAAGCTTTACCTTGTTTCCAGCGAGATCACCGTAGTTGAGAGTTGGGCTGCAGAACAGGGCTTGATCCCTGAAAATGCCGAATATACAGGGGACGAAGCTTATTTGGTATTAGCCCAATTGAAGCTACAAACAAACCAGGCAGAAATTGCTGTTCAGGTTCTTTCCAAGCTTGTCCAGAATGCGCAAGATAATGATTGGGTGAATGCCTCGCTTCTAATACTTCCATGGCTTGCCATCGCCCAAATGAAAGCAGGAAAATCCAGCTTGGCCGAGGAAACTTTTATTGAAGCACTGCAAATTTCCGCTCAACACGGTTATTGTTTAGCCTTTATTGAATTGTTTAATAAATACCCTCTATTGGTACAAACGTTATTATCTTTGGCAGCCGAGCGCGGTGTCGAAACTGAGCATGTCACAAAACACACGACCAGCAAAGCATCTTCGGAATCAGAAAAAACAAATCCGATTGTGCTGAAAACTGTTGCTCCGTCCTCCAAATGCTTTGAGGTGCGGCTTTTTGGCGGGCTTCGAGTTTTCCGAGACGGGATGGAAATTGCGGAGAATGGGTGGCGCACAGAGAGTGCTCGTGATCTGCTCGCACTCCTGGCGATCAATTACAATCGCCCAATCCCAATTGATCTGCTAATAGATAACCTCTGGCCGCAGCGTGCTGACAGCAAGATACGGCGATTGTTTCATACCAACCTTTATTACTTGCGACGAACGCTGTTGCATGATGGTGAAAATCAGGAACTATTCATACACTGTTCGGGTAACTATTCAATCAACCGGGAGTTCTTTTGGATTGATCTGCAGCACTTTGATGATCTTGTTGCTGGTCAGCCAGATATTGCTTGCTTAACTAATGCACTTCAGGTAGCAACTGCACCATGCTTGTTGGGCTTTTACAAAGACTGGGCTATTGAAATCCAACAACAGTATGATCAGCAGATTTTTCAAGCGCATATCAAGCTGGCGCATTTACACGCCAGGAACGGTGATCTGCATGAAGCGATCGGCAGCGCCGAAAAAGCATTAGAGAAAGACCCCCTCGATGAGAACCTGGCGCGTCAACTGATGGGATGGTACTATGCCCTCGGAAACCGGGCTGCTGCAATAATGTGTTACGAATCTTTGCGACAGAACCTGGCAAAGGAACTGAGCATTGAGCCATCATTGGAGACCCTCAACTTAGCTGCAGAAATTAGCAAGAAATAGATCGCCTGCTCACTCCATCGTTAAAGTAATACCCATGCCGACTGGTATGGGTTTTTTTGTTGATTCGGTGTTGTTTGGTTGTTGAACGGCATTTTTATAGTATGAGTACAAAACTTTTTTACTCAAAGGAGAAAAAATGTCAAAACAAATCATCATTCGTGGAGATGACTTCGGTGTAACTCATGCTGCCAATGAGGGCTTTCGCCTATATGCTGAAAAAGGCGTGATATCAGCATGGTCGATTATGGCACCCTGCCCGTGGTTTAGTGAAGCCATTGAGATCGCCAAGGAATACCCCAATGTGGACTTGGGAATGCATTTGACCCTGATGTCCGAATGGGCTGGATACCGCTGGGGTCCGGTTCTGGGAGCTGATAGGGTTCCTTCCCTGGTTGATGACAAAGGATACTTTCCTGTAAATCCCACACAATTTCTGAACGTTAGCCCGGTTCGAGAAGAAGTCGAAGCTGAATTGCGTGCTCAAATTGAACGTGTGCTTGCTGCTGGTGTGAACTTGTTATACATCGATAACAGTCATGGCAATATCCTGCATATGCTTCCGATGGTTAATGAAGTTGCCAACCAATTGATCAAGGAATACAACCTTCAGGCATCTCCGTTTGTATTTGATCCTACTCTCGAGGTTATCTCATCTTCTGCTCCTACCGTGGAAGCTAAAAAGGAAGCCTATTCCAAATGGTTAGATACTCCTCAAGTTATTCCAGGTTATCGTTTTGTTGTTGTCCACCCAATGCTGGATCATCCTGAAGCCCGCGCTCTCCATTTGCCGCCCGAAATGGATGTACCTTTCCTCCAAGATATCATCCTGCATAACATTGCAGACACCAAAGCGGTGGCTACAGATGAATTTGCCCAAATCCTCAAGGATAAGGATTATGAGCTCGTTCACTATCACAATCTCCCGAAATCGGCTCAGAAACATGCCATTGAGGTTTGGCCTCCAGAAGTTCTTACTCAGATGTTCACTATGATGGGCGCAAGCGCTGAAGTGATCGAACAAGTAGTCTCAATGAGCCAATCATAAACTCGCTTATCTGCTAAAAGCATTTGATTACCAGAAAATTCAGGGGTTTTTTGACAAGGCAATCTTCCGTCAAGAAATCCCTGTAATTCTCTGGTTGAAAATAAGGATATTGCATGTCAATTGATCAAGAAGTAGTTATCGTATCTGCCTGCCGGACACCAATTGGGAAATTGATGGGTTCTCTCTCTACCCTTGGACCTGGGAAACTAGGCTCACTTGTTGTAGGAGAATCGTTAAAAAGAGCAGGGATTTCAGCAAACTTGGTAGATGAAGTCATTATGGGCAATGTTTTGAGCGCAGGCTGGGGACAAGGTATCGCGCGCCAAGCTGCTATCGGGGCGGGAATACCAATAAGCACTCCCTCATTTGGGGTAAATAAAGTTTGTGGATCAGGACTGAAATCAATCATCCTCGCTGCGCAGGCGATTCGTCTTGGAGATGCCGATATTGTCATCGCTGGAGGAACCGAATCGATGTCAACCGCTCCACACCTACTGAAAGGTATACGCCAGGGGAAAAAATTGGGAAACCTTTCCACGCAGGATTCTTTGATCCACGATGGCCTGACGGATGTGTTCGAGAATGTCCATATGGGGATTACTGCAGAAAATATCGCTAGTTCTGATAAGATTTCTCGCCAAGAGCAGGATGAATTTGCGTTACAAAGTCAACAAAGAGTACAGGCAGCAGAACAAGCCGGACGATTCAAAGAAGAGATCACACCTGTTGAAGTAACACTCAGAAAAGGAGCATCGATGGTCTTCGAAAAAGACGAACATCCACGTCCAGACACAACACTGGATGATCTTTCTAGACTCAAGCCGGCTTTTAAACCTGATGGAACGGTTACAGCAGGTAATGCTTCTGGAATCAATGATGGAGCGGCTGCATTGGTGGTAATGAGCAAACGGCGAGCCAGGCAAATGGGGTTGACTCCCTTGGCTGCCATCAAAGCGTATGCTTCAGCAGGGGTTGAGCCGAGTCAGATGGGGTTAGGACCAATCCCGGCAACAAAAAAAGCATTCCAAAAGGCCGGTTTGTCTACCCAGGACATCGAATTAATTGAAATCAACGAAGCATTTGCGTCACAATCGATTGCGGTCATCAGAGAACTCGATTTACACGAAGATATTGTCAATGTGAACGGTGGCGCAATTGCCCTTGGTCACCCGATCGGAGCATCAGGTGCTCGAATTTTAGTTACCTTGCTGTACGAAATGGTACGTCGAAATGTCACCCTCGGACTGGCGACATTATGTATTGGCGGAGGTATGGGGACCTCAATGATTCTTGAGCGGATTTGATCTGGGGTAAATGCAAATGAAGACATACATAAATAAGATATGTACAGCTGACAAGGCTGTCTCTCAAATTCACGATGAAGACATTGTTGCGACTGATGGTTTCGTGGGCACCGGTTTTGCCGAAGAAATCGCAATTGCATTAGAAAAACGTTTTATTGAATATGATCATCCACGTGATTTGACGCTGATCTATGCCGCTGGTCAGGGAGATGGTTTGGAACGCGGACTCAACCATTTTGCACATCAAGGCATGGTCAAACGTGTCATCGGGGGACACTGGGGATTGGTCCCCAAATTGCAGAAACTTGCCCTGAACGATGAAATAGAAGCCTATAACCTCCCACAGGGAGTTATCACGCATATGTTTCGAGATATTGCGGCTCACAAACCACGGACGATCACTCATGTTGGGCTGAATACGTTTGTTGATCCCAGGAATGGTGGGGGGAAAATTAACAGTTGCACAGAGGATGATATTGTAGAGCTTATCGTATTCGACGGACAAGAGTATTTGGCCTATAAGCTGCCAGTTGTTGATGTGTCCATTGTGCGTGGGACTACAGCTGACCCGATGGGGAATATCAGCATGGAAAAAGAAGCACTCACATTGGAAGCACTTTCTGTCGCCATGGCGGCAAAAAACTCAGGGGGAAAGGTAATCGTTCAAGTAGAACGGATTGCCAAACAGGGATCTTTGAATCCAAGAGATGTGATCATCCCTGGAATTATGGTTGACCATGTGGTTCTAGCTGAGCAGGAAAATCACTGTCAGACTTTTGCGACGGCTTACAGTCCAGGTTTTTCTAGTGAGATCGCAGTTCCGCTGCAAGAAATGCCAGCGATGCAATTGGATATTCGGAAAGTGATTGCTCGCCGAGCGTTTTTCGAGCTTCGTCCTGGTGAAGTTGTTAACCTGGGCATTGGTATGCCCGAGGGGGTTGCCGCAGTTGCAAATGAAGAGGAGTTTCTGGATCAGATCACTTTGACTACAGAACCGGGAACCATAGGAGGAATGCCAGCAGGTGGGCTGGATTTTGGCGCTTCGGTAAACATGCAGGCTTTAATTGACCAGCCGTACCAGTTCGACTTTTATGATGGCGGAGGGCTGGATATTGCCTTTTTAGGACTGGCCCAGGTTGATAAACACGGAAATCTGAACGTTAGTAAATTTGGATCACGATTGGCGGGTGCAGGAGGCTTTATTAATATCAGCCAGAATGCCAAGCGGGTAGTCTTTACGGGAACCTTCGCTGCTGGCTCTATGGATATCAAAGTAATCGATGGCCGGTTATCAATTGAAAAAGATGGGCATGTAAGTAAGTTTGTTGATCTGGTGGAACAGATCACTTTTTCTGGCCAGACAGCTCTTCAGAGCAACCAGCCCGTCTTGTTCGTAACCGAGCGGGCGGTATTTCGATTGGTGCAAACTGGTCTCGAACTAATAGAAATCGCACCAGGAGTCAATCTTGACAGAGATATTTTGGCAAAGATGGATTTTCATCCTGTGATGCAAGATCCGCCCAAATTGATGGATCCGCGGATTTTCCAACCAGGCTGCATGAACCTCAATAACTTTTGAGTAATAGATGATTAGAAAGGATTGAATATATGAACGATAAAGTGATTGTAGTAACAGGGGGAGCTGCAGGTATTGGCAAAGCGACCGTCGAACGATTCAAAGAAGATGACTATCGGGTTGTTTTTTGTGATCTAAATGTTGAGCAAGGAAGAGCAACTGCTGATTTGTTGGGTGCTGAATTTTACAAAGTGGATGTCAGTGATCGTATAGGCGTACAGCAGTGGATAGATGAAATTGAAAAAAAGTATCGACGAGTGGATGTTTTGATCAATAATGCAGGCATTACCCGAGATGGTTTATTTGTAAAGGTATCGCATGGGGAGTTGATAAAACAAATGCCTGAGGCAGACTTCGACCTGGTAATGAAGGTAAACCTGAAAGGATGTTACTGCTGTGCTCAAGCCGTGGCTCCACTGATGGTCCGCCAAGGTGGTGGGGTGATCCTAAATGCTTCTTCGGTTGTTGGCCTGGATGGAAATTTTGGACAAACTAATTACGTTGCTTCAAAATCTGGCGTAATTGGGATGACCAAGGTATGGGCAAGAGAATTAGGGAAACATGGGATTCGGGTGAATGCGGTCTGCCCTGGTTTTACTGCAACCGAGATGGTGAAGGCAATGCCTGAAAAAGTCCTCGAGAGTATGAAACATAAAACCCCGTTGGGCCGTCTGGGTACACCAAGGGATATTGCAAATGCCTATTTCTTCCTTGCATCTGATCAGGCGGCTTTTATTTCTGGGGCAGTGCTGCGTGTGGATGGCGGTATTGTTTTGGGTACATGAACCAAAATGCTCGGGCAAGATTTTTTATAACAAATCAGTTTAATGCTCAATTCTAAAAGGAGAACTGAAATGAATAAAGTCACACTAAAACATCGCATTTTGTATGGATTTGGTTATATGGGGGTGTTGGTCACAGGGATGGTATTTACAACATTTGTCACCTATTACTATCTTCAGCATGTCAAACTAAATCCAGCCTGGGTAGGGGTTGGATTCGGGATAGTAAGCGTCTGGGAAGCGGTCATTGCACCATTTATTGGTTACATATCTGACCGCACTCGTACTCGCTGGGGGCGCCGCAAACCTTATATTGTGGTCGGCATTCCACTGCTTGCCCTGTTTTTCTGGCTGGTGTTCAATCCAATCTTTGACGCAACTCAACCCGTACTGGCTGTGGTATGGTACATGATCACGCTGTTCATTGTGGATAGTCTTTTCATGATGATCGATGTGAATTGGCAAGCCGTGAACGCCGAGATGAATGTGGATCTGGAATCCAGATCACAACAAGGAGCAATTGTGGGTGTGCTTTCCATGTTTGGCGTGGCAATCGCGTCTGCAGCCACGCTTCCGTTGGCAGAAAAGTTTGGCTGGTCTGCTACTGTAACCGTGATCGCGCTTTTCTCAACAGTTGTGGGCTATATTGGTGTATTGGGCTTAAAGGAAAATCCCAATTACTCCAAACCACAGGCGCTGGCTTTAAAGGATGCCGTACGATTGACGGTCAAATACCGCCCAAGTCTCTACTTCATGGGATTGGGAACCATCGTCAAGATTGCTATGTACTCGATCACAACAATGATCCCGCTGTTTGCAGTCTGGGTATTAAATATCTCAGAAGGTCAAAGCGGCTCTCTTTTGTTAGCCAGCTCAGGGGGGATGCTGATCTTCTTCCCAATCGCCAGCATGGTTATCAACAAGATCGGTCCTAAAAAAGCCCTCACTATTGGATTTCTTGAAGTAAGTATTATATGTTTGATCTTGCTTATGCCGATAAATACGCTCTGGATCATAACTGTGCTGTTTGGACTGCTCGCAATTGGATTCTCATTCATGATGCTCAGTCTGATGATCATGCTCTCTGACGTGATTGATGCCGATGCTATCGAGGTTGGTCAGAGACGTGAGGGTATTTATAACAGTAGTTATGCTCTTGTACAGCGGCTGGGTGCGTTCTTGTTTAGTGTATCGATGGGTCTTGTGCTCAATTGGGTTGGTTTCCAGACAACTTTAACTTCTCAATCACAGGGTGTTCTAACCGCGATCAAGATGTTAATGGCGGGGGCTCCACTGCTCGTGTGTCTGATTGGTTTGTTCTTGATCGCCAAGTACCCGATCAGTGATGCGCAAGCTGAGGAAATTCGGAATAAGGCGATTAAACAGAGAGAAGAATTTTCAGGGGAGCTAGTAGCAGATAAAACATCACAGGAAAACTAGGAGAAAATTATTTCCGGATAACTGGATGTAGAATAACTGATTTTTTATAAAGACCACCTCATAAAAGGTGGTCTTTATGCTATTTCATATTATCGGTGATGTGATTGATTAGAACAAGTGCTTCTCATTCACGTCCATGAAGTTATGCCACAGTAACTGGTGGAGTATACCTGTGACTACATAGATATACTCCACCGCTTCTGATTGTTGAGAGCCCTTCCCATGTTGTCGTCTGGACGTATGCTTGAACGTTCTCAATGGGAAGTCTTTTTGTTGACTGGTAATCCCGACAAAAGGCGGGATACTTCGCTGCGTTTGCATGACGGATACTGGGGGTACATTGTGTGGAATTCTCAGTTGATGCAATTTTTCCAAGGTATTGCTTATGGGTACATATCCTCATATCAACGTATTCCGGCGGGAGTCACCATGTTAATTCTGATTACATCGTTTCTCTACGACTTTTTTCAGTCGTTCATAAGTACCATCCGCTCTTGAAAATGGGCATACTCTCACACAGATCGAACAACCTAATGTCTCATTGAAATAAGGATAGCATTTCTCACGCACGATGCAGGTTCTCTGGTACCCAATATTTCCAATCTTCTCAGACCCAAGCATTTTTTTCTCGAGGATTGCACCAGTCGGGCATGCTTTTTGACAGCGTCCGCATAGTGCACAATATTTTTCGATCCATTGATGTTCATTTGAATCTGTATATTGAAAAATCGGTTCCTCAATGAATATCGGCGCGATGCGTTGTCTTTGCCCATATTCAGGTGTTATTAAAAGTCCATTGCTGCCACCCCAGCCCAATCCCGCTTTAACTGCTAAAGGTACTGTGTTTACGAGTCCACCGAGTGGGTGATTTGCCTGGCAGCGGATTGCGTGGTTCTTGCGAAGCCATCTCGCGATGTCATTCACAGCTAACCCTAGTGAGTTATATACAGATAGCACTTCTTCTCCAGCACTCAGGTCGGGAGCGGTATCAATTTTCTGCCTGTCCATTTCTTGAATTGCTACTAAAGCATATTTGAATAAAATTGCCTTGCCTCTAAAAATTATCTCTTGGGGAACTTCAGTAAAACCAAATGATACACGCCATTTTTCCCACGCATATTCGGATAGTGCTTGCCAGAGCGCTTCGTTTGGATAGCTTTGTAAATATTTACTTTTGGAAACCTTGTTCTGTCCATTTTTTTCAAGAGATTCTGTGTAGGTGGAAATATCTGTAAAGGATCTTCTTCTCGCTCCTATAATTCCAATAACATTACTTGCCATAATTTTGAAGAACTTGGGGAAATTCCTTGGGTACATTGAGCGGAATTTATCTGTAAAGAGATTTCCACGCTTTCCCAATTTTTTTCTATACTCTTTGGAAGCAAAATATGCGAAGCCCTCCAGAGGGGCGTCATCTTTTGCTAGTAGTACTTGCGCTGGGTGCTTTTTTATGATCTCTATGTATCTTGTTTCCTGCCTCGATGTGCTTGGTGATAGTTGTGGCATGGATTTCCTTATCTGGTCGGTATTCCTTTATTTTATCAATCATGCAGGCGTATGAAATTAAATTTGATTATGTTTAGGAAATTCCATTTTGCATAGAACTAGCATTATATACAAGAATACTGATCGACTGTGGAAGACTGTAAGGTTTTCCACAGTGCATGCTGTAGAAGATACCTTCCTTTTCTAAGCGAAAACAACTTACGCGTAAAAAGAACTCCCCTACAGATCATGTTGTGAATTTGAACCCATCAAGGTTTTCTGGTACGGAATAAAAAAGCAGGCATGGTTGCAATTTGATCAACTGTCCCGGGTGGTATATGCAGCTTTTCAGCGATTTGTTGATAGAAATCCACTGAGTGTGCAGGTCGAAACATTCGCATATTCAATATTCTAACGATCGGCATCTGGAGAAAACGAGGGAAGTTTGAGATCTTGTAAAAGTTCTTGATCTCTTCAAGATTAGCATCGGATGTCGCATCGGCGATCAGCAGTTCTCCCCCTGGTTTAAGGACGCGCCAACATTCCCCAAAACCCTTCAACGGATCAGGCCAATGTTTTGCGGAGCCAAAACTATACACGATATCAAAACTATCATCAGGGAATTGCAGATCTTGTGCATCCGCAACCTCAAAGTGTATTTCATGCCCACTTTTTTTGGCGCGTTTTTGTGCGCGTGCAATTTGATCTGTGGATAGATCGATGCCTGTTATCTGGATATGTGGATACATCTTTTTTAACCGGATTGCAGATTGTCCCCCTCCGCATCCGACGTCGAGCAGACGGAGATCTCTCTTCTTCGCAAGGATCTTATCAAGATTTCCGTACTGGATGATAAAAGTATGCAGGTTTAGGGCGCGCTTCCCGATCAGGTTATCGTGAAGCCATGCTTGGAGATTTGTGTACCTTTGCGGTATTTTATTTGTCATGGGTTTTGATCCCTTCTTTTTTAATTTTTTGTATTTAACGAATTGCATGCTGTATCATTCATAGCTTAATCAGATTTTTATGATATTTACTTTGCATTTCACATATTTAATAAATCGTTATTATTGATACAGCGGGGATTATTTTTATGTATTAACAATCCCGGCCCTACAGATCAGGGATCTATTGCTCCATCTTTGTTGGGATATTGACATTCCCTGTTCTCTGCAGCAAAATATATACTGTTGTTGCTTGTTAAACTTGTCACGATTAAAGCAGGTGACAGAACGAGCCATAGGATTTTTCAATGATTGCACCCGAAAGATGGTCCACATTCAAAAGCGTAAATTATCGGGGAAAACATGGTGCAAAAATTCCAGAAAGCAGCGCATATGGACTATAAACGGATCGTAAAATCTGTCTTGCAAGAGGATGCTTCTTTTCCTTACGTTCTTATCTACGAACATGATAAAACGAAAGTGTATCGTATTGATCTTCCAACTCCGCTCATCCTAAGAATTCTTGAAGGGGACACATCATCGCAAGAATATCGTGCTGCACTTCAATCCGAACTGGCTGCGGATGATGATCTGACATCGAAAATTATGCATTGGGAAACAAGAGAAATAAATAAACAGCCCCATGGTATCCAGTTCCAAACTTTCATACCGGGAGAGCCAATTGCCCAGTTTCCTAATGAGGAAGAATCCAAAGCAGTCGTTCATGCAGTGTATACACTACACCAAAGGCTTTCTCAGGCAGCAGAAAGAATCGGTACAAATTCAGCAGCAAGCATCCATGCGCTTATTAACCAGATCATGCCTGCGGTTAGGGACTGTCCGATAAAAACAGCTGCAGCACAACTGTTGGCTCAACCCAGGTATCATGAACTGATATCACAACCTGACCAAACCTTGATCTATGGCGATCTTTGGTATAAGAATCTTTTGTGGGAGAGGAACGGGAGCGAAACCGTTGTCCGCTTTGTGGATATTGATCCATTAGTTATGGGTCCGGCGATCCTGCAACCCGCTATACTGTTCTCATCTTATTTCTTGTTCACCAAGCTGCTGTTTGAACCAAATGCAATGGATACTTTTGATTTGGAAAAATATTTATGCTTTTGGCCTGAGCAGCTAAATGAATTTGATATGCTGTTAATGATGCTTGTGTTTCCGGTGGGGTTGGGGCTGCTCAAAGAATTTCAGATCTCCCAAGCCGGAGATCTTGATCCACAACTTCGCCGTGCTACAATGAACCCTTTTGAACAGAGTATCGCTTTCCTCAATAGATACATGACAGAACGCAATCATTCCATGCAACTATTAAGGTAAGAATATTTATATTCTTGCAACTATGTTTTGTTATGATTTGTGGCTAATTAACCTGTTTTTATTTTACTAACCACCATATTTGTTTTTCAAAGTAACTATCAATATCAGCATTCAGGGGCGTAGCGCCTAAGGATGGATGCCTTATTTCGCAAAACACGGTATGTGTCATTGGTTAATTCTTGTGATTACAATCTTAAATTAATTGTTTACTGCTTGACCAAGTAACATTCTACTTATACTATTAGAAGTAAGAGATTTGATGAAAGCTCTTACATCTAATATGAAAAATCAAAACACAAATTCAACTATCTATGATGTGGCAGAAGAAGCAGGAGTGAGTATCGCCACCGTATCCAGAGTGATTAACACGCCGAATAAAGTAAGAAAGGAAACGAGGGAAAAAGTCCTGTCGGCCATTGATTTACTTAAATTTGAACCCAAAATAGTTGCCAGGGAGCGTGCCCGTAAAAATATTGGGCGAATAGGCGTAATTACTCCCTTCTTTACTTCACCTTCTTTTTCCAAGCGATTGTGCGGGATCGCATCCAAAGTAATGGATTCAAAATATGAATTTACTATTTACCCGGTGAATTCAATGGACTCCCTAAATAATTATTTCACCCGGCTGCCATTTTCCGGGCAAATAGATGGTGTGATCATTATGACTTTACCCGTTGACCAACCGTCATTTGAGCGGCTAAGGAAAAGTTCGATCCCCACCTTGCTTGTTGAAAATCATTGTGATGGTTTTTCCAGCATCGAAATAGATAATTTCAATGGTGGAAAGATCGCTGCGGATTATTTTATTAATAAGGGGCATACAAAATATGCATTTATTGGAAATACCGTGACACAAGAGTATTCATTGCATCCTGAAGATGATCGGCTAAATGGGTACCGCAAAACACTCACAAAAAACGGATTCGTGATATCTGATGATTGTATAAAACTGCCAGGATTACAGCATGTCAATCCAGATACTCAGATAGAGCTGTTGTTTGATATGGATCAACCACCGACAGCGATATTCGCTGCCACAGATGAGTTGGCACTACGTGTCATGAAAGTTGCGAGGAAGAAAGGTATCCGAATTCCTGAAGACATCGCGCTGATCGGTTTTGATGATATTGAATTTGCTGAATACATGGAACTTACAACAATCAGCCAGTCTTTATTTGAAAGCGGTGTATTAGCGGCAGAACGTTTGATATCTCAGATTGAGAATCATAAAAGACCTGTTGAAAGAACATTCCTACAATTGAAATTAATCGAACGAAGAACTGCTTGAATAACATAACGGAAAAAACCAGGTAATTAGAAACATAATTATACAAATGAAGGAGAATAGAGAGAGGGAATTTAAAACGAGTAAATAAAGAATAGATAATTTACTAAAGAATGCAGAAGTAAAAACAAATTTGGTCGCATCAAAACTGTAAAGCTTTTCTCATGCTGCGGTAATCCGGGATATTGCTTAACGTAAATAGAATCAATACCTCCAGAAGATTAGGAAGACGAAATTAGAAAAACATTATTTATACGAACTCTACAAAGGAATTTCATATCTTATGAAAGGCGATGTCATTATTATTGAACAACATCATAGATGTGTTGCCCATATTATTGTCGACACGATAAACAAGGAAATACAAAGTAAAAATGGGCGATATACGATTTCTGTGGCAGGTGAATCTGGTAGCGGAAAGACTGAGATTGGCAACGCTTTGAAAATTGAATGCAAAAAGCGGGGTATTGATTCGATTGTCATTGGTCAGGATGATTACTTTTTCCTTCCCCCGAAATTGAATGACGTGCAAAGGAGAAATGATTCCGAATGGCTTGGACCGCATGTTGAAGTGAATCTTGAGCAGCTCAACCAGAATCTATTCGATGCGCTCAAGAATAAAGATGAAATAGTAAAACCGCTAATCAGCTATGATAAGGATTTAATTGAAGAGGAAATAATTAACTTGAGAGGAATAAAAGTGGTCATTGTAGAAGGTACCTATACATCTTTGTTAAAAAATATCGATACACGTATTTTCATTGATAAAAACCGTCTGGATACGATGGCTCATCGGCAGAAAAGAGGTCGTGGAAAAGAGTTCGGAGATCCATTCATAGAAAATGTTCTAAAAATTGAACATAAGATAATTGCCGGACATAAACATCTTGCTGATATCGTTGTAAATAAGGATAACTCCGTCATTGTAAATCAGAACGAAGTGATTGATGACTGTAAAGAATAAGGTTCAATTAATCACATATCCCGATTCTCTTGGCGGGGACCTGAAACATCTTTCTAGCATTCTCGAAACCTTTTTCCCTGATGTTTTTGAAGGTGGAATCCATATTCTTCCTCCTTTTCCATCTTCTGGAGATAGAGGATTCGCGCCAATAGCATATTTTGAAATCGAACCTCAATTTGGGACCTGGAATGACATACAAAGACTTTCTAAAAAATATGATATTTTGCTTGATTTGATGATCAATCATATTTCTGCAAGATCAGAATATTTTCAGGATTTTCTCAAAAATGGAGCGAGATCGAAATATGCAGATCTCTTTATACCTATAGACAAAATCTGGACTACTGGCGAACCCGAAAAATCTGATTTGGAAAAAATCTTCCTGAGAAGAAATATCCCTTTCTCCGAGTTTCTGATAGAAAGCACTGGGAAAAGTGTAAGGGTATGGACAACCTTTGGAAAAACGGATCCATCTGAGCAAATTGACCTGGATATCAATTCAGATGCGACAAGGAGACTCATCGAAGAGATCTTCCAGAATTTTTCAGATAACAACATTCATATTGTGCGTGTAGACGCGGTTGGTTATCTGATAAAAAAACCCGGTACATCTTGTTTCTTTGTTGAACCAGAAATTTTCGAAGTACTTGATTGGATTACTGAAGTCGCTAAAAAGAGGAACATTGAGTTATTACCTGAGATTCACTCTCATTATTCTATTCAATACAACCTATCTGATCATGGCTACTGGATTTACGATTTCATACTTCCATATCTCGTGCTTGAAACGTTGGTGAGCAGACAAAGCACAAATTTATACTCATATCTATCGAATAGACCATACAATCAATTCACGATGCTGGATTGCCACGACGGCATTCCTGTCAAACCTGACCTGAATGACCTGTATGATTCAACTGAAGTAAGAAAGATAATTGATACATGCCTCAAGAGAGGAAGCAACCTAAGTCTGATCTATTCTCCAGACCACAAAGATAAGGATGGATTTGACGTTCATCAAATCCGTGGGACCTATTACTCGCTGCTAGATTGCAATGATGACGCATATCTCGCCGCAAGAGCAATACAATTCTTTGTCCCCGGTATACCGCAGGTTTATTATGTTGGATTGCTCGCCGGGGAAAATGATTTTTCTAATTACCGCGAAAGTGGTGATGGACGAATAATCAACAGGCATAATTACACAATAGATGAAATAGAGACCAGGACAAAGGATAAAGTAGTGCAAAGATTGATCAAGCTGATCAAATTCCGCAACACCCATCCTGCATTTAATGGTGAGTTCTCATATGATATTGTCGACAGTCAGACAATTTTCTTGAAATGGATGAAGGATGACAATTCTTGTATGCTCCACATCAATTTGCGGTCTTATCGATCAATGATTCATTATTCCGATAGAAAAGGCGACATAAAGGAATACCTGATATAAAAAGATTGCTTTATCAACAATAGGTTTATCAATATTCTGCTCCCACTGGCTGCTATTGTATTGTGGCTACCTTATGATGAATCAAAGATATGGAAATTTATCTAGATCTTTACTTCTTTGATTATTTTCGGTACATATCTTTATGGTGTGCAAGATGAGGAAAGAAAGGCTTATGTTCGTAAGGTTGCCTTTACTCTTTCTGGGCTCAATAATAGATCTAAAGCATCATTGATGCTAGCAGCAACGATATCAGAGGCAAGTAAAGTCTGGCTTGCTAAACCTTCAGGCCCTAACACTGCAATACCCAAAGCGGATTTTTTCAACATATCAACATCGTTTGCGCCGGCCCCAATCGCAACCACGTTCTGAGGACCAAGATTGGTGATGAAATCTCCCTTGCTTTGGACTTCGTTGTTGTTTTTTACTGTGACCAGATTCACACCGATTTCATTTGAAATGGCTTCACCCGTTCCGTGCATATCTGCAGTAAGTATGTAGATATGGTAGTTTTGGCGTAGTCTTATCAACCGTTCGGCTACACCAGCAATGATCTTTCCATCTAAAGCCAATGTTCCATTGAGATCCAATACAAGATATCGGAGATGAGTGTAGTTTGATTTTTGAGTGTTCATTGACAAGATTTTCTTCCTCTGTAAAAGTAGTGATGCGTGATATGTCTGTATGATTACTAATGCAATGTGGTGGACTATTCAATCTTGTAGTTGAGTGCAAAATCTATAAACGTTTTATGTAAATTTGAATTGGTACGGCTGGGATCATATGCGATCATTATCTTCCTGGTTAGATGCAAGCCTCCGATGTCGACTACACAAAGATCACTGGTATTGCTTGCATGGGATGAAATAAATCCTATTCCGAGTCCACTCCTGATTGCATTCACAACCCCTTGTGTGCTCCCTAAAACTAATGCGACCCTGCAATTTGAAAGCGGCAATCCATGATCTTTGAGGGCATTCTCGATGGTTTGTCTTGTTCCGGAACCTTCCTCGCGCAGGATCAGTGGTTGATCGTGTAGATCTTGAAGCTGGATACTTTCTCTCTCTGCAAAGGGGTGTTGTGGGTGAACAGCAAATACGATCCTGTCTTCCACCCATTCGATCATCTGGTAACCAGGTAGCTGTGTGGCGGCACCAATAAAACCGATTTCGCAATCTTGATCAATCAGTTTTTGTGATACGTCACGTGTATTGGCTACATTCAGACGAATATCTACTTCTTTGTATTCTTCCTGGAAGGCAAGCAATACATGTGGCAGAAGATAATTCCCCGGAATGGCACTGGCGGCGAGGCTTAAGGAACCTTTTACCGTAGATTGGACTTCATTGATCTTGGATTGCATACTGCGATATTGATCCACAATAGTTTGGGAGTGTTTGAGAAATATTTCTCCCGCCGGGGTAAGTGATAAGACGCCTGGTACTCCTCGTACCAACAATGTACAGGATAAAGATTTTTCCAGAGCTGTTATTTGCTGACTGATTGCGGATTGACTGATACCAATTTTTTTAGCAGCTTCGGAAAAACTTCCGCACCGCACAATTTCTATGAAGGCTTCTAGATATGTTATTCTCACGCTTGACAAGTCCTCTCGCTAACCATATAATAAGTTATACTAAAGTATATCATAAATAAAACTTATAATAAAGATGTTCTTTTACATGCAATAACAGAAATAATTCATTGAACTGATGCAGACGATAGTTCTTTGTTGTTACTTCGGAGTAGAAAAATCACATTACCAACTGTCAAAAACTATTTGATTGCACAAGTATCGCACGATTTTAAAAAAAAGGATGGTAAGGAGCTAGAACGTGTCTATTACGCTTGCGTTGACAGCAAAGTGGCCAACATACCCAAAACGCTTGGATTGGATTGTCGAAAACGGATTTGCTTTGGAATATGCACCAGATCCAGAAAAACTGGAATCATTTTCAACACGAATTGATCCATATCTGCAAAAAGGGGTACCAGTCCGTTATCATGCCTTTTTAAGGGGATATGAAATTGGGCATAGTGATCAAGCCTTGGCAGAACGGGGATTGTATATGCATAAAAAAATGATGGATCATATCCTGGGAAAAGGGGAACCGGTAATGACCATACATATTGGGCTCAATCAAAAAGATCCCATTGATAACAACACAGCGATCAAAAATTTAAAAAATCTAGTGGATTATGGAAAAGCGCTGGATATGACTGTGTGTCTTGAGAATTTGCGTACAGGACCGACAAGTGATCCAGCGACTGTTTGGGAATGGGCGGAGAAAGCTGGTTCTCAAATTACTTTGGATATTGGGCATGCTGTTTCCAGTGATCGTGTCAAGCATGGATTAGTGACTCCATACGACTTCATCAACACATTTGCTGATCGATTACATGAGATTCATTTATATGGAAAAGAAACGGATCGTCATCATCCACCGAAGGAACTTTCTGAAATAAAAGGGATTTTGGATATTGCCGTAGAGACAAAATGTGATTGGTGGACAATCGAACTTGATGATTATGACGAAGTTCTTTTTACCAGACAATTAGTGTCTGGTTATCTTAAAAAAGGAGTGTGATTTATAAGACTATAAAAATTTTTGTATAAAAAAGATCTGTTTTGAGCATTAAATTACCCAAAAGGAGAAATGATGAAAAAGAGACAGAACAGACGTCGAATTCTGGGAATTCTATTGATGATATCCATCGTTTTTGGCCTTTTCAGTGCCTGTTCCACGCCAGAAGCGCCTGCATCTGAAGTTAGTGATGTAGATACTGAAGATCCCGTAGCAGAAGAAGCAGCAGACAGCGAAGAAATTGATGGCATTCAACCTGATGATGAAAAAGTACTTAGTATGTACGTTGCATACGGCGGTCCTGATATCATCGCTGAAGAATTCGAAAAAGCAACCGGCATCAAGGTGGAATACTTGACCATGTCCTCAGGAGAAGTAATCACGCGGTTGATGGCAGAGAAAGACAATCCGCAAACTGATATCTGGTTTGGTGGGGGTTCAGACGCATTTATTCAGGCTGTTGATGAAGGCTTGTTGGAGGCATATGATTCTCCATATCTTGAGAATGTTGATCCAGCTTTTCGTGATACGGAAGGGTATTGGACAGGTGTGTCCCTTGTGGTTGTTGGATTCCTGGGCAATGAAGATCGTCTAGCTGACAAGAGTTTGGTCATGCCAAAGACATGGGCGGAATTAGCTGATCCGGTATACAGTGATGAGTTAATGGCATCCAATCCAAATACATCTGGAACGGCTTATACGACCGTTTCTGGTATCTTGCAGATTATGGGGGAAGAAGAAGGATGGAAATTCCTGGATGAGATGTATGCCAATATCCCTTATCTTGAGAAAAGCGGTTCGGCGCCCGGAAAAGCAGCTTTGGCTGGTGAATATGCGCTCGGCATCGTGCCAGATCCACATAACCTACCACTAAACAACCCTGATGCCCCTCTATTATCGGTTTTCCCTGACGATGGTGTGCTTGCATGGCCGTCACCAGTGGCGATCGTGAAAGGTGGTAAACATCCCAACAACGCTCGCATCTTTATCGATTGGGCATTATCTCCCGAAGGCCAGAAGGTTCTGATGGCTGCCAGTCCTCGTGTACCAACAACATCGGTTGAGACCATAGCCGGTATTCCAAGTGTTGATGAGTTGAATTTGATTGCTTATGATCATATAAAATGGGGAATGGAGCGAGAGCGAGTTATTGAAGAGTTTAATAAAAGATACTCTCAATATCAATAGTATTTTCCACAAACCAGGCTTCTGAATGGATATTTAGAAGCCTGGCGATTTGATATAAAGGATGGTTTTACTCCATGGTAAAAAAGCGTTCATTAATCCTCATCATAATAATCGCACTTATTTTGATTGTATTTATCTTGTACCCCATGATGGTTGTATTGAGGCAAAGTATAAATAAAGATGGGGTAATAACCTTGGATTATTACTTACAAGTATTTACAAACCCACATCTAAAACAAGCAATAATTAACAGTATTCCTATTGCTGCCATTTCTTCTGCAATTTCTACATTCTTAGGATTGGTGATTGCTCTTGTGGTTTTTAAAACAAAGCTTCCTGGTCGTAAGTTATTTGGATTAGCTGCTGTTCTTCCAATGGTGATACCAGGTTTTGCATTGACCGTCGCTTATGTTTTTCTGTTCGGACGCAATGGATTGATCACTTATCGTTGGCTGAATATTACATGGGATATCTATAGTTGGCGTAGTGTTCTCATTCTTCAATCGTTGAGTCTCGGGACAACTTTTTTTCTCATATCGGCTGTTTTAGTGGGGGTGGATAGTCGTGTTGAAGATGCAGCAAGAAGTTTGGGCGCTGGAGAAGAAACAGTTCTGGGTACTGTTACATTACCACTCATCTGGCCAGCCATTATCAGCGCTGCATTACTGGCATTTCTTCGTTCGCTTGCTGATTTTAGCACTCCGTATATTGTAGGAGGGGCGTTCAATACGTTGGCAACAGAGGCATATTCACAACTTATTGGAACCTATAATACGGGTTTATCATCTGCTCTAAGTATGATCTTATTGATCATTAGTGTGATGGTTTTTTGGTTCTATACACGCGCCCAGAAATCAAGTGAAAAGATCAGGACTGAAACAGAAGGTAATAAACCCAAAGAAATTAAACTCAAGAAACTGATCAAAGTGATCATGTGGGTTATTTCAGCCAGTTATACTCTTGTAGTTTTTATGATGTTGATATCTGTATTCCTGGCAGCTTTCACGAAATATCTTGGAGGAGGTTTTGAATTAACACTGGACCATATCAAGATATTGACGACCCGAGGTTGGAATAGCACTAGAAATACTATGGTCTTTGCTTTTGTGACCAGCGTGATCGTCAGCTTTATGGGAATTGTTCTGGCATATTTACTGACTAGAACAAAATTCACAGGTAATAAGCTTATGGACCTCATGGCTACAATGCCTTATGCGATTCCGGGGACATTTATGGGCATCGGTTATGCACTGGCATTTAGCAGACCGCCTATCGTAATTTCTGGCACCTGGGCAATTGTGATCGCATGCACGGTTATCAGAGAATTGCCCATGGGGCTGCGTGCAGGTATGAATTCCCTTCAGCAGCAGGATCGTTCAATTGAGGATGCAGCTGTAAATTTAGGTGCTTCCAGATTGCGAACTTTTTTCGATATCATCATCCCCACATCACGTTCAGCTTTATTGGTGACATCCATCTACGCATTGATCTCTACCGTAAAAACCCTTGGGGCAATTATTTTCTTGATAACTCCTAGTAATAAAGTATTATCAGCAGATGTTTTTGAAGCGACAGTACGAGGAGATGTAGGCGAGGCATCTGCCTTGTCTTTGGTTGTTATCCTGGTTTGTGCAATAGGTTTACTAACGATATTCACACTAAATTCATGGGAGATTAAGCAAAAATGATTCAAAAAAACCTCAACCAGACAAATGGCCGAATAGTTGATCTCGAACTTCGAGGAATCTCCAAGGCATATGAAGAACAAAAGGTAATATCCAATTTATTTTTGAAGGTGTATAAAGGTGAGTTGTGCTGTCTGTTGGGCCCTTCAGGATGTGGAAAAAGCACGACTCTGAAGATCATTACCGGATTGGTGGAACCTGATGCTGGGAGTATATCCCTGGCTGGCAGAGATATCACCAATATATCGGTTCAACATCGAAATGTTTCCATGCTTTTCCAGAACTATGCGCTTTTCCCGCACATGGATGTGTTTGATAATGTTGCTTATGGTTTACGCAGGAGAAAGTTCCCTAAAAGCGAGATCCAAATAAAAGTTGACGAAATATTGAAACTAGTAGAACTTGATGGATATGATAAGCGAAGAATCCATGAGTTGTCTGGTGGTCAGCAGCAGCGGGTGGCTTTGGCGAGGTCGCTAGTGATTGAACCGGATCTGCTGCTGTTGGATGAACCTTTATCCAACCTAGATGCTCGCCTGCGTGAGAATATGCGCAGAGAGATTCGGAGAATTCAGCAAAAGTTAAACATAACTACAATCTTTGTGACTCATGATCAGGAAGAAGCGATGAGCATTTCAGATCGGATTGGAGTTATGAATGAGGGGATCATTGAGCAGATCGGTACTCCACGAGAGATTTATGACCATCCGGCAAGTAAATTTGTTGCGGATTTTATTGGGAAGGCAAATTTTATTATGGGTTCAGCTTCTCAGGATTCTCTACTACTCTTAGGCAAACAGTTTCCCGGGAAATGCGGGGCGAATCAGGATGGAAAGAAGGTGTTGTGTTCAATCCGCCCAGAGTTGGTGCGGTTGACAGAGCAGTCCGCGATGCATATCACCGCTGAGGTCAAAGACATGATCTTTAACGGATCTATTGTTCAGTATTACCTGGCGATAGCTGAGAAGAACATGACCGAAGAAATAATTCTTGCAGAAGTCTCAAGTCCTGAAGCAGTACACCAGATCGGCGACCTAGTGGGGATAGATTTTCGAGCGAAAGATATCCGTTGTTATTGATCTACGGGCATCGAGCAATCTTTCGCTTTTTCCTCCTGGCATTGCAAGATGGTCGGGAAACAGGAGCGTACTCCCGACCTCTTGCATGCTGATTAATGGTGAGATGATTCGCGTGGTATAGATATGTCGCTAGTAGATCTCAGGAATGAAGGTCTGGTCACTGATCGGTGGTCTGACATATCCGATATTTTCCTGTCGTGGAGGAAGCTTGATCTCTGGTGGGGTCAGGTCCTCATAAGGGATCAAAGACAAAAGATGGGTGATGCAATTTAGATGTGCGCGACGCTTATCATCAGAGTTGACCACGTACCATGGTGAGAGTTTTGTATCTGTATATTTGAACATTTCATCTTTGGCCTTGGAATATTCCACCCAACGGCTGCGAGATTCAAGATCCATCGGGCTCAATTTCCAGCGCTTGGTAGGTGTGTCGATCCTGGCTTGAAAACGTCTTTCCTGTTCCTCATCACTGACAGAGAACCAGTATTTGATCAGCTGGATATTGGAGCGCATGAGCATATTTTCAAATTCTGGGCACGTTCGGAAGAACTCTCTTACGTCTTCTTCCGTACAGAAGCCCATCACTCTTTCAACGCCTGCCCTGTTGTACCAGCTTCGGTCCAAAAATACCATTTCACCACCTGCGGGGAGGTGTGCAACGTACCGTTGAAAATACCACTGTGTACGTTCGCGTTCAGTGGGGGTAGGAAGTGCAGCCACTCGCGCAACACGAGGACTGAGTTTTTCGGTGATTCGCTTGATCATTCCTCCCTTCCCCGCGGCATCGCGCCCTTCAAAGATCACCACGATCTTCGAGTTGCTTGCTTTCACCCATTCCTGGACCTTAACCAGTTCGATCTGCAGCCGATTTAGTTCTTCTTCGTAAAAAACCTTCTTGAGACGTTTTCTGCTAGATGCCTCATCTCTGGATTTGGTTTCCTCTTTTGATTTCTTCATAATTCCACCTCTCGAACAAGGTTGATTGCTTGAGAAATTGGTGTTAAATCCATTATACAAAGGAAAAATTCATGGAAGCGGTGTCCTGGAGATCATAGAAGTGTGTTTTAGGAGAAGCAAGCGGAAACACGTGGATGAATCAATATTGATTGACCATCAAAGTAAATGAGGAATTCGCATGTCAACATCCCATTGTCCTATCGTCAACCTTCGAGAGCACAACTTCCGAAGGATCTCTCCATGTGTAAGTATAGAAGACCAACTGGTCGCAGTACTGGACGTGTGCTTGAACGTATGAATAATGGATGCCCTATTGCTGACTGGTTACTTTAACTCAGGGTGAGATGCTTCGCTGCGTTCTGCATGATGTATTTTTATAACTTTAGGTATCTAGACTAAGCGGTTTGTTGCTTTACCCAGAGTTCTTCGCAAAGCAACGCGCCTTCATCCCAACGTCATCTAGAGGGTGCGCAGCTCCCGAAGGATCTCACAAATTATTGAGATGTACCAAACTGAGATATGTCAGTAGCATATCGAAGGAACCTTGAACATACTGTTTTCATGGTGTATTTTACAAAGTAGACTTGGTTGCACTAAGATTTTAAGCAGTAAAGGAAACCAATATTCTGGGAGTAGATCCTCTCAATAATTATTCCAGGTTCCCTTCATAAGTTAGTATTGATTAAGGGGAATATTGACTTTCAAGGAAAATGATCTGCGATGCAGTGGAAAAAGAAGGAGAAGTTTCCATGGGCGCAAATGGGAAGTATTTTAAAAAGGGCGTATATCCCATATACAACAATTCCAATATATGCACCGATTAGGGTGGAAACGATAAAAGTTTTTGTGATCCACCAAAGGAAACCTTTCAATTTTCCATGTTTTTGTATATCTTCATGAATACTATAGTATGGCTTTCCCGTCGATGTAGTCCGTCTGCCCGTTCTGGTATCATAATATGCGGTTTGGTTGGCTGAAGGTGCAATTAAGTTTCCAAGCCCAGCGAACAATATGATCCCGCCGCCAATCAAAGCCGCTTTTACAAAATCTCTTGGATTCCATATATAACCAAAAAGTGGAAAAAGTAAAGAGATGATTATTAGCAGAAGCCACAACAATGATTTTTTCTTGATTTTCATGGATATAACTCCCATTATTCTCAAATGCTTATAAGCTTCTTTCTTTTCTAGAATAAACCTTTTATATCAGTCATTGCAATAGATAAATTGGGAGTGTTGTTTACAGTATGGTAGATAGAGTATCCATTATTTTTAGATCCGGGTATCTAGACCTAACGATTTGTTTATTGTCCTCGGAGTACTTCTTATAGCAACAGGTATTCATCCCAACGTTATCCAGAGGGTGCACAGCACCCGAAGGATCTCACCATGTGCGGGTAATAAAAACCAATGGTCGCAGCACCGGGTGTGTGCTTGAACATATGCATAGTGTATGTCCGATTGCTGGCTGGCAACTTCGCCCTAAGGTGAGATGCTTCGCTGGGCTTTGCATTAGGTGTTTTTATGACTTTGGGTGTCTAGACCAAACAGTTCGTTTAAATTCCCAAGAGGACTTCATAAATCAATAGGGCTTCATCCCAACGTCATCCAGAGGGAGCACAGCTCCCGAAGGATCTCTCCATGTTTATGTATAGAAGATCAACTGGTCGCAGCACTGAGTGTATGCAAGAATATGAGTATTATGGATGTCTTATCGATGGCCGGAACCCGGTGAGAGTGGTTTGTTCACTGATGGAACACAACCGGCTACTTTCCAAGTTTACATAAAGAAGTATCCTGTTTATATTCAGTTTTTTTATACTCGTTTGCCCATATTTTTAGGGTTGATTTACACAAGTATTAAGGTATAGTCATACTACAAATCATGCGGGTGAACAGTAGATGAAAGCAGGTCTATGCTCGACATGGTGGGAACAATTTATTCAATATATTTTGTTGAATTCACAGGTAAAAAATGATCCCTTATCCTTATCTGCTTACAAAACGAAATTCCTCTACCAGGTTCATCTATCATGATGATTTCTTATCCAAGGCAATAGCCAGTAATATATTATTAATGTAACCTTGTTTCGCAATACTTTAATTGCGAAGAATATCTGTATTTGGCGGAGAATGATGGTCTAAATTAGCAACAGCATAAGGAAATGCCATA
>NPIF01000634.1_pt1 | contig 27071 bp, 28 predicted proteins | sample 8637461 | NCBI WGS metagenome assembly NPIF01 (sample SAMN07420641, study PRJNA396082) | bioreactor metagenome | isolation source: sample BR12 brine-fed electro-methanogenic bioreactor BR | place: Japan: Kochi | collected 2016-12-09
TATTCTTGTGTCAAGGTGCAATGTCCAACCCCTTTCTCAAGGGGCGAAGGATATGATAGCGGGCCTTTCGGACTCTGTCAACACCTACAAATAGTCATGCTAATTCAGGATATCTTTTCTTTTAGTATTTATATCCTTACTTTTCAGAGGTTAAGGTTACAAACACAAACCCGTATGGTTCCTCAAAGGAGATACATACCCCAAAAAGGCAGGGACGCCTTTGTTTTTCATCATGACTTAAAGGATCGTATTATGTATCCAACAGCTTTTCGGCGCTTCTTTATTCTCTTCCATCCTAATTTTCGTCTTCCATGTCCAGTTCCAGTATCTCCTCTTCCAGGTCGAGGCCAGTTTCTTCTTCACGCAAGTCGGCTTCTTCTTCCTCTGTTTCGGGAGAAAGAATCAGACCTATTCCTTCGGCTACCTTCTTTTTGATCTCCTGTGATACCTCCTCCATGAGTTCGGGATGTTCTTTAAGGTAGGAGGCCACATTTTCTTTTCCTTGACCGAGCGTTTCGCCCTTGTAAGCCAGCCACGACCCTTTACGCACGATAACGTTATGATCGATAGCCATATCGAGCACAGACATCTCCTCTGGAACGCCCTTGCCGTAAATCAACGTTGCGTGAGCCGTCCTGAAAGGGGGGGCCTGTTTGTTTTTCACTACCTTGATCCAGAGTTCGTGACCCAGGTTCTCATCGCCCCTGGTGACGCTCTTCCCTCGTTTGACTTCCACACGGACGGAACTGTAGAACTTGAGCGCTCTGCCGCCTGTCGTCGTTTCCTGCGGGCCACCGTAACCCATGGTAGATATTTTTGCCCTCAGCTGATTTATAAAGATGACGATGCATTTGCTTTTAGAAATCGAAGATGTAAGCCTTCTGAGCGCATAGGACATCAGCCTGGCCTGTAGTCCTACCTGGCTGTCTCCTATTTTCCCGTCTATCTCGGCCTGGGGAGTAAGGGCGGCTACGGAATCCACCACTATGACGTCGACGGCGCTGCTTCTGACCAGGGTTTCCAGAATATAAAGAGCCTGTTCGCCGCTGTCGGGCTGCGCAACGTAAAGGGAATCGATCTTCACACCCATCGAATGAGCCAGCCTTGGATCAAGTGCGTGCTCTGCGTCGATAAAGGCCGCAACGCCGCCGCTTTTCTGGGCTTCTGCGATCGCATGAAGAGCCAGTGTCGTTTTGCCGCTTCCCTCAGGTCCGAAAATCTCGATGATTCTGCCTCTTGGATACCCTCCTATGCCAAGGGCTATGTCCAGGGGCAGCACCCCGCTCGAAATGACGTCAACGGCCTGTCTTGTTTCCTCACCAAGACGCATGATGGCCCCATCGCCAAATTTGCTTTTTATATCCGCCATCGCCTGTTCCAGCACATCTTCACGCGTCAGGTTTTTCCGTTTTGCCATTATCAGACCACCTCCGTGGGGTTGAGCAAATATCGGGCCAGCGGCGTATAAACAGGACCTTCAGGGTAGAGGTCGCTTCGCATGACCGTTATATACCTGACAGTCCATTCACCCTGTACGACACTTTCGTCGTTGAACTCCTTCATCAGCTGGACAGGTAGTTCGGAAGAAGTCTTTATTCTCGCAATTGTCACATGAGGATGAAAGGGACGTCTTTCCTTCTGCAGTCCGACAGTTTCCCCTGCCTTGTCGACGTAGTCGGCGATCCGACGGAGCTGGTCGTCTTCGCCACCTACCCCGACCCACAATACGCTGGGCTGCCTCCATCCCGGGAATGCCCCTACGCCCGAGAGTTCAAGGTCGAAGGGAGCTATTTTCGTAGAACTCAATACCTGTTCGAGAGCAGCCTGAAGCTTTATAAGCCTTGTCGGCTCCATCTCCCCGCAAAACTTCAAGGTGATATGCAAGGCCTTTTCATCTACCCATCGGATACGCGGAGCCAGTGTGCCTAGCCGGGCCAGCCATTTGCCCAGCGTTTTTTTTACACCCGGATCTATTTCCACGCAAATGAAGCAGCGCACCTTCTCACTCATACATCAGGTCCCCCTCAACTCCCTCCAGAGCTTCTCGAGTCCGAAAGCCACGGTCCATCGTCTCACGCCGGCCCTGTCACCATGAAACTTTCTTGTCCATGTGCTTGATCCTTCAGGCGAACACAAGGCAAAACACACGGTACCCACAGGTTTGCCGGGTCGGGCCCCTCCAGGGCCTGCGATACCCGTAACGGCAAGACTTAAAGGAACCTTGAAGATCCGAATAGCTCCTTCAGCCATTTCCCGGGCGCATTCTTCACTGACCGCCCCATGTTCTTCCAGGGTCGCAGGCGATACCCCGAGCAGTGATATCTTTGCCTCGTTTCCGTAGCAAACGGCGCTTCCGGCAAAAATTTCTGAAACGCCCGGTATTTCCGTAAGGGCAGCCCCTACGAGACCGCCGGAACAAGATTCGGCCAGGCCGATTCTCGTTTTCCTTTTTAGTGCTTCCATAAAAACCGCCTCTGCGAGCGAGTCGGCTCCTTCCGGAAGGATATCCTCCAGAATGAGATCTCTGACCTTCCTCAAAGCCTCTTCGACGGCCTCCGGGAAACCAAAAAAAGAAAGGGCAACACAATTGGGCGACGGGAGGATAGAGACAGAAAGAGTCTCATCTTCAAGGATGGGTTCAATTTTGGTTTTCAACCTGCTCTCGGGCCATCCGACAACCCTGATAACGCGCTGTAGTTTACCGCTTGGTGTCAGGTTTGATAGCAATTCCTTTTCTGCCAGTGATTGAAATTCCCATGGCACGCCGGGAAAAGCGTAAAGCCTTGTCCCTTTCTTTTCGGCACGTATACCCAAAGCAGACCCTTGAGGGTTGTAAAGAGCTTCCGCACAGGCCGGCACCATGGCTTGCTTGTTGGCCGATTCCTGGAGCACGATCTTAATGTCTCCTTCGTACCTGGAAAGGATGCGCTCGTAATGGTCATCGTGCCTGACGAGGGGGCTTTCGAGCAAACGGGAAAGCGCCTCCCGAGTCCTGTCGTCGTGGGTCGGGCCTAGGCCTCCAGAGATGACGATGATATCCGTCTTGCCCAGCCATGAACCCAATATTTGCGACAAAACTTCTTCCGAATCGGGAACTATCTGAATGGAAAGCACTTTCCAACCGAGAGAAGTCAATCGCGTCGCCAGCCAGGCACAGTTTGCCTCTTTACCGGTCCCGGAAAGCAACTCGTCGCCTACTGCAATAAGGACAGCATCATTTGCCAATTTTTTCACCTGCTTTGAGTTCTAAAAAAAGCGCTCATAAAGTGTCGCCAGTCCCCCGGCCAAAAAAAGCCACTGTACGGCCCGCACTATGACGTTTGCATAAAGACCCGCCACGACGTCGTCAGCCATAATCCCGACTCCCGCGGGAAGTTTTTCTGCCACATTTACGGGGAAAGGCTTTATGATGTCGAAAACCCTGAACAAAAACAGTGCAGGAAGGCCAAGGCCGGGCGAAAGCCCTGCTACGGCCACCCAGGTCCCTACAACTTCATCGACAACTACCTCAGAGGGGTCTTCCCTGTTTTGGTGATCCGCGTACCTGCCGGAAACAAAAACCCCGAAAACAAACACGGCCCCTACAACCCAAAGAGGCAAAGGCTTTACGACGTATACCAAAAATGCGACGGCCGATGCCAATGTCCCGGGCATGTTGGTGAGAAACCCGAGGCCGAAACAAGTGCTGAAATGTCGATAAAGTGCTTCAGGACTCATGGCGGACAACCTTCCCCTCAAGGTCGTGTTCATAGCTTTCGGTAATTTCCACTTCCACGAAAGTGCCGGGCTTGATGCCTTTGCCGTTTTTGATCTCGACTATGCCGTCGACTTCAGGGGCATCTCTGAATGAACGCCCCCAAGCTGCGTCGGACGATTTCCCGTCTGTTCCTTCCACCAGCACACGCAAGCGCCTTCCTGTGAAGCGGCGCTGCCGTTTCCAGGAGATCCCTTCCTGGACCTCCATTAATTCAACTGCTCTTTCCTTTCTCTTTTCCTCTGGCACGGAAGGTGAAAGAAGTGCCGCCGCAGTTCCTTCTTCTTCAGAGTAGGGGAACACGCCCACACGGTCGAGTTCAAAGTCCTCAAGGAAATCGATCAACTTGAGGAACTGTTTGTCAGTCTCGCCGGGGAAACCAGTCATGAGCGTGGTCCTGAGGGCAAAATCGGCGTCGGCCGAACGGGCCCACTCAAAGGGTTTTTTTACGTCTTGTTCAAGAACTTGCCCCCTGTTCATGGCCTTTAGTATTTCGCCATCGACGTGCTGAATGGGTATATCCATGTAGTTTTGGATGACCGGACTCGACACTATGATCTCAACAAGTCTTTTTGTCACCCTCGCCGGGTGAAGGTATAAAAGCCTGATCCACAGGTCACGGCCCTGGAGCTCTTCTTCGAGACGGAGCAATAGATCCGGTAACATGGACTTGCCGCACTTGTCCATGCCATATGCAGTCAGGTCCTGTCCGACCAGACAGATTTCCCTGGCCCCCGATTCCGCCAGTCTTCGGGCATCCTCGAGTATTTCGGTCTCGCTTCGGCTTTTAAGACCTCCTCTGATCAACGGGATCGTGCAGTAACTGCACCTGTTGTCGCATCCCTCGGAGATCTTCAGGTACCTTGACCAGGGTGAATAGCCCGGCAGAAGGGCGCGCCGCCCTTCCCGTGGGACCCCGCCTAGCGCCTCGATCACTTTTTCGGGCTCGTCGGCCCCGGCCCAGAAATCGACGGTAGGAAGCTCCCTTTCAAGCGCTTCACCATACCGGTTTACGAGACAACCTATCACGCCGATCTTTCGAATGTTTTCGGTTTTCTTGAGATATTCCAGGTCAAATATCGCGTCCAGGCTCTCTTCCACTGCTGGAACTATAAAACCGCAAGTGTTCACCAAGGCGACCTCTGCCTGCCTGACGTCTTCGACCAACTCGTGACCGGCGCATCCAAGCATTCCTGCGAGCCTTTCACTGTCTACCTGGTTTTTCGCACACCCAAGGGTAAGAAGATATATTTTCATAAAAATCTACAACCTGTTTCTTGAGCCATCAGGTAGGTATTCGATGGTAATCACCTCTCCGCTCCCACCGATACGCCCGAGGTCCCTGCCGTCCCATGAGTGCATCACCGCTCCGGCATTACCATACCTTATCCTTGTGGGAACATCGACGGTCACTTCGTGCGTATCCCCGTTTCGGAGAGTCCCCTGGTAAAGAATTTCGTCGTTTTTCGTCACCCTTATCCAGCAGGCACCAGACGCTCTGATGACGAGTTTCCTTTCGGGAACAACATCCTCTTTAAGTTCAGCCTGCAGCTTCTCGCCGCCGGGGAGCCATGTCAGGGCTTCATCCGAAGAGGCAGCGGTCTTCATTTCGTCTTTTGGAACAACGGTCTGGATTCCATCTGCTCCTGTTTCCACGGCTACTTCCGTGTCTTCCCCTGCCGAAGGCGTCTGTGTCTTTTCTTCCAGAGGTAGGCCTTTGGCGACATCCTCTTCGGAGGCCTGATCACCCGATGAGGAGGCTACAGGGATTTCCGCCGAGTTTTTTGCAAGAGTGCTTTCCCTTTTGGTCAGCAAATCGTCCCTTTGCTGCCAGAAGATAAATATGGACACGCCTATGACCACAAGCAGGCTGGCCCAAAGCCACCAACGGGATGTTTTCTGAAAACCTTTCTGAGGAGGCATATAACTCACCAATGTCTCGGTCTGCATTTTACCTGTGTCTGCTTGCAAAAGATTCTCGAATTCCTCGAAAAGATCCTCCGCTCCTATGTAAGACAAGTAATTTCTTACAAACCCCTTCGCATACACCAGGCCGGGAAGCCTTTCAAGATGGCCCTCCTCTATCGCTTCCAGGAATCTCCTGTGGATTTTGGTGGCATCGGATATTTCGTCCAGCGTCAACCCGGTAGTCTCGCGCCGTTTTTTGACCTGCTCGCAAAGTTCCTCAAAGTTTTTTTGCCTGTCTTTCAACTGCGAATCGCCTCCAATGCACGCCTTCGCAATGCCCTCACCATATCGGCGGGGTCCTTCGCACCGAAGATGGCGCTTCCGGCAACAATCACGTCACACCCGGCAAGAACGGCTCTTTCGACCGTGTCAAGGCCAAGTCCACCGTCTATCTCGATGAGATAGGAATGCCCCCTGGCCTCCCTCCATCTGAAAAGCGATTCGACCTTTTCGAGCGTTTCCGGGATGAACGCCTGGCCGCCAAATCCCGGGTTTACGGACATTACAAGCACGATGTCCACCATGTGCAGTACGGGTTTCAGCCATTCCGTCGGCGTACCAGGGTTAAGGGTAACACCCGGCTTTTTCCCCTCGTCTTTTATCATCCCGAGAACCCTGTGCAGGTGGGGTGTGGCCTCCACGTGAACGGTAAGATAGTCGGCACCTGCTTCGGCGAACCGGCGAACTAGCAGCTCCGGTTTCTCCACCATAAGGTGAACGTCGAGAAAGGCCTCCCCGCAAGCTTCCCTAAGGGAACGGACCAATGCCGGCCCATAGGAAAGATTGGGGACGAAGTGCCCGTCCATGATATCGAGGTGCAGCCAGTTCGTCTCGTTTTCCAGAGACCCAACCGCTTCACCCAAAAAAAGAGGGTCGGCGGAAAGCAGCGACGGCGCTATTATTGGTTCTTTTCTCTCGGCTCTCATCGGTATCTGTCCTGCCACACAAATTCGCCGCCCAGGTAGATCGTGACGGCGGCCTCGCCGACATATTCCGCTTCAAGTTCGACATACTCCCCGCTTCGGGCCTGCCTGTCCAGCAAGGTTCTTGTTCCTTTGTCGTCAATAATCTCCACGCGCAGTGACATGGGTCTGGCGAGGGGCGGTACCTGATAACGGATCCTGGCTGTCTTCACTTCTTCCTGTGGCCGGGGCTTCGGTGTTTCCTGTGTTTCTTGAGGTTTTTGTTCCTGTACCCCCGAAGAAACCCCGTCGGCCGGTTTTTGCTGGGGCTTGCCCTGTGCGGCCGGACGCTCCTTCAGCAATTCGTCAAGCGGGGAAGGGGCAGGTGCCGGTCTTCCGTTAGCCGGTTCCTCTTCCGGTGTCCGTATGATCTGCGGCGCTGTCGAAGCTGTGCCCGCTGTCGGCTGTTTTTGTTCAGCCGGCTGCGTTTCCTGTTCGGGTTTTTTTGCAGTGGCAACCACGAGGGCCACCGCCTGACCCTCCGGCAGGGTCTTACCCGGTCTGGGCACCGTGTCCATAACCATACCTGGAGGAGTCATCAGTGTGTATTCATACCTTACTTCGCCAACACGCAACCCGCTTTGGCCGATGATCTGCCGGGCAACCTGCTCGCTTCGGTCCAGGACGTTTGGAACCTGAACCTGTCCGTTTACACGGGGCGTACCAAGGCTGACCAAAAGGTCGATACGCCTGTTTTCTGGCACCATAGCCGGAGCAGCAGGACTCTGTGCTATAACGACGCCAGGCGGACGGGTTTCACTATGAATCCTGACCACATCGCCAACGTCAAACCCTTTCTCGTTCAAATGAGCCACCGACTGACCATACTCCATGCCCCGCACGTCGGGAACGGGCTTGCGTTTGCCGCCCTTGCTCACCTTCAGGACTATGACCTTGCCTTTTTTTATAGTCGATCCCGTCTCGGGCCATTGAGAGACTACCGTTCCCGAGGGAAGAAGTGATTCTACCTCGTCGATCCGGACAAGCAACCCCATTTTTTCGGTCACGGAAACGGCGTCGACTATGCTCATCCCCTCCAACCCCGGTACGGCGACATCGCGGAATCCGAAAAAGATGGAGTAAAACGCAAATGCACCGGATCCGACGATAACCAACAGGGAGATAAGGAGGGTAATTCGGAACATTTTTTTCATAATTTTTCCTCCTAGTCGCGCTTCATCAGTGCTGCGAGGAAAAAGCCGTCATTCCATGGAAGCGTCGGCCAGAGATAATATCCCCATGGTCTTCCTCGTTGGACATTATGATAGATGTTGGCAAGGGGCATTTCAACAACATCGGGGCAGCCGCTCAATGTCTCGGCTACGACCCTCTCGTTTTCCTCCCGTAAGATGCTGCATGTGGAATACAAAACCACTCCTCCTGGAGCCACTATCTCCAGCGCCCTGGAAAGAAGCCTGGCCTGAAGCGAGGCGAGTTCTTTCAGTTTTCGAGGATTTTGTCTGAGCTTCGCATCAGGATGGCGCGCCCAGGTTCCGCTTCCCGAGCAAGGGGCATCGACAAAGACAAGTTTCGGCAGGTTTAAAGGCTCAAGTTTCAAGGCATCCCCCTGGCGAAAGCGCAGGTCGCACCCTTCGAGCCCAAGCCTTTTCATTTCCCTCTTCGCAGCCTCGAGCCGTGGGGCCGATATCTCCCAGGATTCCAGACAAATTCCCGGAAGATCCTGCAAGATCTGTCCCGTCTTTACACCACGTCCGCAACACATTTCCAGGGCAGGTCCACCGTCATAAAAAGAAGCGGCTATTCCGGCGACAATCATCGAGGATTCCGTCTGGGGCGTCACATGGCCTTCCCTGAACCCCGGCAAACCAGGCGGAAAGGCTGAAGAAGCCATTCTAATGGACCGTTTCAGAACCGGAGAAGCCCAGGCACGAAAACCCCTTTTTTCAAGCTCTTCGATAACAGGCTGCGGCTGGATGCCAGGTGAAAGTCTCAGGGACATGAACGTCTTCATAGCCATGAGTCGGACAAGTCGGCGGGCTTCATCCCTGCCCCAGCAATCGCCAAGGTGCATTCCCACCCAGTTCGGGACGCCGCTATACATGCACTGATCCCGCAAGGAAGGGCTTCGGGATATCTCATCCACCGCAGCCTTCCCTCGCTGCGATGCTTTGCGCAGCACAGCATTGACCAAACCGGCTTCTTTCGGGCGTCCGTTTTTTTTAACTACCTCCACCAATGCGTTGACCAGGACTTGGGGGGCAAAAGAATTCAATTCAAGCAAGCCGGCTATTCCCAGAACCAGAGCGTCACCCGCAAAAACCGAGACAGCACTCAGCGGCCTGCCTGAAAATCTCACCGCCAGATTTTTCCAAAGCGGCGCCCGGCGCAAACCCGCATATACCAGGGATGTAACCAAAATCCTGTCGCCATCTGGAAGCTTCTCGGTTCTCTTTCTGATTGCTTCGCTCGCGAAAGCGCCCTTCATTACATCACGCCAGACAAAAAGCGCCGCTTCCACACCTCTCATACCCCTATGACCTCGACTTTCGGAGGTTCACCACGAACCCTTGTCCTTATAAAAATCTCTCCCGGCACCATTACACTCATCCCCATAGTCCTTACCCTGTGGTTTCTTCTTTCGATTCCCGCGATTTCAACGCCTTCGAGGTCCGTGGAGGTCGTAATATACTCTTGCGCATAGCGCCCGGCATAAGGCCCCAAAATCCATGAAGCGGCGAGGGCGAGGATCACCGTGAAGATACTCAGCGAACCGGTGGCGATCAATAGCAGTATAAAAAACACCGACATCAGTGTGTTGACAGTCACTATCGTGGTCCCGCATCTTTCGTGTATTGCCAGGCGGGTCTCCCCCTTCCTGATCCTCAGCAGGGCTTCCTGTGCGGCCCAAAGGGCAAGCTCCGGAGAAACCGGGCCGTTCACTGTAAAACCTTCCTCCGACGCCAGCCCCGACATCATGGGGATCCCGTATTCCTCTTCGATTACGTTTATGGTCCCGTGTTCGAGGGCATGGTTTCTGCGAACCCGTTTGTTGGACAAGACCCTAAAGAGCTCTTTCGGCCCCAAAACGAGCCACACAAGGGACCGCGCTGCGAACCCGAGCGGCACGAGCAGGAGCAAAAAGACGAAAAAGCCCAAAAAGAGCAGCCCAAGCCAGGGCATAACGAAAAGAAGCATCAACGCCACAATAAGCAGAGGCATCTTTGAAGTCCCCTCCCTTGCTCCATGTTATCCCGCTCCGCCAAGCAGGTGGGCGAACCCTTCTCCAAAAGCCCCTTAAAGAAACAGGGTGGCTTGTGCCACCCTGCAATCATACAGCCTGCGTAACTCAAATTCATGTTTGCCGCAATGATCAATCGTTTCTCATGCCCCGCAAAAGCAGCAACCGCACCAGCTGCAACGCAGCCATGACGGTAGCGGCAACATAGGTCAACGCCGCAGCGTTAAGAACGGCCCTTGCACCCTTCAACTCGTCGGCAGCGAGAATCCCCGTGCCGGACAAAATCTTCAGGGCCCTTCCGCTCGCGTTGTATTCCACCGGAAGCGTCACAAGGTGAAAAACCAGCACGCCGACAAAAAAGAGTATGCCCACGTCCATCAAAACCGGCGCCCTGAAAAGGAAACCTATAAAAAACAGCGGAAACGCCATGCCGGACCCAAGATTCACCACAGGAACGATGGAGTTCCTGACTTTAAGCGGTGCATAGGCCCCGGCGTCCTGCAAGGCATGGCCCGCCTCGTGGGCTGCAACTCCAATCGCTGCAATGCTCGGACTGTTATACACCGTCTCGGACAGCCTGAGGACCTTGCCCCGCGGGTCGTAGTGGTCTGTAAGAGAACCGGCGGTTCTTTCGACAGGTATATTGTAAAGGCCGTTTTCATCCAGGATCCTGCGGGCCACGTCTTTTGCCGTCATGCCGTTTCTTGCCATTACGCGACTATATTGCGCATAGGCTCCCTTGACTTTCATCTGCGCCCATATGGCGAGGATCAATCCCGGTATCAAAAGCAAAATTGTCGGATCGAAAAAGAAGGGATACAGCATCCCTTCACCTCCACTTTCAGTTTTTATGACCCTTTGAAAGGGACCTTTTCATTGCCAAAGACATTCTACACGAAGCGCCGAAATAAGTCAATATTAGTCAGACTTTTTGTAAAACCTCGCAATTTCAGCGACAACCCGCTCCTGCTCCTCTGGAAGAATCTCGGGGAACATGGGAAGGGCGAGCGTCTCCCGCGACAGGGCTTCTGAAACCGGGAAATCCCCGGGGGCGTATCCCAGGCTCATAAAGCAGGTCTGCAGGTGAAGAGGTCGCGGGTAGTACACCCTCGTTACGATGCCTCTTTCTTTCAGGAAATTCTGTAGTTCGTCCCTTTTTTCGCATCGAAGGACGTACTGATGATAAGTGTGGTGATTACCTGTTTCTTCCTCGGGAATGGAAACAACGTTTTCCAGGTTCATCTCCGCGAAAAGCAACCGGTATCTCCCGGCGGCCCGACGTCTTTCGGTGTTCCAGGTTTCAAGATGCCTCAGCCGCACCCTCAAAACAGCAGCCTGCAGTGCGTCGAGTCGACTGTTGATGCCTACTTCTTCGTGCATGTATTGCTCGCCAGCTCCATGCACCCGAAGTCTCGAAAGCCGTGACGCAAGTTCTTTTGACGATGTGGTGACAAGTCCCCCGTCCCCGTAGGCCCCGAGATTTTTGGTCGGGAAGAAGGAAAAGCATCCTATAGTCCCCACCGTTCCCGCCTTGACGGGCCGACCGTCCAGAAACCTTGCGGCCCCTATCGCCTGGGCTGCGTCTTCAACGATGGGGATTTCCCTTTTTTCGGCGATAGACAGCAAATCTTCCACCCGGGCCATTTGACCGAAAAGATGGACCGGGAGTATGGCCCTTGTCTTTTCGGTGATCGCTTTTTCCACTTCGGCAGGCGAAATATTGTAGGTTTTTGGATCAACATCGACAAATACCGGTTTCGCGCCAAGTCTCGTTATGCAGCTCGCCGTTGCGAAAAACGAATATGGGGTTGTGATCACTTCGTCGCCAGGTCCTGTGTCGAGAGCCATCAAGGCCAAAAGGAGCGCGTCCGATCCGGAAGCACATCCTATTGCATGGGGCGTTCCCAGGTACATGGCAATTTCTTCCTCGAACCGCTCGACTTCGGGGCCCAGTATAAAATGCTGGCTTTCGAGTACACTTTCGATGGCATTTCCAATCTCATCACGTATCCGCTGGTAGTTCCGTTTCAGGTCAAAGGAAGGTAAAGATGTCTCAGGCGCCATGACAATCCTCCTTGCAGGGTAGGTAGTTTTCGTGTGCTAAATATATTCTCACACAACAAGCGCTTTTGGTGACAAAACGGCGGAGGGAATCATCCCCCCGCCATTTCATCTTTCACAAATTTCTTCCCGTGCCGGGATAAGGACCCTGGAGGATAACTTTACTTTTAGGGATTCCCCAGGTCACGCAGGGAATTTTCGAGGTGTTCTTTCATGAGGGTTTCAGCTTTTTCGGCATTTTTCTCCTTCAACGCCCGGACTATCTCCTTGTGCTGGGCAATGCTCGGGTTTTCCTCCAGGTCATAGAAGGGATCGTAAAAAACGACGTAAGCGTTTGTCCTGGCGAGAATGTTCTCGATATATTCGGTAAGCACCCGGTTACCGCTTGCCTCGGCAATCACCTTGTGAAAAGTCTCGTTCACCTCAAGATAAAGCTCCAGGTTTTTTTCTTCGAAAGCCCTTTCCTCCTCGATGACCGCATCCTCCAGGCGACGAAGGTTTCTTTCGCTGATCTTCGCTGCCGCAAGTCGTGTCGCCAGGCATTCCAGCTCTTCGCGGACGATATAGGTGTCATCCATCTCCCGTTTGGTCGGCGAAGCCAGCCGCGCACCGCTGTTCGGGATTATTATAACAAGACCTTCGCTCGCCAGCCTCCTGAGGGCTTCCCTCACCGGGGTCCTGCTTACTCCCATCTGGACCGCGATATTTACTTCCGGCAACCTTTGACCAGGTTTGAGCTGTTTTGTGATAATCTTGTGACGAAGCTCGTGGTACACATAATCGGCGGAGGTAGTGTAAAGTCTGGGCTCCATTATCATAGGCTTCTTCCCTCCCGGCGCTTTTCCTTTATGATTGAAAAACAATATGATCTTGTACACATTTCAAGACCCTTTGAACGTGAATAATCTTATCACAATCCATACATGCACACAACCAATGCATCAAATCGTCAAATAGCCTATACTGTACCTGTTTTTGGGTTATCGTACATACAATAGGGAGGATTTCATGCGCTTGCTGGTTCTTGCCTTGTGCCTTGCCACTCTTGTCTTTTTCGGTCACGCAATAGGGGGGCTCTGGGGATATTTCATCGGGAAACCCGCAATGTCCTCTGTCTTGTGGGGATTGTTCGGTGGAACTTTATCCGGCGCAACCGCGGTATTTCTTTGGCACAGGTACATGGTGAAAAACCTTTACGGGAAAGATCCCGGAGACAGCGGAAGCGATCTTTAAAGAAGGGACATCTCCCGTAGTCCGACCCGCAGGCTGCTTTCGGCTATCTTTCTCAACTCCCCGATCTCGTGCCGCCTTTGCCGCGCGCACTCTTTGGCGGGAAGGTTACAAAGAAAACACTTTCTCGGCCTGTAACCCAGCGAAGCCCGCGTGAGCGCCCCGGCGGAAAGGATCACGTCTATATCAAGGACTGCTCCCCATAAGCTGCGGTCCTCCAGGGACATGGCGAGCTCCTTTACTTTTTTGGGCGGGACCTTTTCGGCGCCGAATAAAAAAGCCGGCCCCATTCCGTTTTCCAGAACCCAGAGGGAGGGTATTCGCCCCCCCATGGATGTGCATTTTTTGACCATAAAGATCCCTATGGCCTCCACAAGATTGAGGCTTCCTGCTGTTTCCTTCGGGTAGCCAGGAAGGTTCAGCGAGACCTGAACTATCAGAGGGACCGATTCCAGAATGTGTTTTTGAAGCCTTGCCCTGCCTTCTCTCCCCGAAAGGACCCTCTCAAGGACTTTCATAGCCCTTTACCCCAGGCCGAGGCCAGGCGTGTCGTGGCTTCTTTTATGAAAGGACCGCCGAGGCGACTGATTGAAAGCCTGACAGAGGACGTTTTCTCCCGGCAAAATGAAAAGCGCCGGCCGCTGAGGACGGATACTCCGGCTTCCGCCGCCCTTTGCTCCAGGCTTTCGTCCGACACCGCAGGCATGGTCACCCACAGGTAGATCCCGCCCTGGGGGACTTCGAAAACCAAACAGTTCAAAGCCTCACGGAGGCCTTCGGCCAGTGCGCGCATCCTCATGGACATTGCAGCCCTAGCCCTTTCAAGGCAAGGTTCCAGGCAGCCTTCCTCCAGGAATCCGGAAACCAGATACTGGACCAGCGAAGAGACCGCCCCGGCGGAATGCGAAAGGGCTTCCCGAAAGTCTTCTGCCATCTCTTCAGGGACAAGCGCGTAGCCTTGCCTGAGACCCGGGAAAAGCAGTTGACTGAAAGACCCCAGGTAGATAACCCTTTCCGCCGATTCAAGAGCCCGCAACGCCGGGACGGACTGCTCGCCGTATCTAAGTTCCCCGTAGGCGTCGTCTTCTATGATCCAGAAACCTCGCCTGGCCGCGATTTCCAGGATAGCCTTGCGCCCCTCGTGGGAAATGGTTCTGCCCGTGGGATTCTGGAAGCTGGGAATGAGGTAAAGCGCGTCAGAGCATCCCAGGCCACCGCAGGAATCAATAATGCCCCTTTCGTCCAGCGGAACGGCTTTTGTCTTAAGTCCAGCACTGCAGGACATGGAAAGAACGTCCGGGTATGTCAGATCTTCGACCCATACGGTTTTTACCCCTCTTGAGACAAGGGCCTGAAAGGAAATAAAAAGCCCCTGCTGGACGCCGCTGGTGACAAAGACGTTTTCCCATCGTGCGGGAATCCCGCGGGTAGCGGCATGCCTTACCAGGGCCTGTCTGAGGGCCGGCAGACCCGGAACGGGGGCCGCTTCCAGTACCGCGTGGCCGTACCTGCCGAAGGCCTTCCTGCTCAGCGTCGAGAGTTTCTCCCATCGAACGAGCTCCGGGGAGGGCACGCCCGAAGCCATATCAAAAGGCAGCTTTCCGCGTTCCTTTGAAACAGGCCGGCGTGAAAACCTTGAAGCGACAAAGGTGCCCCGTCTTTCCCTTATATCTATATATCCTTCGCCTTCCAGCAGGTCGTAAGCCAGCTTGGCCGTAGTCCTGCTTACTCCAAGCTCAGCGGCAAGTTCCCTGGTCCCGGGAAGCCTGGTTCCGCCGACAAGAGAGCCGCTTTCTATCATGCGCACAAGATGGTTCGTAATCTGGCGGTACAGCGGAACTTCCGAGTGACGCTCAAGCGGGATTTCGAGCAAAAGGGGCACCACCCTTTCTGAAGTAACACCCCAATAATACCCGTTTTGTCTCGGTTATGTATGAAACCTCTACGAAAGACTTCTCAGAAGGGAGAGCAACTTGCTCATCTCTTCCTCTCGGCCTATGGTTACCCTTATCCAACACCCTTCGGCTTCTGTATTCCTGAAAACGGGGCCCGGATCCTTGAGGTTCAACCCCTGGACGGCCGCCGTTTTCAGTACCGACCCGGTTTCCTGGTTCCCGCGCAAAAGGACGAAGTTACCTTCGCTTGGGTAGGCCACCCACCCGGGTATCCTGTTGACGTCCTCAATGAAACGGTCTCTGGTGTAACTGATGGAGGAAACAAGCCGTTCCATCCATTTTTTGTATTTTAGAGCCAGAAACGCAGCTTCCTGGGAAAAGACATTGACGTTAAAAGGCGGCTTCACACTGTGAAGTGTCTTGGCTGTTTCAGGAGCACAGATCGCATAACCTATGCGTAGCCCGGCAAGTCCCCAGGCTTTGGAAAAGGTCCTGAGGACAACAAGGTTTCGGGGAAATTCCCTGTCTTTGTAATCGTCCAAAATGGTTCTTCCAGAGAATTCGGCGTAGGCTTCATCCACGACTACAATCCCGGCGGAAAGCTCTATGATTTTTTTCACCGTTTCAAATCCGAGAACCGTGCCGGTCGGGTTGTTGGGTCGGTCCAGCAGGATCAAAGAAGGGGGTTTCGCCGAAAGCGCATCCAGCAGTTTTTCCTCCGGCACGAGGATTTCCCGCTCGCCTGGTTCGAGAAAAACGCATTTCCGGTTGACTCCGTGAATTTCCGAAAGCGCGCTGTATTGCGAAAAGCAGGGCTCCAGGGTGAGAACCGTCGAGTGAGGCCTGGTAAACGCCGTAAAGAGAATCTGAAGTATCTCGTCTCCTCCGTTACCGACGATAATGCCTTCTGAAGGGAACCCCGTATAATCCGCAAGTGCTCCACGGAGGCGCCTGCTCTCGGGGTCGGGATAACGATTGAAAGCAAGCTCCGGAAGTCTTTGTCTGAGTTCTTCCTTGAAGGCGGGAGCTATGTCGTAGGGATTTTCGTTTTTGTCCAGCCAAGCCGCCTCGGCCGAAGCATAAGCCATCTCGGAAAAAGGAATGCGGTTTACGAGCATTTTGTTTACCCTCCTGCCAATTTATTATGATGATGTGATTATAAGCACACGATAGGGAGTTTACCACGCTCAATATTTTTGTGTCAACGTCACGGGGAACACCCGCGTAGGCCCGTGGATCGATGAAAACCATTCGCGAATTTTTCCCGCTCCAAAACCAGAAAATACCAGTCTAGCGACTGCTATTCGACCCACGGGCCAATGCAATGTGGAACAAAAAAAATTTCAGGCCCGTGAGTCGACGACCTTTACAAGCCAAACGTTTCTGTGCTATTATCTCGCTCGTGCGACTGACATTCTACCTATTTACCTTGCTGCTTCATGCTGACGCTGCCACAAAAGAGTTCAGGCTGTCACGAGGCTTTTCGCAAGGTAAAAAAGTTAACGGGAGGAGACCCGGTTGACCAGAATTCCCAGGGGGTACAAAAACTACGGCGACCCAATCGCCTCGGCCATGGAAAACTCCAGAAAGGTTTTCATAGACACCTTTACATCCTCAGGTTACAAGGTGTTCTCCCCTTCGAGCGTACAGCTTCTGTCGATATATTGGGACCGACTCTCCGCTGCGGTCAGGGACAGGATAATTACACTTACGACCCCTTTTGGCGAACAGGGTTGCCTTTGTCCGGATCTGACCCTTTCGGCCGTCTCTCACCTCTCGGCTCATCACGCCCCCGAAGAACGGCCTCTGCGGATTTGCTACGCAGGCCAGTTCTATCGCGTTCCGAACCCACCGGAAACGGGAATCGAACACTACCAGGCAGGAGCCGAGCTTTTGGGTTGGGAGGGGCATGGCGCCGACGTTGAGATCCTGTCCCTAATGCTCGGCGCGCTTGAGAATCTCGGTCACGAGGACGCCATTGTGGTTTTGGGCGACGCCAACATAATCGATTATCTTTTGCAGAAGGTGGAACCTTCAACGGGCACCGCACTGAGTGACTCCCTTTTGAACGGGTCGCTTTCCGACTATTTTTCCATACTGGAAAACCGGCGCGTCCCCGAACCGTATCTTTCCTACCTTTCGGTTCTGCCGACTTTAAAAGGCGACATTCATGTCCTCGAACAAGCCGGACGTAAGCTACCCCGAAAGGCTCCACTGTCAGATCTCCAGGAGATCGCACGAGAGCTTTCACTTCTGGGATACCGTGACAGGCTACGATTCGACCTGTCGCTGGTACGCAGGCTAGGGTACTACAGCGGGCCCGTTTTCGAGATCTACAGCCCGCGCTCAGGCAAAAGTCTAGGAGGAGGCGGGCGTTACGACAGGCTTTTGAATCTGTACGGTATAGTGGGTCAGGCCATTGGGTTCGGCCTGGATCTGGAGCTTGTAACATCTTCCCGCTCGAAGGAGGAACCACCCTTTTTCGAGGGCATCATGGCCTGGGCCGGTTCGCTGACCCCCGCTGAAGCCATCAAGGCGGCAAAATCGCTTAAACGGACCGGATTGCCCGTCGAGCCCAGCTGGACACCAAGCAGAAAAAGGTCCATTGCTCTTGCGAGGCGGCGCAAGTATCGTTGGTGGACGGACCTGTCGGAAGATACCCTTTTCGACCTGGCCGACAACACGCCGGTTGCTAAAAACGAATGGCTGGAGGAACACTAAAAATGCTGACTTTGGCTCTCCCTACGGGAAGGATGCTCTCGGTATGCCAAAGGATTCTTGAAAAACTTGGAATGCCCTGCGAAAAACTGGAAAACCGCGGGCGTTCGCTCGTAATAGAGGAGGAAGGCGTCCGCTACCTCCTGGCCAAGCCGATGGACGTTCCAGCTTACGTCCACTACGGCGCCGCCGACGTGGCACTGGCGGGAAGTGACGTTATCCAGGAAAGGGGCGGGTCTCTCGTGGAGATCGCCGACACCGGAGAGGGGCGCTGCCGAATTGTGGTGGCCGGCCCGCCCGAGATGGAAGAACGCTTCATGGGACACGAAAGCGGGCTTATGGGTCTTCGAATAGCCACGAAGTATCCAGTAATAACAAACAACCATTTCGCATCGCGGGGAATTCAGCCAGAGATAATAAATCTTCACGGTTCTATCGAGCTTGCTCCCCTCCTCGGCCTGAGCGACTGCATCGTCGATATCGTCCAGACCGGAAGTACCCTTAAAGCCAACCGTCTTCGCGTACTCGAGGACGTGGCCCCCGTTTCGCTTCGCATCGTTGCAAGTCGCAAGAGTACACAGACAAATTGGGACCAGTTGAACAGGATCCTCTTCCGTACAAGACAAATGAAAGGTGGTTACTCTCATGAACACGCCCATCCGGAGGAAAACCAGTGAGACGGACATTTTTCTGTCGATTTCTCCCGAGGGAGGGGAAATCCGTATCGATACACCTTCTGCCTTTCTTACGCACATGCTGGAACAGATGGTCCATCACGCCGGATGGGGAATCGACCTCAAGGCGGAAGGGGACACGGCTATAGACTTTCACCATGTCACGGAGGACGCAGGCATCGTTTTCGGACAGGCAATACTGGCTTTGAGAGAATCCAGAAAAATACGGCGTTACGGGTGGTGCACCATCCCCATGGACGGCTCGCTCGTCCTTTTTTCCGTCGACGCCGGCGGGAGGGGCGGATGCTTCTTCGAGGGTGCTTTCCCTTCGACACGGTGCGGCGATTTCGACATGGAGCTCGTCCCCGAATTTTTCCGCGCCCTCGCGAGGGAGGGGCGGATAACACTACATATCCGCATACTGGAAGCGGATAACTCTCATCACACATCGGAGGCAGTTTTCAAGGCGGCCGGAATCGCGCTTTCACAGGCCCTCGAGGAAAGCTCCCGGGACTCCAGTACCAAGGGGCTTTGGACATGATCGGCGTAGTTTCCTACGGTGCGGGCAATATCGGGAACGTTTTACGCGCGCTTGCCTACCTCGGCCGCGACGCCGCCCCATTGCCGGATCCAGGAGGCCTTTGCGGGTCATGCAGTTTGCTGGTTCTGCCCGGGGTAGGTGCTTTCCCACCGGCTGCCTCTTACCTTAAAAGTTCCGGCTGGGGTGAAGCCCTCAGGGAATGGGCGAAATCGGGCAGGCCGCTTCTCGGGATCTGTCTGGGTATGCAGCTTCTATGCGAGGCAAGCCTGGAGGACGGCCGCCACGAGGGGCTCGGCCTTATAAGCGGCACGGTCGAGGGCCTAAAAGGGGCGCCCAAACTCCCCCACATAGGATGGAACACCGTAACGTGGGGGCAACTCCCCGAAGGTCTCCAAAGGCTTTCCCTGGGGCGTTTCTATTATTTCGTTCACAGCTATGCCCTGCCCGTGGGCCCTGACACCATTGGCACTACCGAAACCGGTAGCGCGAGGTTTTCCGCAGCGGTTGCCAAAGATAACGTAGTCGGCTTTCAGTTTCACCCGGAGCGGAGCGGGAGAACGGGCCTCTCGCTGCTCGGCGGAACTATTGACGCACTGGAGGCCCTTTAATGATCCTTTATCCGGCTATCGACCTTTACGACCAAAAGGTAGTGAGGCTCAACAAGGGCGACTACGACAAAATGACCGAATACGACAGCCGCGACCCGCTGGAATGGGGGAAATACCTTCGTGATTGCGGTGCAGGGTGGCTTCACGTCATCGACCTGGAAGGGGCAAAGACCGGCAAGCCCTTGCACCTGAATGTTTTGCGCAAGCTCGTAGGACTGGGGCTTCGCGTTCAATACGGCGGCGGGCTCAGGGATACCGGAAGCATACAAAACGCCCTTGAGGCCGGAGCCTCAAGGGTCCTCGTAGGCAGTCTTCTGGTAGAAGACAAAAACATGCCGTCGGAGCTTTTCACGCTCTACGGCAACATGGTAGCGCCTGCAGTCGATACAAGACGAGGGTACATAGCCGTAAAAGGGTGGACCAGCTTGAGTGACCTGGATGCTGTCAAGTTCACGAGGCATTTGTCCGCTGAGGGCTTCGACACCTTTCTTTTTACGTGCATCGAGCGCGACGGCACCCTCCAGGGACCGGACATCCCTCTTTACGCCAAATTGAGAAGCGAATTTCCCGGAATCCAGATACTGGCTGCGGGGGGCATCTCTTCTATTGAGGACCTTCTGGAGCTCAAGCAGGCCGGAGTTGATGGCGCCGTACTCGGAAAATCAATATACGAAAGACGAATCGATCTCAAAGAGGCTCTGGAGGTCACTGAAAAATGTTGACGAAAAGGATAATCCCCTGTCTTGACGTCAAGGACGGCCGCGTCGTCAAGGGGATACGATTCAAAAACCTGGTCGACGCCGGCGACCCGGCTGAACTCGCGGCAACATACATGGACGAGGGAGCCGATGAACTGGTTTTACTGGATATCTCGGCCTCTTGCGAACGCCGCCGGACCATGCGCGAATGGGTGCAAAAGACGGCGGAAAGGCTTTTCATACCGTTTACCGTGGGAGGAGGCATTTCTTCAGTCGAGGAAGCTCGGGAAATAATAGAGATGGGATCAGACAAGATCTCGCTAAACACCTCAGCCGTGCAAAACCCGGGCATTATAACCGATTGCGCCCGCCTTTTAGGCCGCCAGGCTGTGGTGGTGGCCATCGACGCAGCTAAAAAAGAACCCGGTAAATGGGAAGTCTACATCCATGGCGGAAACACTGCCACGGGGACCGATGCCGTCGAGTGGGGCAAAGAAGCTGAAGCAAGAGGCTGCGGAGAGATATTGCTGACATCCATGGACCGGGACGGCACCAAGGACGGTTACGACCTCGACCTCATCGAAGCCGTTTCATCGCAGGTAGGGGTTCCCGTCATCGCATCCGGTGGAGCCGGTGAAGCCGGTCATATCGCAGAGGCTTTCCGCAGGGGTGCGGAGGCGGCCCTGGCTGCTTCGATCTTTCATTACGGAACGTTACGCATCAAAACCCTGAAAGCGGAGTTGCATTCGCAGGGGATACCGGTACGAAGGGACGAAGAATAAATGACGGTTCAACTGGAGGATATCGCCTTCAACGAAGCCGGGCTTGTTCCCGTGGTCGTACAGAACGCCTCCACGGGCATGGTGCTCATGATGGCATGGGCGAACCGGGAAGCCTTGGAAAAAACACTGGGAAGCGGAGTTCTGGTTTTCTGGAGCCGTTCCAGGAAAAAGCTCTGGGAAAAGGGGGAAACCAGCGGGAACACCCTTTACCTGCGAGAGCTCAGGCTTGACTGCGACGGCGACACCCTTTTGGCCCTCGTTGACCAGAAAGGCCCGGCCTGTCATACAGGAGAGCCTTCCTGCTTCCACCGTGTCGTAGAGACGCTCGAAAAAGGCAACGTAACCTTTTTCGACAGACTCGTCACAACTATTGAAGACAGGGCCAAAGGCGCTGCTGAAAGAAGTTACACGGCGTCCCTTCTCGAATCGGGGAAGGAGAGAATAGGCCAGAAAATCGGCGAGGAAGGAGTCGAAACAGCCATCGCCGCTGCTCTCGGAAAGCGCTCTGAGTTTATCTACGAACTTTCCGACCTCGTCTACCATTGCCTGGTGGCCATGCAGGCTTTTGGCGTAAAACCGTCGGAAATCTGGGAAGAGCTCGAAAGCAGGCACGGGAAACGGCAATGAAGGGACGTGCTCTTGTCTTCGACGTGGACGGGGTGCTTATCGACACGCAACGTTCCTTCCCCAACGTTGTAAAAACGGCCATCCAATGGTGGAGCAGGTTCCGCCTGGGTATGGAGGTGGATGCAGCACCATTTTCCCTGCGACACTACCAATTTGCCAAAAATCACGGATCCTTCAACGATGACTATGATATCGCCTGGACTTTTCTCTCCCTCATAGCCTCACTCGGGAAAAACAGCCTTTCGGACTGCCGTCTGACCCCTGAAGACTGGGGAAAAATCTTAAACGGCTGCGAGGTACCGAACCCAGTTCCCTGGGTTTATGAAAGATACGGCAACCTGGTCCCCAGGGATGAGCTTCGCGAGTTATGCGAGGAAATTTATTTTGGAGCCGACATGCTGGGGCCGGCACGCGGAAGAACGCCTGCATCGGTGACTATGCGCGGACTCTGGAACCAGGAGCGCCCTACGCTCGGCGTGTCCTGGAGGCGTTTCGGCCTTCCCGTAGGCATTTATACCGGCAGAAGCCGTGCCGAGCTTTCCCTGGCTTTGTCCCTTCTCGGATGGACGGATCTGCCTCCAAAGACGTGCGTAACCCTTGACGACGGAATCGCGAAGCCCTCGCCCGAGGGCTTTATCAGGCTGGAGGAGGCCCTTGGTTTCGAAGAAGTGCTTTTTTTCGGAGACACGGCAAGCGACAGGCTGGCTTTCGAAGGATACGGGAAGGGGCGCTTCATCCCGATAGGTCCCCTTTTCGCCGGCGAAAAAAACGCAGCAAAAGACCTGCCAGAGGCTTTGATCAGGGAATTCCCCGATCTGGACGAATTGATAAGTTAAACGTCAGCGGCTCCATTGGGCTTTTTCTATCAGGTCAGCCAGGACTTCCGCAAGGAGCTCGTATCCCGCAGCATTCGGATGTATAAGGTCGCTTTTGAGGGAAGGGTCGGAAAGGATACGCCTGAGTGACTTTCCTTCGTACAAAGATCCAGTTTTTTTGGCTACCTGCTCATAGAAAGCCGGAACCGCCAGACGAAGCCCCGGTTCCGGCACACCGACTATAACCACGTCGGCGGCGTTTCTTTTAACGGCCTTTGCCATTTCTTCAAGGTTACGGGCAATTTCGCCATGAGAATTGCCCTGGATGAGGTCGTTTCCTCCGTGGCAAATGATTACAACCGTAGGCCTGTGCTTTTCCAAAAGGCCGCCCAGCCGTTTTCTCCCTTCTTGTGAGACCTCACCTGGAACGCCTGCATTGATTACGGTAACGCTCAAAAGCTCCTCTAGGCGCTCCGGATACGACAGCCCTGCACCTGAGCCCGTCCCGTAGGTGATGCTGTCCCCGAAGGCGAGGATGAGGCTGTTTTCGTCGAGGGGTGGAATGTTTGCTGTAAATGCTTTCGCCGGCAAAAACACGCAAAGCAAAAGAGCGATCATAGTTTTCAGCAAGGCTTTTTAACACCTGCTCGAGGAGCGTCGGATTGTCATCAGTGACGTCCCTCATACCGTTTAAGGTGGTTCAACACGGGTTTGGCCTCTTCGGAACGCAGGTATTCCCAGGTAACCTCCGGAACCAGTTGTCTTACGCAGTCCCAGTCGTCCTTTTTTATGCAATTACGCACCGTTGAGGCGGAGACGACAGTTCCATCCTCCAGGCGTAACCTTTCTATCTCCACAACCTCTACACCTTTTGAGGGCAGGATGTCTTTCATGGCGGAATTGTAGGAACCCGTAACCGGACAATAAGGTTCGGTGCCGACAAAACGCCTTTTTATGCCAAGTTCCGGAACAAACAGGTTGGCAAACATGGTTACATCCAGGTGCGCCTGCACAGAAGCCAGCTCTTCAGCGGAAGAACCCTTCATGAAATAGGATGGAAACGTCGCCGGTGAAACGGCATAATCGCCGCTTCTCAATACCGTAACGTTTGGAAGGTGGGATGTCCCCTTTTTGACGAGCTGGAATCTGTGTCGGAAAGGAAAGGAAGAAAGGTCGGCCTCCACGACAATGACGTAAAGATGGTCGCTTCTTTTCGATGCCTCTTGTATAAGGTACTGATGTCCAAGGGTGAAGGGATTACAATTTACGACAACGGCCCCGGCAACTCCACCCTCTGCTACATGGGCTTTCAACCCCGCCAGATACTCTCTAAACTGGTCTATCCCCGGATGTCCCATTTCCAGGACAGAGGCTTCGTCGCCATATCTTGCAAGTTCCCTGAACCCCATGGACTTGAACCGGAAGGCCGAATCCGGTCTGGTAAACACAAAAAGATGGGTCATTCCCTTTTCTCTGGCATGTTCCACAAGGCGGGTGGCTATCGTTCCCGACAAGCCCGCCTCTTGCCAGGCGGGATCTATGGCAAACATCTTCAGCACATTACCCTTCAGACTTCCCGTTCCGACGATACGGCCGTCCTGATCTTCGACAACGACGGAGGCATCCGGAACCTCCTCGAAAACAAGACCGTTTCGCTCAAGAAATGCCTTTATCTTTTCGGCTTCTTCCCTTTCCACAGGCGTAAGCAGACGGACGTCAAGTCCAAGCACCTTGCTACACCTCCAGCTTCGTCCACGATCTTTCTACCCGCGGCGCAGCTCTCTTCTGAGCACCTTACCTATGTTTGAGCGAGGAAGCTCCTCGACGAATTCTACGAGCCTCGGGACCTTGTAGTGGGCCAGATTTTCCCTGCAAAAAGATATTATATCCCTCGCCTGTATACCGGAGTCGGGATCCTTGACAACGCAGGCTTTAACTATTTCGCCGCTGACACTATGAGAAACACCCACTACCGCGGATTCCCTCACGCCCGGGATTTCTTGCAGGACCGATTCGACCTCGGCGGGGTATACGTTGAAACCGCCGACTATGATGATATCCGACTCCCTGTCCAGTATGGACAGGTAACCTTCGTCATCCATACGGACCACGTCACCTGTATTGAACCATCCATCCCTGATCCTTTCTTCGGTCTGGTGTCGATCGCGGAAGTATTCCCCGAACACAGACGGCCCCCTGAGCCACAAGGTCCCTTCCTTTCCTGGTGGAAGGACTTTTCCATCGTTGGATCGAATCTGCACGTCATAACCAGGAAGTACGGTCCCCACCGTACCCGGTTTACGTGAAGCATAATTGGGATTCACGGAGACAACCGGCGAGGTTTCAGTCAGCCCGTAACCTTCGAGAACGCCCAGGCCCAGCATTTTCTCGGCTCTGGCGTCGATTTTTGCCGGAAGCTTGTCCCCGCCTGAAATGATCATCCGCAGGGTCTTAGGAGGCGTCGCACCCCTGGCGACAGTCCCGAGCAGAAGGTTGACCATGGTGGGCACCGCCACAATGACCGTCACACCGGCCGAATGAATGGCATGCAGAGTGTTTTCTGCGGGCATGAAAGAAGTCAACAGCACTTGAGGGAACCCTCCGACGAGCGGCAACAGGCCGCTTACATTAAAACCGAGAGCGTGGAAGTTCGGCAAAGCGTTGAGAAATATGTCGTCCTCGCGAAGATCGGTCAAATGCCCCATTGAAGCGTCGATGTTATCCAAAAGATTGGCATGGCTAATGGTAACCCCCTTGGGAGCCCCGGTGGTCCCTGATGTATAAAAGATGACGGCCGTATCGGGATCGGACCCATTAACGGCCCGACATTTGAAGTTCGGAAGAGGCCCATCCAAAGACGCTGTAACTGCAGGAATACCCATAGCGGCAAAATCCTCCGCAGCCTGTTGCATGCCTTGAGGAAGCACCACTCCGGCAACTTCCGCATGTTTGAGTTTGTAACCTATGGCGTTTTTTCCTTCCTGAAGGTTTAACGGAACGAAAACACCGCCGAGTTTCCAAACTGCTATCATCACTGCGACGAAAAGCGGAGAATTAGGCAGAAGCACCGCAAGCCGGCTCCCCTCGCCAAATCCGGCGTCTTTAAGGGTCGTTTCGCATCTTGCTGATAGCTCCGTCAAAACTCTTCTCGACCACCAGGTTTCTTGCCACCAAAAGGATTTCTCTCCTTCACATCGTGTACACCTTTCGAGAATCCGTTTCTCCAACCTGCTCGTCAACTAAAATCCTCCTACTTGTAACACACGGACGTCGGTCCGTGTGTTACATGTTTTTTGTTTTCTGCTTCAAAAAGCTCTTTCTCTTTGCTCTTGTGCTTCTCATCGATCCGCAGGATCGACGCCACGGACGTCGATCCTAAAGCGCCAAACCCATGAATGCAAGCCACGCTGACGCTACGGGCAAAAGTTCCTCCGGCACATCGTACCTCGGATGGTGAAGTCCCAGTTCCGATCCCGTTCCAAGTAACATGAAACAGGCTGGAACCTTAAGGGAATAAAACGAAAAATCTTCGCCGGAAAGTATCGGCCGGTCCATTTCCTCCACGAGGTGTTCTCCGAAAAAGAGCCTGCCAAGCCTGAGAACTTCTTCCGTAAGCTCCCCGTCGTTGGCGAGGCTCGGATAATTTCGCGTATATTCCACGGTGGCAATCGCCCGATGCCCCTTCGCTACAAGAGAGATCATTTCCTCGAGCCTGCCCTGCAGGAAATCCCTCACTTCCTCCGAAAAAGTCCTGAGCGTCCCCCAAAGGTGTGCCGTCTGGGGAATAATGTTGTAGGCCTCACCGGCTTCGACCTGACCAAAAGTTATGACTGCCGCCTCCATTGGGTCCATCTCACGGGTTAACAGGCTTTGAACCCCCAGGAGAACGTGAGCCGCCACTATAGTCGGGTCCACCCCAAGGTGAGGAGCCGCCGCGTGGGCAGCAGCACCTTCTATGACCACGTGAATCCTGTCGGATAGAGCGGTAATAGTGCCTTTTTTGGTTTTTATGTGTCCATAGGGCGTCATCGGCCAGAAATGCAGCGCTACCATCCGGCTTATATTGAAGGTAGTGAACAAGCCGCCTTCGATGATTCTTTTCGCTCCACCTTTGCCTTCCTCGGCCGGCTGGAACAAAAAAATCACGGGCCTTTCGAGTTCATCTGCCCGTGCTGAAAGTATTTTCGCCGCTCCCAAAAGCGCAGCCATATGAGAATCGTGACCACAAGCATGCATAAGACCGGGGAAACAAGAGGCAAAGGGAAGGTCGGTTTCCTCCTGAACCGCCAGGGCGTCCATATCGGCTCTCAGCACAAGGGCCGGTTTGTCTATATCTTTACGCAGCACACCTATGACGGAAGTCCCCGTTCCAAGCCCCCTTACCACCTCTATTCCCGGCATGGCAGAAAGGGCCGCGGCAACGCGCGAGGCCGTGAGGTTTTCCTCGTATGCCAACTCAGGGAACTGGTGGAACTCCCTCCGCCAGGCGATTATCTGGTCGGACAGGGCTTCCGATTCCCCGGTAAGGTCATCCTTTAA
>NPIF01003591.1_pt1 | contig 26936 bp, 26 predicted proteins | sample 8637461 | NCBI WGS metagenome assembly NPIF01 (sample SAMN07420641, study PRJNA396082) | bioreactor metagenome | isolation source: sample BR12 brine-fed electro-methanogenic bioreactor BR | place: Japan: Kochi | collected 2016-12-09
AGGGCCGACTGGGCGAGGTGTCGTTCGTGGCGGTTGGCCCGGACGAGAACGCGAGTGCAACCGTAGGCGCGACGGCGGCGCGTGATGCGGAGGACGACGAAATGGACTTCGAGACGTGGCTGACGGCGAAGGGATTCGCCGCAGAGGACCTGGACGAGACGCAGACCAAGCACCTGCGGGCGATGTACGACAAGGAGCAGCAGGCAAAGGACGGCGACGAGAAGCCGAAGGAGGGTGACGGCGACAAGCCCGAGCGCGTCGAGGCCGACGGCGCCCCCGGTGACAGCGGCAACGGCAACGGTCAGGTGACCGCGACCGGCGCCGACGGCGACATGATCACCAAGCTCCGCGCGTCCGCGGCCGCCGAGACGCGGCGGATCAACGGCATCCGCGACAAGTGCGGCGGCAAGCACCCGAAGATCGAGGCGAAGGCGATCGAGGAGGGCTGGAGCGTCGAGAGGTGTGAACTCGAAGTCCTCCGCGCGAATCGTCCGCAGGGCGTGAATGCCATTCACACGATCGACAAGTCGGTCAACGGCCTCATTCTGGAGGCCGCCTGCATGCTGACGGCGCGACACGCCGACGTCGAAAAGACCTTCGACGAACAGACGCTGGAGGCGGCCGGCCGACGCTTCCGCGGCGGCATCGGCCTGCAGGAACTGCTGCTCGAGGCGGCCTGGGCCAACGGCTACACCGGCCGCACCTTTCGCGACAGTCGGGCCGTCATGCGCTACGCCTTCGGGCGCGACGTTCAGGCGGGCTTCTCCACCATCGACATCGGCGGGATTTTGAGCAACGTCACGAACAAGTTCCTGGTCGAGGGCTTCTTCAGCGTCGAACGCACGTGGCGGAACATCTGCGCCACCCGCAACGTCAGCGACTTCAAGACGGTGACCAGTTACCGCCTGATCGGCAAGGACCAGTACCAACTGGTCGCCCCCGGCGGTGAACTGAAGCACGGGACGCTGGGCGAGGAGACCTACAGCAACAAGGCCGACACCCACGGCCTGATCCTGTCGATCGACCGCCGCGACATCATCAACGACGACCTGGGCGCGATCACCACGGTGCCGCGCAAGCTCGGTCGGGGCAGCGGCCTGAAGATCAACGACGTCTTCTGGTCGACGTTCATGGCCAACGCCGCCTTCTTCCTGGAGGCCAACAAGAACTACCTCGAGGGCGCGGACACCGCCCTGGGCATCAACGGTCTGAGCAAGGCGGAGGTCGCCTTCATGAACCAGACCGACGAGGACGGCAAGCCGATCGGTGTGATGCCGGCGATCGTGCTGGTGGCGCCGGCCCTGGCGGCGATGGCGACCATGCTCAACAAGAGCCTGGAACTCCGCGACACCACTGCCAACACCAAGTACCCGGTGGCCAACCCGCACACCGGCAAGTTCCGCACGGAAGTGAGCCGCTACCTGAGCAACGCCCATTATGCCGGCGCCTCCGAGAAGGCGTGGTACCTGCTGGCCGATCCCAACGATCTGCCGGTGATCGAGGTGGCGTTCCTCAACGGCCAGGAGTCCCCGACCATCGAGACGGCGGACGCCGACTTTAACGTCCTGGGCGTGCAGATGCGGGGTTACCACGACTTCGGCGTCAATCTGCAGGAGCCGCGCGGCGGCATCAAGGTCCTGGGCGAGGCCGGGGGCTGATCCGACGAGAACCGGTGATCGGTGCCGCATGACCGGCACCGATCACTGACAACTGACAACGGGAGAACCAAGCAATGGCTTTTCAAGCGACCTTTGTGCAGGCGGGCAATGCGATCGACTACACGCCCGACGCGGACGTGGCGGCGGGCGCCGTCGTGGTCCAGAACTCGCTGGTGGGCGTGACGACCCGACCGATCGCCGCCAACCAGCCCGGCGCGCTGGCGGTGGTCGGCGTCTTCGACGTGGTCAAGGACGCGGTGCAGATCAACGCCGGCGCCGGCATCTTCTGGGACGAGGCGGCCGAGCACGCCACCACCGAAAGCGAGGGTAACGCCTTCATGGGCTTCTCGCTGCTGTCGGCGGCGGCCGACGCCGAGACGGTGCGGGTGCTGCTGGTACCCATCACCAGCGTGGCCAACACCATCCACAACGATCTCACCCACCTGATCGCCGATCCCGGGGCCGACGGGGCCATCCCGGTCGCCGACAGCGGCAGTTGCGCGATCGTCACGGTGGGCTCGGAGGCGCGGACGCTGGGCGATCCCAGCGACGTGGGCCAGTTGCTGGCCCTGACGCTCAAGGGCGACGGCGGCGACTGCACGGTGACGGCGGACCACGGGGTCAATCAGGCGGGCAACGACACGCTCACCTTCAACGACGCCGGTGACGCGCTGGTGCTGATCGGCACCGACGTGGGCGGCGCCAAGCGCTGGCGGGTGCTGGCCAACGACGGTGTGGACCTGACGACGGCGTAAGTGACGAGGAAGGGATGCCTCTTTGCGACGGGTGGGGTTCGGTCGATGCGGCCGGACTCCGCCCGGAATTGAGCAAGCGATGACGGATCAGCTGCAACAGGGAGCCCGGTGGCTGCAGGACAGGCAGCGGCAACACGTCGCCCGCACGGTGACGTACCGCCGCGGGGCGCTGTCGGTGCAGCTGCAGGCCACGGCGGGCAGGACCGAGTTCGAGCAGGCGACCGACTACGGCATCGCCCTGCAGAGCGAGGCCCGCGACTTCGTGGTGCATGCGGCGGATCTGGTCCTGGGCGGGGCGCGGATCGAGCCCGAGGTGGGCGACCGGATCGAGGAGACCATCGACGGAACCACGCACCAGTACGAGGTGATGGCGATCGGCGGCCAGCAGTGCTTCCGCTACGTGGACGCGGATTACTACGCCATGCGGATTCACACCAAGCGGATCGGGGTGCTGCCATGAAGAAGCTCGACTGGCGCACGATCGTCACGGCCTTGATCGCCGTGATCGCCTTCTCGGTTCAGTGGGGTGTGGTCACCACGAAACTCGACTCCGTTGAGAAACGCCTCGACGAGTTCCTGCTGGAAGCGCGGGCGGTCCGCGCGGAGAACGTCGCCCTGGGGATCCGGGTGGCGGTGCTGGAGGCCTGGAAAGAGTCACAGAAGGAGCCGCATTGATGTCATCGGTAACCCTGGAACTGGCCGACGCGGTGGCGGCGACGCTGAACGCCGGCGCATTCAGCCAGGAATTCACCGCCGTCAGAAGCCACCTGCCCGACTACGACCTGTCGGAGGTGAAGGCGCTGACGGTGACGGTGGTGCCCAAGTCGCTGGAGATCGCCAAGGCCTCGCGCGAGAGCGCGTACTTCGACGCGGCGATCGACATCGGCGTGCAGCAGAAGATCGACGGCGACGCGGAGGCGGCCAGGGCGATGGTGGACGGCCTGATCGCGCTGGTGGAGGAGATCGTCGATCACCTGCGTGGCCGGCGGCTGGAAGGCGCGCCGGACGCGGTGTGGATGGCGATCGCCAACGATCCGGTCTTCGACCGCGACCACATGGAGCGGCTGCGGGTCTTCACCGGCGTGGTGACGGTGACCTACCGCAAGCGGAGATGAGACCGTGACGTCGAACCTCTATCAAAAGTCGCTGCAGGCCAACATCGGCTACACGCCGCTGTCGGACACGCCGCTGGTGCTGGACGTGACCATCATCGCCAGCAGCAAGAACAACAGCAGCGTGAACGTGCGGTTCACGAGCCAGGGGGCGGGCGGCCTGCAGCTCATCGACGCCAGCTGGCCCCCGGGCGCGATCGTGAGCCTGCGCAACGTCGATCTCTCGAAGATCCTGGTGAGCGGAACGCTGGGCAACTACCTGCTGGTGGTGGGACAGGCGCCGTAAGGAGCGTGTGTTATGGCTGTGAGTGATGTAAGGGTCGGCTTTGAGGCCGTCATCAACTACAAGGTCGGCGGTCAGGACGGCGTCGGCGAATGGCTGGAACTGGCCAACGTCAAGGACAACACCCTGAGCCTGGAGGCGACGGAGATCGAGGCCACGACGCGCTCGTCCGGCGGCTGGCGTCAGTTGATCCCCGGCATCAAGGAGGCGGGCGTCGAGTTCGAGATCCTGTGGGTGCCGACCGACCCGGGCTGTCAGGCCCTGCGCGAGGCCTTCTGGAACCGCGAGATGATCGGGTTGCAGATCCTGGACGAGACGGACGGACACGGGCTGCAGGGGGACTTCGCGGTCTTCAAGTTCCCGCGCAACGAGCAACTGGAAGAGGGATTGACCATCTCGGTGGGCGTGAAGCCGACGGTCTCGGCGACCCCGCCGTCGTGGATCGAACCGGTGTAAGGAGCAGCCATGCGAACGTTCACTGACAACGCGGGCCGCACCTGGACCATCGCCATCACCGTCGACGCGATCCGGCGGGTGCGGGCCACGCTCGACATCAACCTGCTGGAGTTCGTCGAGGGCAACCTGATCACGAAACTGATCCGTGATCCGGTGCTCTTGTGCGACGTGATCTACGTCGTCTGCAAGCAACAGTCGGACGAGCGCAACGTCAGCGACGAGGACTTCGGCCGGGCGATGGCGGGTGACGCCATCGAGCACGCGACCCAGGCGCTGTTGGAAGAACTGGTGGATTTTTCCCCGAGCCCGAAGGATCGGGCGAACCTCAGGCAGGTGCTGACCGCGACGTTCGACGCGATGGATCGGGCCAGAGACGCGGCGGAGGCGCGGATCAGGACGCTGGACGTGGAGGCGATCGTGACGCGGGCGCTGGCGGCTGCGAGCGATACATCTGGCGCTGCGCCGGACTCGTCGGGATCGAGCCCGGACCGCTGACGCTGCGGCAGCTGCACCTGATGGCCGACGAACGCCGCCGTGAGGCGTGGCAGCACACCGCGCGACTGCTGGCGATGCTGGTCAACTGCCACCGCGATCCGAAGCGATCGACGATCGCCCGACCGAAGGACTTTGATCCGTACGCACGCGGGCAGGACTGCGTGGTGCGGAAGGCGAGTGTGGATGTTTTGAAGGACGTGTTTATCAACAAGGACAAGAGGTGCAGGGATGTACGCAGGGAACGTGATTAAGTGCGTGATGATCGTGCTGCTGCTGTGCGGCATGGTCGGTTGTCAGGCGGCTACGAACCGGGTCGCCGACATGACGCCGGACGAGTTGAGCGGCTTCATGATCGCCGCCGCGATGGCGGGTTCTGAGGGCGAGGTGAACTTCGGGGCCAATGGCGAGGTCGGCTTCGGCATCAAGAACGAGGCCTACACGCGTTCACCGGGAACCCATTTTGACTTCAGCTTCAAGATGGACCCCAGGAACGTGACGCCGGAGCAGATGAAGCAGTACATCGAGGCGGCGAAGTTGCTGCGAGAAGAGAGTCAGAGCGTGGTTGAACCGACGCCTGACGACACCGCCGACACCGGCTGACGGAGTGAGCAGTCGCGCTGACGCCGTGGCCGCCGGGTGTGGGCACATGCCTGCATCCGGCGGCCGATTGTGGATCGAGGGTTTTTGTGATGACTGCAAGCGCGAAGACGACAACGGCGTCGATGGTGCTGAAGCTGGCGCTGTTCATCATCGCCATCCTGGCGGTGGGCTACGTCGGCCTGTCGACGCGAACGATCGGCGACCTGTGGCGGACGTTCGATGAACCGGCGACGACCCAACCTGTGGAGTAGGCATCTTGTGCTGCTCGCGTCCTGCGCGCTGCCGCTGTGCGGCTGTGTGGCGCAGAAGGGGCAGATCGAGCAGTCGCTGGCCAGGATCGATCGGATCGAAGCGTCACTGGCGCGCGTTGACCAACTCGAGGCCCGCGTCGGCACCATCGAGACCAAGATCGAACAGTCGCAGGGCCAGCACGGCATCATCAACATCGCCTCGATGGAATCCGGCGTCGGGATCATCGGCTACATCGTCGCGATCGCGATCGCCATCGTGGCCTGGAAGCTGTGGCGGGCGCGATCCTACTGGAAGAAATCCTCGCAGGTGCAGGCGGAGGAGATCGAACGCGACGCCGGCCTGACCAGGGGTGTGCGGACGCGAATCGCCAAGCGTCACGCCAACGACACGCCACACGGAAAACTCGTGCGATGTTTGACCTCAAAGTCAAAAACCTGTTCTTCGACGGCCAGCGGGTGAAGAGCGCCGTCGACAGGGCCCGGCGAAGGGTCTTGTCCAAGGCGGGCGCGTTCGTGCGTCGTCGGGCCAAGAGCAGCATCCGCAGGCGAAAGGATCCGGCCCCGCCGGGCAAGCCGCCCAGTTCGCACGTCGGCCTGCTGCGCAGGCTCATCTTCTTCAGTTACGACCCGCGCGGCGACTCGGTGGTGATCGGGCCGGTCAGGCGATCGGACAGCGACGCCCCGCACACGCTGGAGTTCGGCGGGCGGGTCAAGACGCGCAAGGCGACGCGGGTGCGGGTGAAGGCGGGCCGAGACAAAAGCGGTCGCTTCAAGAAGGACCGCATCGTCAAGGTGTCGGCGGGGACCGTGATGACGTATCGGCCACGGCCCTACATGGGCCCGGCCCTGAAGGCGGAGGAACCCAAGCTGCCGCGGATGTGGGCCAACAGCGTGAAGGGAAGTTGAGATGGCAGCCAACGCATCCGGCATCCGGGCGGGACGGGCGTTCGTCGAACTCGGCGCCAAAGACGCCAAGCTGCTCCGCGCATTGAAGCGGGCCCAGCAGCGGCTGCAGGCCTTCGGTGCCGGACTCAAGTCGATCGGCCTGCGGGTGGCGGCGGTGGGCGGCGCGGTGGTGACGGCGGGCCTGGGCATGGCCCGCATCTTCGCCGGCATGGGCGACGAAGTGCACAAGATGGCGCTGCGGACCGGTTTTTCCACCGAAGCGCTGTCGGAACTGGGCCTGGCCGCCGAACTCTCCGGCGCCGACCTGGCCACGCTCGAAAACGGCATCCGCAAGATGCAGAAGTCGATCGGCGACGCGGGCCGGGGATTGAGCACGCAGGTGGAAGCCCTGCAGAAGCTCGGCCTGACCTATGACGAATTGAGCGGCCTGTCGCCGGAGAAGCAGTTCGAACTGATCGCCGATCGACTCAGCGGGATTGAAGACCCGACCCAACGGGCCGCCGTCGCCATGGACCTCTTCGGCCGATCGGGCACCAAGCTCTTGCCGCTGATGAAGGATGGGGCCGCCGGCATGGAGGCGATGCGCAAGCAGGCGCGGGATCTCGGCCTGACCATCTCGCAGGAGGATGCCGACGCCGCGGCACTGCTCACCGACACCCTCACGGAAATGTGGCGGGTGGTGAAGCAGTCGGCCTTCGCGATCGGCAGCGCCCTGGCCCCCACGCTGATTGCGGCGGCCCGCACCGTGACACAGGTGGTGGTGGCGGCCATGGGCTGGATCAAGGAGAACAAGGCGTTGGTGCTGACCATCTTCAAGGTCGGCGCCGCGGTGCTGGCGGCGGGCACCGCCCTGGTGGCGCTGGGTACCGGCATCCTGGCGGGAATGGCGATGATGAGTGCCATGGCCGGGGCCGCCTCGCTGGTGGGCAGCGTGCTCAGCGCCGTCTTCGGCGTGGTCGGCGCCCTGCTGGCGGCGCTGATCTCGCCGCTGGGAATCGTGGCGGTAGCGGTCGGAACCCTGGCCTCGATCTTCATCGACTGGGGCGCGGTGGTCGACGACACCTTGAGTTGGGCCGTCGAGAAGTTCCAGTGGCTCAAGGGCGCGGTGACCGCTGTGGTCGGCGGCATCAGCGACGCGCTGGCGTCCGGCAACATCGCCCTGGCGGCGGAGATCCTGTGGAAGTCGCTCAAGCTCGCCTGGCTGCAGGGCACCCAGAAGCTTCGCGAGATCTGGTTCGCCCTCAAGAAGTCCTTCGTCATCTCCTTCCATGAATTGGTCTATGCGATCACGCGGACCTGGCTGGACGGCGCCTACACCCTGCGCACCGCCTGGATCAAGGTGACGTCGTGGCTGAGCCGGATCTGGACCGAATTCACGTCCGGCTTCCAGAAGGCGTGGAACACCGCGATCAACTGGACCACCAAGCGGCTGATCGAACTGTGGGGCCTGTTCGACGACACCATCGACGTCAAGGTGGCCCAGCAGATGGCGGACGAGGAACTCGCGGAGGCCAACGCGAAGATCGACGACGAGAAACGCAAGGCCCTCGACGCCAACGAGGCGGAAAAGAAGAGCGATCTCAACGAGGCCAAGTCGAACTACGACGCCCGTGTGGCCGAGGCGGAACAGGCCCTCATGGACGCGGCGGGCAAGGCGCTGGACGAACAGAAGGAGGCGATCAAGAACACCACCGCCGAACTGGAGGCGGCGCGGAAGGCGCTGAAGGACGCGCTCACCCAGGCGCGGAGCGAGCGGGCGGCGGCGGAGAAGGACGAGGGCCCGGCCCGGCGCCGGACCGACTATGCCGGCGCCGGCTCCTTCGACGAGTGGTCGCAGGGCGTGCAGCAGAAGATCGCGGCCGGCGCCACCGTGGTCGGCACCTTCAACATCGCCGCTTTGCAGGGACTGGGCTACAGCGGGGCGCAGGAGCGCACGGCCAAGGCGACCGAAGAGACGGCCCGCAACACCAAGCGGCTGATCGACGACGCCCGTCATAACCGGGCGACGTTCACGTAAGGGGGAGCCATGGCCGTCACCGTCACCGAAAACCTCGCCCGCGTCCTGTCCACCGGCCAGAACCCCACCGCCGAGTTGTACTACACCGTGCATGGAACCTCGGACGAGGTCGAAGCGCGGACGCAGCTGGCCCTCAACTCGCCGGCGACCTATGACCCCTACGGCACCGGCCTGGTCTTCATCCCGCGCGAGACGATCACGGTCGAAGCGCTGAGCGACACGATCTGGAACGGGATCGTTCGCTACGGCTTCACCGCCCCCGAGACCGACGAATCCACCGAGAGCTTCGACACCACCGGCGGTCAGCAGCACGTCACCCAGAGCCTGGAGACCGCCGCCGTCTACAAACGCGACGAGGACGCCAACGAGGCCCCGGACTACGGCGGGGCCATCGGCGTGACGCCGGACGGCAACGTCGAGGGCGTCGATATCGTGGTGCCGGTCTATCACCACGTCGAGACCCACTACTTCGACGAGGCCCAAATCACCAACGCCTACAAACGAATCATCTACAGCCTCACCGGCAAGGTGAACAACGCGCCCTTCAAGGGCTTCGAGGCGGGTGAGTGTTTGTTCCTGGGGGCGTCGGGATCCCGGCGCCGCGACAAGTGGGAGGTGACCTTCAACTTCGCCGCCAGCCCCAACGCCGAAGGCACGACGGAAAACCCCGCCTTCGTGCTGGACGGCATCAAGATCGTCCGCAAGGACGGCTGGAACTACCTGTGGGCGCCCTATGTCGACGTGGAAGACGCCGCCGCCAAGGCCCTCGGCAAGAAGCCGCTCGCCTTCTACATCGAGCGGGTCTATCACCAGGGCGACTTCTCGGCGCTGGGGATCGGGGTGTGAGATGGCGCTGAAGAAGGTCCATCCCGGCGATCCGCTCAGCGTCCCGGCGGCGACGTACAACACCCTGATCGACGCCGCCCGCGACTATCAGGCCCGGCAGCGGGCCCTGTTGGCTCAGCGCCCGCGGGCAACCCAGCGCGATCACGCCGAGATCATCCTCCGCAACGACAGCGGGGCCGACCGCCGGCGCTTCGACGCCCTCGAGATCGCCGGGCCCATCTTCGAACCCAGCGACAACCTCGACGAGTTCAAGAGTCGCGTCGCGGTCAGCGGGGTGGCGCCGGTGGACGACCGCCGCGGCCGCTTCGCCATCCTGCTCGAGCCGATGGCCGACGGCGCCATGGGCAAGGCCTGCATCCTTGGCTCGTGCGTCACCCGGGTGGAGATGCTCGACGAATCCCACACCTTCGCCGACACCGTCGACGGCCGCATGGACGCATTGGTGAGTGGATCGTCGGGTGCGGCCCAACTGCTGTGGGTCCAGCCCGAGGCGCAGCGTGACGTGCCCGAGATCGCCTGGGCGATCGCCCGGCTGGGCCCGCCGGTGCAACCCACCTGCCGGCTGGGTGTGGTGATCGAGTGCGACGACTACGACGAGATGAGTGGCTCACTCGTTGTCACCTGCGTGCCCCTGCGCGGCACCAACTACAGTTACGATCCCAATGATGAGCGCCGCATCGTCGCCTGGGGCGGCATCGATCCCATGATCGTCCCGGAGTCGCTGGTGGCCCTGTTCGCCGTCGATCCGCTTGAGCTCAATCCCGAGATCAAGGCATTGGCGATCCCGCTGCTGTCCGTGCTGCGCAATCAACTCGACATGCCCGACATGAACTGCCTGACCGCCTACACCGAGCCCTGCGGTCCGGCCCAGAGCAGCGATCTGTGCGTGGGGTGAGATCATGCCCGAACCGATCCCGCCCCATGACTATCTGATCCACCAGTGGCTGCACCGCGAACGGACGCGACCCTATCGACTCTTCATCAGCAACGCCGCCTATCGCTACGATCCCGACGTGGCGCCGCACTACTTCCCGCGCGAGCGCTGTCCGTCGTGCCTGATGTACGCCACCAGTTGTCGGCCGATGGACTATCGCCAGGGGGCCCAGCCCGGACGACTGCTGATCCACAATCGCCACCTCTACACCGGCACCTTCCACCGCTTCTTCCGCTACGGCGACTGCGGCAACCTGATGGCCCAGTTCGGCTACGGGCCCTGTCGCAGCAAGGAGAGCCAGGGCCAGATTGCCATGGGCAACATGGCCCTGCTGCAGGCGGTGCGCCCGGGCGTGCATAGCGAGCGGCTGGTGATGGGTGATGAGTTCGACAACGTCTTCGTGACCGACACCCTCACTTACGGCGCCCTCAACTACGCCCTGTGGCTGGGCAGGTGCAATCCCGGCGGCGCGCCGCCCGAGGATCACTACGACCTGTGCCTGCGCTTCGCGATCAACCTGCCCGCCGACGCGGTGATCACCGGCGCCGAGTTGTACCTGCGGCGGGCGATCGCCCAGAGCGACGTCTGTCACGTCGAGGCGCTGCTGCTCGATCGCGATTCGATGGGCCTGTTCAGCACCACGCCCGACGATCCCGACAATCCCTGCCGCGCCAATCCCAACGGTCCGGCCCGGCTCAACTGTCACGGCGGTGCAGACAATAAGTTCGCCATTGAGCTCGAAAACGGCGGCGGCGGCGCCGGTACCTGGCTCACCAACCCGAGCGAGATCATGCGGCCGATCGTCGAGGCGTTCATCGCCCGGCCGGGTTATTCACCCGGCAATCACCTCGGGATCGTGCTGCAGAGCAACCAGGCGCTGAATCTGACACTCGACAACGCCATCGCCTGCGACGGTTACACGTCGTCCGGCTTCGGGGCCATCCTCCGTATCCGCTGGCGCGAGGCGGGCGTCGATCCCGACGCGCCGGCCGCCTCACCGCCGCGGCTGATGGCCTATCAGCACATGATGCAGGAGTCCTCGCCGGTCCCGCCCGACGGCACCTGGCCCGGGGCCGAGCCCGATCCGATCGATCCCGGCGAACGGCTCAATCAGGCCGGCGCCCAGAAGATCCCCGACCTGCCGTGGGCCGGCGCCTATCGTCACTGCTTCCTGATCCCGGTCGATCGACTGGAAGACTGGTGGAGCGAGGCGACGCACGGACCGGCGCCGTATCCGGCGGATGCGCACAACAAGTTCCCGCTCAACGACTGCCAGACCTACGAGATCCCGTGCTTCCCGCGGACGTCGCCATTCCGCTACCGATCGCTGGGCTCTCAGATGTTCCCCAACGTGGCCCGCGGCCTGCGCGGCATCGTCTCGTTCTCGAGTGATCCGGCCCAGCACGGCTTCCTGCCGGTCTATGCCGGCGGCGGCCAGTGCGGCACGCCCAACTACACCGGCATGGATGAAAACACCTGGCGGCTCTATCGCGGCCAGACGCATTCCAAACGCTACGTGTGGCAGACCGATCCGCTGCAGCGCGGCTGGTTCGTGGAGTACACCGCCTACAAGAAGGCGTGGTACGCCCAGGACGCCGACTTCGAGTGGTTCTGCAACGAGTACGCCAACATCGGCGATCCCGACTCCTGCATGTTCCGCTGGAACGCGTGGTACCACATCGAGATCCGTGCCCACTTCCATCCCAGGGCTGATCTCGACGATCCCGACTTCCGGGCCTGGGTGCTCTCGCATGAGGCGGGCTTCGGCGGCATCGTGACGCCGCGTCACGCCCACTGCAACGACGTCTTGCGTCAGTGCGGCGCCGGACTGGGCAAGGCGATGGGCGACAACATCTGGCCGCCGCAGGCGTGTCAGGAGGTCGTCTCCGCCCAGGTCGGCGATGAGGTCAAATACCCGCCCTGCATGCACGAGGACGGCGCCCCCAGCTGGTGGTACCTGCCCGACTTCGTCAGCAAGCACGTCAAGTCGCCGCTGAACGAGTTCATCGGCGCCTATCCCGAACTCGGCCTCTATCACGAGACAAAGTTCGTGCGCAGGCTCGATCCCGACGGCGGGCAGACCGAGACGGTGTACGGCTGGGCCATCCTCGCCTTCCAGACCAACATGCCCTGGCTGCTCGACGCCGACAGCGGCGTGGAAGTCAAGAACGAGATCCAGCGCTTCACCATCATCAATCCCAACGGCTGCGAGGATCCGCCGGTGTTCGGCGGGTTCGTCGTCGGCTGGGATGACGACCCCGCCTTCTGGTCGGGCGAGATCACGCCGTTCACCACCGCGGCCCAGTTCGCCGAGGCATTGGGCTACGCCGCCAACATCGGTCAGGGCAACGTCGAAGTCACCGGCCCCGCGGGCGGACCCTGGGTGGTGGAGTACGTCAACGACCTGCGCGGGCAGAACGTGCCGCAGCCCGCCCTGAAGTCCTGCACCATCGATGACGGGGCGGGGTGTTTGTTCAGCGTGTCGATCGAGACCATCCAGAACGGAACGGGGGCGTCGCGATGACGCGCAGGCGCCGGAATAATTGGTCGGAACATATCGCCGGAATTATTCCGGCGCTTCCGAGGCTTGCTCGTAACCGGCAGGCGCGACATGGGTTACGGCAGTCATCGCCCCGGAATAATTGCGCTGCGAATTATCCCGTACTTCCGGCGCGCGAACGAACCGGAGGCACCGCATGATCCACGACGAACTCGAGACGCGGGCGGAGGTCTGTGAGGAGTGTGAGTGCTTGCTCCGCGCGATGCCGCTCACGTGCAAGCTGGTGATGCGTGAAAAGCAGATCGGGCCGATGCCGTGTCCGCACGCGCTGCGCGACATGCTCCATGACGTCGACGCGGATTGCCCGCATCCGGACGCGGCGTGGGCGGCCCGGTGGAAGGCGGCGGAGGTACTGACGTCGGCGGAGGAACCGGCGACACAGGCGGCGCCGGCGGCAGAACCTGTAACGCCGACCGCGAACTCGAGTTGTGCCGTCAAGACCGCCCAGCGCGAGGTTGATCCGGAGGCAATTGAGAAGCGTCACCGCGAGCGGCGATCGCGGCGGCGCGGCGTCAGTCACAAGGTGTTCTATGTCCAAGGAAATCCCCCTGGGCCCGTGGCCCCATCGTGAGTGGAACCCGATCCTCGGCTGTTCCATGGTCGACCACACCTGCCGTAACTGCTACGCGGCGGCCAGAACGCGGCAGGCCGACCCCAACCACGTCACCATCCGCACCGACGGTCCGCGGACCTTCTGGACCGGCACGGTTCTGCATGCGCCGCGGATGTGGGATCTGCCGCTGCGCGAAAGACGTCCGGGCGTGGTCTTCGCGTTCAGTCAGGCCGATCTCTTCCATCCCGGGGTATCCGACGAACTCCGCGATCGGGCCTTTGCCATCATGCTGCGGGCTCGGCACCTGCAGTTCAATCTGCTCTCCAAGCGCGTGGAGACGATGCGGGATTACATCACCGCGTGGTGCGAACGCCGGGCCGCCGACGGTCTTGTCGCGCCGATGCCCAATCTACGCATCGGCCTGTCGGCGGGCACGCAGAAACACCTCAACGTCCGCTGGCCGTTCCTTCGTGACACGCCGGCGGCGTTTAGGCACTTGTCCCTGCAGCCGCTGGTGGAGGCGGTGCGGCTGCCGCCCGACGCGACCGCATCCAATCTCGACTGGGTGGTTGTCATGAGAGAAGTTGGGCCGGGGGCAAGGCCGATGCGGGCGGCGTGGGTGCGGGATCTGCGTGCGCAATGCGACGAGCGCGAAATCCCCTTCTTCTGGGAGACGACGGCGTTTGATGATGCGGAGTCCGTTGAAGAGCGACGCTCGGCCCAGGAATCGGGCCCTGCCTATCTGATACAACACCCTGCTGTGTAAGTAGTTCCACTGCGTTTGGAGCTTCGGACCTCCCTGCGTTTACCCGCCATGTCTATTGTCCAGCTCGTGGGGGCGCGCGATCAGACAGAGCGCCATCCAACATAGAAACTGCATCGTGCTCGAATCGGGGGTGTCACTCCAACTGCATTCTCGGTGGGCATCCAAGTAACAACATGCAATTCACGATTGAATCCTACTGACGGCGCCGCTATCCTGCGCGTCTGGTTGGGGACGTTCGCTGAGGGCCCGCACAAGGCCTGACCCCGGGGCGCAGCGTCCGATGACAAGCATCACACTCCTCATGGCACACGTCGGGGCGAGGTGTCTGTGAGGAACGGAAGTCGTCTGGCCCTTCATTCCTGCCGGAGCTACCAGAGGAGAAGCTAGAATGTCCATTCCGCATTCCCAATTCATGAAATGCTTGATTGTTGCGTCAGTTGCCCACTGCATGATTACGGTGCCGGCCGTAGCAATCGACCCTGTGTGCTGCACCGGTACGGGCACACCTATCTTCTTAGAAGTGTGGCGTGACAATGCTTGCGAGTGCCCCGAGGTGGTGCCGGTTGGCGGAGACGCCTGCATATGGGTCCACGTGTACGACATAGATGAATACGGCGGCGGCCCATCCTGCGGGGAACCACCCCAGTATGTCCCAGCGCGAACGCGAGTTATCATATACCTTGACGGGGATATTGTGGACGAAGGAGCATGGATAGAGGATCCGAATGCCACGATGTCGTACTTCTCCTATCCGTTTACGCCATGGGCCCCGGGAACCTGGAAAGTCGAATTCTACTACGAAGATATACCCGGTTATGTCTGTTCTGATCCTTTTGTGAAGAAATCTGTTGATTTCGAGGCCGTCGGACCAGGCGACGATGAGTTCATCACATTCAACGAACCGTATCTGCAGGTGAACGACGATTCCGTTGCTCTTTCCGATCTGGAGCACGCAATGAGCAGCGATATCACCTGGGAGTCTTATGGCCGTCCGAATGTGGCGACCGTCACACCTCACGGCGTCATTGAACCCGGCACCGAGGCGGGAACGGTCATCGTGCGGGCCAACCGCGGGCAATGGGGAACAGGATGCGGCGACGAAGCGATATTTGAACGGCCCTTTGACGTGTTCCCCGAAGACGGGGAATGCATGGACTGCCAGGGAGGCAATTGCGGTACTGGTTCAGGGCGCGTTGTCCTTGGAAGCGTGAACATGAGCTTCCGAATGGGCAAGGACACTCAGAGCAAGGACGTCGGCCGTCTTTGGATGTACTCTCGCGACGTTAACGCAGGCCTCGCCTCACCAAGGTCGCTTCATTTTGACGAGCATTTACACTTAGCAGACGTCGAAGTCATCAGCGACAATAGCGGCTTGAGGCAGGTCAATGCCCCCAGTGTCTTCGCCGACATTGTGGTGCTGGACGGGGGCACCGAAACTCCGAAGTACCGAATCAACTTCTACGATCCCGCGGATGTCGGTGATTGGGACGGCGTGGCAGAAGTGTATCTCCTGACTGGAACGCCTTTCAAGACCTGGGAAATATCATACGACACTTCCACGCTGGTGTTGACCGCGAGGGAGTTGGAAGAAGCGACCGAACTGCGCAAATACGAGTTCACGACGATCACCGGAACGGTTTTGACCGTGTTTGACGAAGGCTGGCCAATCCAGAAGGAAGAATCGTGGACCGAACCAAGCATGGACGGAGAGATTCACTTCTATCGCCGATATGAACCCAGTACCGGCTCGCCTGTTTATTTTAGGGACGAACAGTACACGAAGTTCTCCTACGGTGTACGACTCACGAGACAAACTGAAGGCGCTCCGTTCGATGTTCAGGTGGTTACCGATTGGACGTATGATGAGACCGGACGCGTGAAGTCGATGCACCGATCCGACGGTTACTGGACATGGTACGACTACGATGAGGACGGCAGGATCACAACCCAGATCGAGCCGTGGCTGGATCAGGAATACCCGGAGCAGGGAGCCCCGGAGACCACGTGGAATCGAGTCACGCTCCATGACTATGAATCTTGGGATCTTGAGGATGTCATCACGCCCTCCAACCGCCACAAGCCGCGCAAAACAACCGTGCGACTTCTCGATATGCCGGTTTCCACAACCTACTACTCGTTCCGCCAGGATCAGGCTCCTCTGGGCACAGTGGATGTCGAAGTGGTGATTCGATGTGCTGATTCGGTAGCGCCCCCCGATAATCCGCTGAACCTGACGACCGAGCACGCCTACTACAATGGCGATCCCGATGATCTCGCCTGGGTAAAACATCAGGACGGGACATACGACAAGTATGACATTGAGACAGGTACGTACGACGATGGCGCCGGCGTTCCGGAGAACGTGAGTTTTACGCCCGGTCCGGGACAAGCAAAGCGTACCAGCATTACGAGAGTGCCGAGCTTGACGTCTGAAGGTGTGCCTTTCAAGACCATCATGCGCCGCACCGTCACGAACGCCGATGAACGTGAGGTCTTGAAGGAGACCTTCGTATACAGCGGAACCGGTTTTGAGCGGCTCGATTGGACGGTGTGGTATTACGACGTAAACGGACACCTTACGGACACCTACGCCTCTGACGGTACGCATGAAAGTACACAATGGGACTGCTGCCACCCCATCTATAGCGTCGACTCCCAAGGCGTTCGGACTGATTATGATCACGACATCCTCGGTAACCTCAGGTGGAGTCTCAAGACGGGCGTCGAAGCATATGGTGACTACCCGGCGCAAATGGGTCTTGAGACCGTGTACGCTGAGAGTTACCAGCAGGATCGCCTATGCAGAACCACCACGATTCAGGACGATGACGGGCAAGGCGGCACCACCCTCGCCCTTGAGACCCAACAATACTACGACACGGCGAATCGCGTCTGGAAAACTGTGAGCAACTCCGGCGACGTCACCTCATACGACTACGGGCAGGTGGACCCGGAAGAGAGGCGCAAGCTCGATGTGAGCCGGAACGGTACGCTCGAGAGATCCACAACCTACCACCACGATGGTCGAATCATGAGCATCACCGGTGGCGCCGTCGTAGAACGGCACTATGAATACGGCGTGGAAGCGGACGGGAAGGAGTGGACGAAGGTCTACTCGGGGCCGCTCAGCCTTAGCTCCCCACGCTGGGAGCAGACGTGGTACGACGGACTGGGCCGCAAAGTCAAAGTGGAGAAGCCGGGATTCTCACCGAATTCCAAGGTGCGATTGACGTATGCGTACAACGGGCTTGGTCAACTCGTGCGCGTGTCGACTGCCGATGTTGTCAGCATCATGCAAGGTGGGACGTTGCTGAGCGGTGGCGCGCCAAGCGGGCCGACGGCACCGGGCATCGGCGGACCTGGCGGCGGCACCTTGCAAGGCGTCGCTCCCACGCTGTACGAATACGATCAACTGGGGAATCTCGTCCGCACGGGGCAGGATGAAGATGGCAACGGCACGCTTGATCTCGAATCGTCGGACCCGATTACTGATACCGATTCATTCTACGAGCAGGATACCAGCGGCAACTGGTGGTACAAATCCACCACCAAGGTATATCCCTCGAACGATGCCGCAACAACGCTGACGGTCAGCACGACACTGCGGCAGCTGACCGGCCTCGCGCCGGGCGTGACTGACGTCACGAAGACCATCGATCAGAATGGGCTTGAGACGATCAGCACGACGACGGTGGATCGGGAGAATAAGCTCGTCACCGAGACGGTGGACGTCCCGAACTCGGACGTGGATGCGGTGACGATCATCCGCAACGGGCTCGTTCAGAGTTCCACGACGCCGGAAGGCATCACGTACACCTATGGCTACGACGGCCTTGCGAGACAGACACAGGTCACTGATCCGCGAACTGGCACACAGACCACCCACTACGATCCAGTCACTGGGCGCGTCGATTGGGTTGAAGACGCCGAACTGAGGCGAACAGCTTATACCTATTACGAAAGCGGGCTTAAGAAGGATCTAGTCCATGAGATTACGAATCCTGACGGCAAAACCACCGCTTACGATTACAGCAGCCAAGGCCAAGTGGAGGATATCGACGGTACGGCCACTCACCACATCGAAATCGGATACGATGACTATGGTCAGCGAACCTCACTGAGTACGTATCGAGGCAGCTGGCCGGACGTGACAACATGGACCTACCATCCGGCGACTGGCCTCTTGACAAGAAAAACCTACTTTGACGATACCTCGGTAGATTACGAATACACGATCGGCGGTTTGCTGGCGACCCGCACGTGGGCCAGAACAGCGGGCGGTGGTTTCCCCCTTGAAACAAACTACACCTACTTCAGCCGATTGGGACACCTGAAGAAGATCAACTACTCCGACGCAACACCCGACGTGGAATTCACCTACGATCGCCTCGGCCAAATGGCGACTGTCATCGACGGCGTAGGAACGCGCACCTTTACCAACAACTTCAGCCTTCCTCCGGTCATGTCCCGAACCGAGTCGATCACGGGCCTTTACGACAAAGCCGTCGCCTTCGTGGACTGGAACGGCGTCAGCAGCGTGGGCGACGAGTATACTGAGTGGAGAATCACGGCCGGCCCGACCTCGGATGTGGATGGCGATTACGTTTCGGACTACTACAGTGACACTCGTGGCCGGATCTCGCGGGTCATCGGCCCGGGGCTGACGACGGCAGGCGTGAAGTATCACTACATGACCGACAGCCAGGATCCCGATCTTGCCCTGAGCAGCCTCATCGACCGCGTGGAGTACATGCGGCCGGACGGCCAAGGCGGCGAGGAGGTTGCGGGCTCAAGCGTCCGCAGCTACGAGGACCATCGCAATCTCTACGCCAGCGTGGCTAACAACTGGGGCGCAACCAACGTGTCCACCTACGGTTATGCGAATGACAGCATGGGCCGGCGGACGCACAACCTCCGCAGCGGGTCGGCGTTCTCGCCAACGCATTTCGACTTGTACGGTTACAATGACAAGAGCGAACTGACAGGCTCGACTCGGTACGTGGGTAGCGATCCGCTGAATCCGCCGCCGGAGAACGACGACGCCCTGACGTACGGCTACGCCTACGACGGTATCGGTAACCGACTGACGTCGGAACTCGATGGCATCCAGACTACGTACTGGACCAACTTGGTTAATCAGTACACGTCAACCACGAGCCCGGCCGAGTCGTTCACCTACGATCTGGACGGCAACATGACGCAGGACGGCACATTCGATTACACCTGGGACGCCGAGAACCGGCTCAAGAGCGTCACGCCGCGATCACCGACGGAAGGCGCCGAGAAGCTGGTCTTCACCTACGACTACCGCGGTCGTCGCGTGCGGAAGCTGGCGTATGAATGGGATGCGACGATCGGCGAGACCGGCGACTGGAGCACGACGCCGTCGCTCGATCGACGGTTCCTTTGGCATGGCTGGATGCTGCTGATGGAACTGAACGGAAACAACGATGTTGTTCGCAAATACACCTGGGGGCTCGATCTGAGCCAGACTCTCCAGGGAGCGGGTGGAATCGGCGGCCTGCTTGCATGCGAGGATGCCAACGAAACGACGAGCGTGGCGACCGACGATCGAAGCTACGCCTATTTCTACGATGCCATTGGCAACGTGGGGCAGTTGATCGACACGACCGATCCGGCCGATGCGAACTACGGCACGATCGCTGCGCGGTACGAGTACGATCCGTACGGCGCGATCGTGGGCCCGGATGACGACGCAGACGGCGAGTGGGAGGACGATGCCGGCCCGTTCGCCGCAGCCAACCTGTTCCGCTTCAGCACAAAGTACTTCGACGCCGAGATCGACTACGCCGACACGACCGACGATGGTCTGTATTACTACGGCTACCGGTACTACTCCCCGCGGCTCGGACGGTGGGCGAACAGGGATCCAATCGGAGAGAGGGGGGGCAACAATCTCTACGCATTTGCGCGTAATCAGCCGACGCTGTACGTAGATGCTCTTGGTCACAATCCAACAAGCAAATGCGCTGACGGATACGAATCGATTCGGATTACCGGCGAAGTCCCCTACCATTTCACACCTAGCAATGATTGGCATACTGTGAATGGCGAAATCGTTACTCCTGGTATTGCGGGATACATGGATTACGAGTGGGAAGTCTGCTATAAGTGCAAGGAGTGTGGCGGAATTGACAAGGTCAAAGGACCGCATCTATTGGATAGCAATGTTCGAGGTGACTGGGATTCACCTTCGTTTGCCGTGGTCGTGTTAGGATTCTCGTTGAAGAACGAGGTGACGTTAGAGGTTACGCAGCACGGTGACGCCCCTTGCGCGTCTGGTTTTAGGGGAGCTAAGCGCAAGATTGAAGTGGTAGCTACTTGGATTGAAGATTATGAAATAGGAGTAGACTTGGGAATTGGTCCGTTTTCAATTGGAACTCCCATAAGATGGGATCCTGTGCCTTGGCAGAAGTACGGCACGCGACCCAGTGAGAAGACAGTTACCATCAGCTGTTGTCAACCCATACTCACTTTTCCTCCTGAATTGGATGCGGCGAATTGAGAGCGATTGATCGATCAGGGAGCGGTAGCGGTAGCGGTAGCGGGAGGGTGCGCTCTATCAGCTATGCGATTTGTTCTCTTGTGCCAAAGGGCGCTAATGCACGGATTCTTGCCGAGATTCACTATTAGAGAAGGTTTCGCGTATCTTCAGAATATAAGGAGTACGGCCACGTGCGCCAAGCGACCGCAGCAGCATGGAGAAGTGATGAAAAGAGAAGACTGTTGCGAGCGTCGAGAGTCATAGGGTGGGGAAGCCTTATCTGGTTTGGCCTATCGTTTGCGATAGGCTATGTTTTGGATGTCACGACTGTCGATGTCTCCCCAGTTATAGTATTGACGCTACTTCCATCGGCGTATCACGGCGGTCGTACCTCGTGGAGAGTAATCTTGGTATTGCTCTTGTTGTATTCGCTTGTTGGCTTGGGAATTCTGACGGCACTGGTGATTAGGCCGGGCTTGTTCTCTGCATCATTTGCTACAACCTTAGGCGGCAGGGCGACAGGGATTGCGGTAAGCATGGCTGTATGCATGTGGGCTCTCGCGGGGGTGCGTGTGAGCTTTCAATCGCTGGATATCTTGAGGAGACGGGAGAGAAGGTCACTCGGACAATGTGAGTTGTGTGGCTATGATCTGAGGGGAACGACATCTGAGCGATGCCCGGAATGCGGGAGTCGGTGGGAAGCGTCCTCAACCATTAGCCGAGAGCTATCCTCTTCCGTGGACAAGGATGCGATAGATTCTGGCCAGTATACATAACGAACCGTTTTGCCTGACCGCCCTTGGTGAATGTGTGACGTTTACGTGTGCCCGAATCTTCGTCGAATAGTGCGCTTGTACCGTAACCCCCGTGAACCACGCTGTTGGTGATTGAGCGTGAGGCGGAGCATTTGCTCGTGCAGGGCGACGCTGCAGTGTGGGGTCAGTCGGTGGCGGTGGGTTGCCAGCGATCGGGAAGTAAATCGGGTAATTGACTGATCGGCGTGGCGGCGATGCGGGTGAGCACGTCGCGCAGGTAGGCCATCGGTTCGACCTTGTGACGCTGGCAGGTGGCGATCAGGCTGAACAGCGTTGCGGCCGCGGTTGTCGCGGTTGGCGAAGGACCGATTCGCTCGCTGGGTTCGTCATGTCGTGAAGCCCAATCAGGTTTCTGCGAAACACCTAGAAGCGCGGCTGCGGCACTGGTGAACGCAGTTGCAGTCGCCTATACTCGTCGTCCAGCAAGCGCATCACCGCTGGGAGTGAGGTCCAACGGGAGAACGGGGTGCTGTGATGAGTCACGAATCCAAACTCGCCCACCAAGACCATCTGAACCGATTCTTCGAGCAACACCCCGCCCCATCGCTGCAGAAGCGTGCAATGAAGGCGATGCGTCTCTTGGAATCAGCGTACTCACCCTTGCCCGGCAAGCCGGAGGGTTGGTCGGCCGGAATCATCTACGCTGTTGCCAATCGCGATCGGAGAGCATGCAGCGTGCCCGGCCTGCTCAACAGCGAAGTCGAGGCGATCTGTGACGTATCCTTGGGGACGATTCGTCGGCGCGCGGCACAGATCGCAAGGATGCTGGAATGGTGACCTTGTGCTGATCGATGCCGGTGTTTTGATATGCAGCCGCCGTCCCGTCGTTCGCCTGCCCCCTTCCGGTGGATTCACACGACTTGCGAACGACGAAAACGCTCCCACCGCTGACTCCCGTCAACTGATGACGCCACTCTCAATCCGCACGTCCCTGTGTATGATGACGAGTTTGCAAGGAGGTTACAGGTTCGTCTGCGAACTCCGCTCTTGACCCGAACCATGCCCAGCAAGTTTGATGCATAACCGATATGCCAAAGTTGCCTAAATCCACCTAAATCAACTTAATGCTTGACACGAAAACCCGCGTTTATTACCCTTCCAAGCCGGTTGCTGCCTCTCGGGGGTGATTTACACCGAGGGGGTCGGCGGTTCGAGTCCGTCATCGCCCAGTTGAATAGGTCTGGCATTTACAACAACTTGCGATAGCAACCAAATCAGCGGGTCGCCAAAAAACGGCGATTTTCTGCATATCATGATATGCAGAAGCTGAACGGAGTCGGCTCATGGCGCGCGAACGCAAGCCCCCTGCGTACTACAAGACCGTTGTTCACGGGAATACCCGAGCTGCTTGCACCCTGTACGACGCCGTGACCAAACGGCGAAAGGTGTACCTGTTCGGGCCGTACGGCACACCTGAAAGCCGCGAACGATACGCACGCCTCATCGCCACGTGGGAGGCATCGGGCAGGCGTTTGCCCGAGCAGATCGAGCAGCCCCCCAATCCGACCATGGGGCCCACCGTCAGTCAACTCTGCTACGCATTCTGGCTCTCTGCCGGCCACTACTGCGAACAGCGACGCGGGCTGATTCAGACGTGCATTCGTATTCTCCGAAATCTGTATGGCTCTACGGCGGCCGCAGCATTCGGTCCGCAGGCATTTCGTCTCGTGCGAGAAGAGATGATCAGCCGTGGGTGGCGGCGCAAGACCGTTACAGCTCATACCGACGTTGTGCGTCAGATCTTCCGCTGGGGTGTTTCACATGAATTGATCCCGGTGAGCACGCTTGAAGCAATCCGGACCGTTGAACCCCTGAAGCGAGGACAAACGGAGGCGCCCGAATCTGAGCCGATTCGACCCGTCCCGGCCAAGATGCTCAAAGCCACGTTGCCCCACCTTGGTCGTCAAGTGCGAGCTGTCGTCGAACTCCAGATACTGACTGGCGCCCGACCAAGTGAGCTTCTCTCTTTGCGTCGCCGTGACATTCTTTGCGACGAGATGCCCGGAGTTTGGATCACGAAGCTAGGTTTCCACAAGACCGCCCATTATGGTCGCGATCGGACGCTGTACTTCGGCCCTCAGGCGCAAGCGATTCTCAGGCCGTTCATGGATCGTGCGGCAGATGCGTTCCTTTTCAGTCCCATCGAAGCTGAGGCCGAATTGCTTGCGGAGCGCCTCGCCTCCCGCACCACTCCCTTATCGCGCGGCAATCGGCCTGGTACCAATCGAAAGGAATCACCGCGACGAAAGCCGCGGGACCACTACGACGTCGCGTCATACAGACGAGCCATCACTCGAGCATGCGAGAAAGCGTTTCCGCCGCCGGAGCCATTGGCGAAGCGCGACGACGAAACATGGGCGGACCACGCAAAACGCATCAGTCGCGACGGGATGCAGAGTCAATTGAAAGCATGGAAGAAATCACATCACTGGCATCCACATCAACTGCGCCACAACGCAGCCACCGCGTTGCGCCGCGAGTTCGGACTTGAAGCTGCGCAGCTGATCCTCGGTCATTCGAGCGCCCAAATCACAGATGCGGTCTACGCAGATCGCGATCAAGAGAAGATTTTGAAGATCGTGCAAAAAACTGGGTAAGGAGTTCGGAACAATGAGCAAGCCTAGCGTGTACAACTGGAAGGTACGCCGCGCCAACGCGGCACGTATCCGAGCACCCAATGGTCGGGGGTTCCATGAAGTACACAATGTTCCGGATCAATACGTCACGTGAGAATTCACAAGAGCGGCCCCGCCGGATGCTTCGCACATCTGACGAGGCCTAAACACTCAGCCTACCGAGGAGACTGAGATGTCTGAGAACATCATACCAGCAACATGTGCCAACACGCAATACGAGCAGTTTTCCGATACCGAGGGCAGGCTTCTGCTCTTGCCATCAGCCTCGATTGCCGCCATTAGAGCCGCCGGGGTTAGCGTTCTGACGCTAACTGTTCACGTTGCACGGGCAGCACCTCAACACAAATGGCTTACACTTTCTGATGCAGCACGTATGCACGAGCTTGATGTTGACGGCATGACATTTGATCGTGCACGCGTGCGGATTCGCCGTGCCTGCAATTCCGGTGAGATAGTCGCGTTCGGCGAGGGTTCACGGCGACGTATTGATCCGGATAGTTTTGCCGCTTGGCGATTACAGGAACGAGACCGGAATTTGGATGAAGCTGATGATCATTGACTTCTAGAGCTTGACGGGGATTTTCATTCGTCGCAAACTTCTGTTACATGAACAGCACATGTCGTCTGTCGCAAAAATCTCTGCACGGCAAAACGGACATCGAAGGCTATACTCTTCCAGAAATTCAATGGCGTCATTTGCCTCGCCACGCGTGATGGATCGTGGCAACACGCCGTGATATTCTCTGATAATCCGCAGCTGCTCCTTTGTGGCGGGTTCATCGCTACGTTGCCTCTCAATCGCCTCGTCGATCGCATCTGAGATCATCCACCGCGTCATGCCGTGGCGAACATCCGCGCCGAGGCTCATTGCGTACCCGAACTGTCTCCGAGACGGAGCAGGTTCACCCCACGTGAAGTCCTCGTATTTGAGTCCAGTGTGACTTCGTTCTCGACGACTTCTCGATAACGACTTACCCGTTCGGCCATTCCGCAACGCACGTCTGCCGATCAGTGTCAACAACAATGCGATAGCACCGAGAATGCCGGCAAGCACATTACTGCTACTTGCATAGCCGTCCTGGTATTCAAGCAGGGCGAACAAGGCGAACAGACCGGCCAGAAGGACGCAGAACAGTCCAAACATTCGATTTATAGCGCGCATCAGGCCCACTGGAAGTACCCTCCACAGATGACCATTTCGGTGGATTTCAAGTTAGTTTTTCCGCCCAAGCACGTCAAGAACTTCTGTTCATTTGGGTGCCAAATGAACAGAAGTTGAACAAATCGAGCAAATCTAGATTTTTTTGAGAGCCGTAACTGTCGTGTCGTTCAGGGATTGTGGATACACGCGACATTGTCCGTCTGAACAGATCTTGGGCACGCTCCACACTGCGCATCCACGACGCACGCGATCAGATCGCGACGTTGTGGAAGGCGTGAGTAATGGCGAACGGAACCACATCACGAGCACGGCACGAAGGCGAGTTTGCAACGCCGCCCGGTTGGACGCATCGGTCCTGGGCGCGGCGTTGTCATTACCTCGCTGACGCGTGTCGCGCGGTCAATCCAACTCGAGCAGATGAGCTTCAGAAGATGGCCGCCGCCGCCGAACAGCGCGCCGACGCCGAGGATCTGCTGCGCTCACGTTTCGTTGCACATCCTCCGCCTCCGCCGCCCCCGAAACCCAAGGTTGTGAGGTACTGACATGAGCCGCCGCGACACAACCACAGTTGAGACCTATCTGTCTCCGGCCGAGTTTGGCCGACAAGTGCCGGGCAGGCCGGTCAGTGCCGTGACCGTCTGGGGTTGGTGCGTAAACGGACTGAAGGGCCGGAACGGCGAGGTCATCCGACTTCGTCACATTCGTGTTGGCAAGTTCATCCAGATCAAGCCGGAGTGGGGACCGGAGTTCTTCGAGTCGTTGGCCAACGCCAGGACGGCAACCTATCCGGTTCAGCATCCCGTCAGGAATCGAGACATCGTCCCGCTTCAAGCGTCGCACTATGCGGCGGAGGCGGCGCTCAGAGAGGCAGGTATGTGATGTTTCAGAAGGCAACCAAACGAGGCACACGGCTGCGCTGTGCGATCTTCGGTCCCAGTGGCGCCGGCAAGACGTACACCGCCCTGCGAATGGCCAAGGGCATCGGCGGTTGTGTCGCTCTGATGGACAGCGAGCGGCGGTCGGCCTGCAAGTACGCAGATCGATTCGATTTCGACGTCGCCGAATTGGGTGATCGCTCACTCGACAATTACACCCGCACGATGCAAGCGGCTCGCGACTACGACGTGCTGATCATCGACAGCCTCACGCACGCATGGCACGAGCTCATCGACGAGGTCGAAAAACTCGCCAAGGCCAAGTTCCGTGGTAACACCTTCGCCGCCTGGGCCGAAGGCACGCCGCGGCAGAAGGCGTTCGTCGATGCGCTGCTGGGCCTGCCCTGCCACGTCATCGCGACGATGCGCAGCGCGACCGAGTGGCAAACGATCAGCGACGGCGGACGCGCCCGACCGCAACGCGTCGGACTCAAGCCCGAGCAAGGCAAGGGTATCGAGTACGAGTTCGACCTGCTCATGCAGCTGAGCCCGGAGCATATCGCCGAGGTGATCAAAGATCGCACCGGGCGCTACCAAGATGCGCTGATCGACAAGCCCGGTGAGGACTTCGGGCAACAACTACGTGAATGGCTGGAGACGGCGACGCCACTGCCACCCATGCAGCCGCCACCCCCTACCACTCCCATGCAATCGCCATCGGCCACGCCGCCGGTGACAAGGTACTAACACA
>NPIF01001954.1_pt2 | contig 26881 bp, 24 predicted proteins | sample 8637461 | NCBI WGS metagenome assembly NPIF01 (sample SAMN07420641, study PRJNA396082) | bioreactor metagenome | isolation source: sample BR12 brine-fed electro-methanogenic bioreactor BR | place: Japan: Kochi | collected 2016-12-09
AGACGAAACGCTGGCCGTCTTCGTCAACGCCAGGAACTTCGAAATGGTGTATCTCGACGATGATCCCGACCTCGGGACGTATTCCCTGCGGGCGGCGAGCGAGGCCGGCGACGACGCGCGGTGAGAGTTCGTCCGGGCAACGCGAACACTTAGCTTGCCGTCGGCGGTGTCGAAGCCGTAGCGGCGCGGGGAGGGGGCGCGGTCCGGCGAGACGGACGGAGGCCGATCATGAACATCGCGATCATGGGCAGCGGCGGTCTGGGCGGCTATTTCGGCGCCCGACTTGCCGCGGCGGGGCACGATGTCGCCTTCATCGCCCGCGGCGTTCACCTCGCGGCGCTGCGGAGCCACGGATTGAGCTTGAAAAGCGACTTCGGCGACCTCGATGTGCCGGCGGTGGTTGCGACCGACGAACCGGCCGGCATCGGTCCGGTCGACATCGTCGTCTTCACCGTCAAACTCTACGATATGGCCGCTGCCGCCGAAGCCGCCCGGCCCCTGGTCGGGAACGGCACGGTCGTGGTGCCGCTGCTCAACGGCATCGACGCTCCGAACGTCCTGAGCCAGGTTCTTGGCGACGCAGCCGCGGCGGGCGGGGTGACGCGGATACTGTCGTTTATCGACGCGCCGGGCGTGATCCGCCAGATCGGCCGGTTCGCGGAGGTCATCGTCGGGCCGCTCCATGATACACAGCGCGAACGCCTCGGCGAGTTCCGGGATGCCCTGCAAGCCTCGGGAGTTCAGGCCCGCGTTTCGGACGACATCCGCGCCGAGATATGGAAGAAGATGGTCCTCCTTGCGCCGCTGTCCGCGATCACTACCGTGACACGGAGGCCTTGCGGGGTGATCCAGAGCGCCGCCGAATTGCGCGACCTGTTCCGCTGCGGCGTGGCCGAGGCGGTTGCGGTGGCCCAGGCCTGCGACATCGACCTTCCCGATACCACGGTCGATGATATTTGCGCCTTCGCGCGAGGTCTCCCGGCCGAAAGTCCGACCTCGATGCAGTACGATCTCGAGCAGGGCAGGCGCCTCGAGCTTCCCTGGCTGTCTGGCGCCCTGGTGCGGCTGGGAAGGGAGCACGGCGTGCCGACCCCGATGCACGCCTTCATCGCCGCCGTGCTCGGCCCCTGGGTGAACGGCCAGCCCCGACCGTGAAGCAGCGGGTCGCGGCAATCGCGTTGCGGCGGGAGTGGTTCCCGGCCGCTACACCGCCGTCCGGTAATCCGCCGGCACCCGTCATGGACACCCCGCCCTGAATGCGGAGGTCGAGGGGTTCAATGTGGAGGCGAAGGCGAGCGGGCTGGTGCGGTAACTGATCGGGAAGTACGGGGTGGCGGGGAAGCTGGCGGTGGTGAATGACGGCCCTGTCGTCTCTGCCACTAACCAACGAAACCCGCATTTACGAGAGAGGTTCGCAGTTTCACGCGTTCGGCCTCGGAAACCCGGGCCATTGGGCCGCGCACCTCGGGCGACGATACCGCTCCGACCATGTACGCAAGTTCCTTATAGCGGGTGTGCAGGTCCACATACGGATTGCCGTAGATCATGTGATTGATCGGCGCGATCCTGAAGTGGATGTCTCGAGCCTTTCGGATGTCGCCTTTCTGCACCGCCTGCCACAAACCAATGACCTCGTCGGGCATAAGGCAGACCAAACCGGTCAACAGTCCGTCGGCTCCGGAAAGTAGATTGTGGAACATGACACTACCCACGGCGGGCAAGCACAGGATCTCCTTCGACATGCTCTTGAGGGCGACGTAGTCGAGGTCGTAACGCACGGCGTCGTTGGCCTGGGCCATTTTGACGGCGAAGACGGCCGGAATGTCGTCGGCCAGTTTCAGGAGCAGTTCGTGCGGGTAGCAGGTCGGATCGCCGACCGCGAGTTGGAACAACACCATCGGCAGATCGACGGCGTCGGCGATTTCCTTGTGATAGCGCTCGGCCAGTTCGGGGCTTGCGGCGGCGTTCCAACTGGACGCGATGGGCGGGCAAACGAGGATGGCATCGGCGCCCGCCTCTTTGGCTTCCTTCGCCTGTTTCACGGCTCCGGCGGTCGATATATCGAGAACGGCTGCGATCACGGGTTGATCCGGTTTCGCGCATTCCCGATGAAGGGCGACGGCCTTGGCACGCTCGGCGTGGGAAAGTGCAGGCCCTTCGCCTGCATAGGCGTTGACGACGAAACCGCGAAACCCTTCCCGGGGGACTAAACGTTCCGCCTGTTTTTTCATATCGTCCCAGTCAACGGACATATCCGCCGTGAAGGACGTCAGGGTTGCCGCGAGCACACCGCCATCAAACTTCATTTGTCTGTGTCCTTGTTTTTATTTTTCCGTCCCGTGCAGGAACGGTACCGGTCCGTAGAACCGGATCGGCCACAACTCGCCTATGGTCTCTGCCGCCTTGCGAATCAGGGGAACAACTTCCGCGATTCGTTCCTCCGGCATTCGGGCCGAGGGTGCCACTATGATCACGCATCCGACGACAGACGGGTCCGCGTTCTTCGCTCGAATCGGTGCGGCGACCGAGGTCACTCCCAGTTCTGCTTCCTCGCGCGCAATGCCGATGCCTGTCTTGCGGGTTTTTTCGAGTTCCGCCAACAGCCCGGCGATATCGGTGACCGCATTGGGGCCCAAGGTCTGTCCCTTGCCGAATCCTTGAGCGAGGACGACACGCGTTGCGTCCTCGTTGCTCAGCGTCGCCAGCCAAGCCTTCCCGGCGGCGGTCGCGTGCAGGGCGGCCTCGCGCCCGAGATTGGCGTCGAAGCGCAGGCCCCAGGTCGCGCCTTGCGCTTCCGAAACGAAGTACAGGCGCTCGTTGTCGAGCACCGCCAAGCGGGCCAACTCACCGGTCTCACGAGACAGGCGGCGGAGCTCCGGCTGACAAATATCCTTCAACCCGGTACTCGCCAGGAATTGGAAGCCGAGGATGGGGAGTTTGAGGGTTGGCTCGTAACGTTGAGTCTCGGGATCCTGCTGTACAAATCCACGCGCCACCAAAGCCGACAAAATCCGATGGCAACCGCTCTTCGGCATATCGAGACGACGACTAAGTTCGTTCAACGGCACAGCCGAACCTTCGGTCGACAGAATTTCAATGATCTCAAGCGCGCGGTCGATCTGCACCGACATCTTTAGTTCTCCCACATCGGCTTCATGATCCTCTCTTACATAATTTTGACGCCGCGTTCCGCACCGCCGGCAACCCGGCCAGCAGCGTGATAGCGCAAAGAACCACGAAGATCACGCTCAGCGGGCGATCCACGAAGGCCGTCCATTCCCCATTCGCGATCATCAGCGAACGCCGGAGGTTCTGGTCGATGATGTCCCCGAGGATGATTCCCAGGATCAACGGCGCCATGGGATAGCGCATTTCCCGCAGCACGAAACCCAGAAAGCCGAAACCGAACATCACGTAAATATCGAATACGCGCTGCGAGAGCGCATAGGGTCCGATCACACACAGTAAAAAGATGACCGGCATCAGGAATTCACGGCGGATTCGCAGCAGGGTCAGCAGGGGCCGCGTCAGGAGGAGCCCGAACACCAGCATCGCGAGCGTTGCGAAGGCGAGCGTCCAGAACACCGTGAACACGAAGGCCGGACTTTCGATCATGATGAATGGCCCGGGCCGGACGTTGTGGATGTACATGGCCGCCAGAAGCACCGCCGCCGGCGCCGACCCCGGAACCGCCAAGGTCAGCGCCGGGATGATGGCACCGGCCACGGCACTGTTGTTGCCGGTTTCGGCGGCGATCAACCCTTCGATCGAGCCCTTCCCGAACGCTTTCGGCGTCTTGCTGCCCTGGCGGGCAGCGGCATAGCAGATCCAAGACGCGACGTCCTCGCCGACGCCGGGGACGATCCCGATGCCGGTGCCGATCAGGCCCGAACGCAGGATGTTGATCTTGTTGCGCCACAGATCGGAGAGCGAGGGTACCACCTTGCCGATGGTGCGGGTCACCAGCCGGGCGGGGCGGCGGTACATGGTCGCGAGGACCTCGGAGAAGCCGAAGGCGCCGACCATCGCGGGGATGAGGGCGATGCCGCCGGTCATATCGTGAATGCCAAAACTGTAGCGCGGGTAGGCATGCATCGACTCCTGGCCGACCATGGCGGCGAAGAGGCCGATGAATCCGGTGATCCAGCCCTTGATCGGATCCTCGGCCGCCGTCATGTAGCCGGCGATCAGGATGCCGAAGACACCGAGCCAGAAGTACTCGAACGACCCGAAATTCAGCGCGAATTCGGCCAGGATGGGGGCGAACGAGACCAGGAACAGGATTCCGATAATGCTTCCGACCGCCGAGGCCGTCGTCGCCACGCCGAGGGCCTGGCTTGCCTTGCCGCTGCGCGCGAGGGCGAAGCCGTCGAGGCAGGTTGCGGCGCTGGCTGGGGTTCCGGGAATATTCAGCAAGATCGCGGTTCGACTGCCGCCGTAGATGGCGCCGAGATACAGGCACAGCAGAACCAGGATCGCCTGCTCGTTGGCGAAGCCGTAGGTCAGGGTCGTCATCAAGGCCAACCCCATGGTCACGGTCAGGCCGGGAAGCCCGCCGATGGCGATGCCGAGCAGCGTCGACCACGCCACGTTGGCGAGCGATTCAAGGGTCAGCAGTGAGACGAGTGCATCGAAAACCACGGTCAGGTCCCTGCGTTACGGCAGTTGCACCAGGAAGACGTCGCGAAACAGCAGGGAAATCAGCACCGCCGCCGCCCCGGCATAGAAGACGATCCACAACGAGCGGGCGAACTTCCGCCCCGAGCGCGCGAGGGAACGTGCTTCGAACACGGCCATGAATGTGAGCAGAAACACGAACGCGAGCGGAATGAATGGGACGTGGCCGATCAGCGTGACGAATGCCAGGCCGGAAACCACGCAGAAGGCCAGAGCGGGGGTGCCAATCAGCACCGGAGCGGTTTCGGCCTCCTCCTCCCCGGGAGTGCTCAAGTCAGCGGGTCGCTCCCGTGTCGAGAGGAGAAGGCCGACGATGGCGCGCGCAAGCAACAGAAATCCCAGGACGGAGAGCGTGACGCCGACGAAACCGGGCATGATTCCCGGTATGGTCCATGGATTGATGTCCCGTTCCTCGAAGCGCGGCATGTTCCACGCTTCGATCGCCACGAACAGTCCCGAGGCGAGGACGATCGCTCCGGTTACCGCATCGGGCAAATGCATCGACCGCTCGGCCATTCCGCGCTCTCCGTCCAAACGTCGTCTAATGCCGATTGTCCTCGTTCCGCCTCATTTCGGACGGGCGATGCCGAGGTCGGCGGGCGACACCTTGTGCTGCTTGCGATCGAAGATCCCCCACGCCGCGGCCTGGATGAGCGGCTTCGACGCCGTCGCGGCCTTGTCCGGGGGCATCAGGTTGATCCCGCATCCCCTGGTCGCGCACAAGGTGTTCAGCGCCTTGGATTTGCCCAGGGTCGTCACCCACACCTTCGACAACGTATCGATGACGTCCTTCGGGGTGTTCTTGGGAAGATAGATGCCGACGAAATTCTCGGTCGGCGCGATGTCGGGCAGCCATTTGGTGATGGGCGGAATTTCCGCGACGTCCTGCAGTGCCATCGGGGTGCTGCTGAACACCGCGAGCGCGCGAAGGCGCCCGGCCCGGAGCATTTCGGCCTGGGTCAGCGACAGTTGCGTGGTTGCCTGGGCCTCGCCCTTGACTGTCGCCAGCACCGCGGGGGTGTCGCCGTCGTAGACGATCTGCTCGACCTTGATTCCGGCAGCGGCGGCAAACGCTCCGATGGCCTGCCCTCCGGTACTGTTGATTCCGGCCGTCGATACCAGAACCTTCGCCGGGTTCGCCTTGACGGCTGCGATGAAGTCATCGACCGAATTGATCGGCGTCGACGGGTTGACGCTCAGGATTCCGGTCATCGTGGCGATGACGAAGGGATGCCAGTCCTCGAACCTGGTGTCCAGCATGCCGACAACGGCATAGGTTCCGATGTCGCGAACGCCGCCGGACAACCACGTGTAGCCGTCATGCGGCGCATCCATCACCGCCTTGGTGCCGACGGAACCCGATGCGCCCGGCTGATTCACCACGACGATGTCCTGCCCGAGAACCGGCGCCATCTCCTGCGACACCACGCGCACGATCTGATCCGTCACACCGCCGGCGCCGTAGGGGACGACGATGCGGATGGGCTTTTCCGGTTTCCAGTCGGCCAGCGCGCTGCTGCCGATCATCATGGTTACCGCGATGGCCGAGGCCAACACATGCAATCTAGCCATTTTGTGAATCCTTCCCCGTTTGAAACTGAAGCTTGTCCCTGTGCGGAGCCGCTTAATCCACCGATACCCGATGGCAGGGGGCTGGGCAGGTCAACGACTGAAACGGAATAATATTTCAAAGTGGAACAGCGTTCAAGTTTTAATGCCGATCGCAATATCGCCGCCCGGCAATCCATCGGAACGCGGCATGGACGCCCCGCCCTCAAGGTGGGGGCCGAGGCCTTCATCGCCGAGGCGAAGGCCAGCGGGCTGGTGCGGCAGTTGATCGAGAAGTAAGGCGTGGTCGGGAAACTGGAGGTGGTGGGGTAGAGGCGGGGGGCTGAATCGGCCCGACCCGGAAACACCCGGGCCTGAAAAAGGCGGGCGCCCAGGCCCGCCTTTCCTGTGATCGTTCTAGACCCTGCGTCGTCGCCAGCCGATCAGGCCGAGAAGGGCGAGGGCGGACGAGAAGAGCGGCAGGGCGGCGGGCCGGGGGCGCCCGCCCGATCCTTCCAAGCGCGAGGCGATCCTCGAGGCGGCGGCCTGCCTGTTCATGAACCGGGGCTACGGCGTTTCCATGGAGACCATCGCCGCCGAGGCCGGGGTTTCCAAGCAGACCATCTACAACCTGTTCTCGACCAAGGAAGAGCTGTTCGGGATGATCATCGCCAGCCGTAGCGAGATGATCCTTTCCCCGATCCGGCCGATCCTCGACGAGGCCGACGTCTTGCGCGCCGACACCGACCCGCGCGAGGTGCTGCTCGAATTCGCGCGCCAGCTTCTGCACCTGGTGACCAGCGAGCCGGTACGGAAGGTCTACGGCATCATCAATTCGGTGGACGCCAAGGCCGGCGGGCCGGCCCTTTCCGACTACTTCTTCGAGAACGGTCCCCTGCGCACCGCCCGGTTCTTCGTCGACTACCTGAGAGGCCAGGAGAAAAAGGGCCGCTTGCGGGTGCCTGACCCCGACCTCGCCGCCGAGACCTTCTTCGGCATGCTGAACGGCTTCATTCCCATGCGCAACGCCCTCGGCCTGCCCACCGACCTCGACGAGGAAACCATCGACAGGAAGGCGCGCTACTGCGTCGACATGTTCCTGAAGGCCCATGGGACGACGCCCGGGAGCAAGGCCGCCGGATAGGATCCTTGCCGGCCGGTTTGTCAATGGACCCGTGTTCTCGGCCCTTCGTGTCCGGGGGCGTATGCGGCGGTGCCGATCCTGTGGGTCTCGTCCAAGGGTGAACTCGCCAGGGCGAAACATGTTTCGGCGTCAACCAGCGCCAGATCGACGATGTCCCGGTCCAGCTTGCCGGTGTTCGCCATCTTGACCAGAATTCGGGCTGCCTGCTCGCGCGACATGCCTTCGCGGTAGGGGCGGTCCTGAACCAGGGCCTGGAACACGTCGGCGACGGCCAGGATGCGGGATTCGACGCTCAGGTCGTCGGGCTTCGGGTGGAAGGGATAGCCGGTCCGCAGCAGATCGTCGTGGTGGAAGGCCGCCCAGGCGGTGATTTCGTCCAGCCCCTCGATCGTCCGCAGGATTTCGTAGGTTTCATAGCTGTGCTGGTTCATCACCGAGCGCTCGAAGCGGCTGAGCGGTCCCGGTTTTTCCAGGATCCCGTCGGGAATGTGGAGCTTGCCGAGATCGTGCAGGTACCCCGCGACCTCGATCTTGTCGCAGCGGACGTCGGACAGCCCCGCCAGCGCGGCGATATGGCGCGCCAGGGCGCCGACCCGCTCCGAATGGCGGGCGGTGAACGGGCTCTTCTGGTCGACGATGTAGGAGAAGATCAGGGCAAGCTGCCTCAACTGGGCGATGTTCAGGGTGCTCGTCTGGTGGTAGCGCCCCATGTCCCAGGCGAATCGCGTGACGTGGCGCTCCTCCAGCGAGATCCAGAAGGCTTCGAAGGACGCGATCTGCTTGAACGCCGCCACCCATTCCGGATCGAAGTAGACGCCGCTCTTTTCCTCGATGGAGGCGATGATCCCGTCCTTGGCGAGCAGCACGTCGGCGCCGTAGTGGGGGGCGGCCGTGACGTCGACGCGGTCGGCCAGGAAGATCAGATTGGCCAGTTTGCGGACGCGGCCGTCCACACCGAGGACGGCCAGTTCCTCCCACGGCGTGTGGTGGTAGAGGATCGGCTCGGCAAAATCCGCCAACGGCTCGAACCCGCTCAGCAGCCGGTAGCCGATCTTGCAGTGGATGTCGGACTCCTCCCAGTCGAAGAGGCTCACCAGGTTGTTGTGCGTCTGCTCGGTGGAAACGCCGCAGTCGTGCAGCAGCCCGAGATCGAAGACGAATTGCTGGGCATCCCGATCGAAGTCGCGTTGCCGGGCCATCTGGAGGGCGATGTAGCCGACACGCTTGCCGTGGTTGGTATCGTTCATGCCGACGAGATCGACCGCCGCGGCCATCGCCATCACCATCTGGCGCAGATCGACAGTTAGCTCGGTTTCGTCCACCTTAGCCCATCTCCTTCTACCGTCTGTCAGGAGGCGATGCTCCGTCAAGTGTAGCAGGAAATAGCCGGAAATGCGGCAGTTCGGGCACAAGCCCTATTCACCGCCGGCAGGGCAGGGGATGCTGGCGCGGAGCCCTACGGCCGCAGCACGATCTTGGCGGCCGGGGTGGCGCCGGCGTCGAGGTCGCGGAAGGCCTGCAGGCCGTCGGCCAGGGGGCGGGTCTCGATCCATTCGAGCGGCCCGAGGGCGCGTTCGGCCAGCGCCGCCACCGTCGCCCGAAAGTCGACCATCGTATAGGTATAGGTGCCGACGAAGGTGATCTCCTGCAGCGTGACCTTGCGGATGTTGAAGCCGTTCCCGTCGTTGTCCATCAGCCCGATGTGTACGATGACGCTGCCCGGCTTGGCGGCTTTCACCGCCGCGTCGCGGGTGACGCGGCCGCCGACGGCGTCGAGCACCACGTCATAGGCGTTCTCGCTGGGGCCCGGATCGCCGATCGGGTCGTAAACCTCGCCGCAGTCGCTGGCGATGGCCGTCTTCCGGCGGTTGGGGTTGGTGTCGCCGACCAGCACACTGCACGCGCCGCGGTGCTTGAGGATCAGCGCGGCCGCCAGCCCGACCGCGCCGGCGCCGAGGACCAGGGTGCGGCACTCGGCCAGCGGCCGGGGGGAGGCCTTCTCGGCCAGCCCGACCGCGTGCCAGGCGGTTGCGACAGGTTCGGTGACCGCGGCGTGGACCGGATCCATCCCGTTGGGCACGGTGACCAGGTTACGCTCGGGCATGCGCAGCAGTTCGGCAAACGCCCCTTCGCGCGGGTTCATGCCGATGATCTGGCGGTTGGCGCAGAGGTTGGAGCGGCCGTCGAGGCAGGCGTCGCAGGAGCCGCAGGTCATCAGCGGGTTGATGACGACGCGCTCGCCGTCGCGCCGGCCGCCGACGATGGTGCCGGCCGCCTCGTGGCCGAGGATCAGGTCCGGGTAGCGCCGCTCGTCATGGCCGTGGAAGGCATGCATGTCGGAGCCGCAGATGCCCGCCGCCTCGACGCGGATCAGGACCTCGCCGGCCTCCGCCGTCACGTCCGGCTCGTCGCGGTAGGTGAGTTCCTCGGGATTGGTGTAGACCAGCGCCTTCACGTTTCGTCTCCTATTTTGCCGCGAACCCGCCGTCGACGGGGATGACCGTGCCGGTGATGTAGTCCGACCCCGGACCGGCCAGGAAGATGGTGATGCCGTCGAGGTCTTCCAGCTCGCCGTTGCGGCCGATGGCTGTCATGCGGGCGTTGTGGGCCAGGATCTCGGGGTTGCCGTAGACCGGCTGCGTCAGCTTGGTCGGGAAGAAGCCGGGCGCGATGGCGTTGGCCATGATGCCGTCCTTCGACCAGGCCTCGGCCATGGCCCGGGTCAGTTGCGCGATGCCGCCCTTGGAGGCGCCGTAGGGCGCACTGTTGGCGAAGGCGCGGAAGCTCTGCAGCGAGGCGACGTTGATGATATGGCCGCCGCCCGCCGCCTTCATGCCGGGCACGCAATGGCGGGCCAGGAAGAAGGGCGTCGACAGGTTGATCTCGATGGTCAGGTTCCAGCTCTCGTCGGTGATGGCGTCGATGGGCTGGCGCAGGTTGACGCCGGCGGCGTTGGTGAGGATGCGTGGCGGACCGAACGCCGCCATCGCGGCCTCGACCAGCCCGGCCAGCTTCGAGCGGTCGGTGAGGTCGGCGGCCATCGAGGCGGCGCGGCCGCCGGCCGCCGTGATCTCGGCCTCGGCGTCGGCCAGGCCCTCGGGATCGAGGTCGGCGAGGAAGACGTCGGCGCCGGCGCTGCTGAGCGCCACGGCCATGCGCCGGCCGATTCCAGAAGCGGCGCCGGTGCACAGCGCGACCCGTCCGGAGAGGTCGAAAAGCCTTTTGAGGGTGTCAGACACGATGGGCCTCATCATCAAGGGGCGGAGCCGCCCGGATGCCAGGAAAAGGTGCCCGGACGGCCCAGGGAGACCGTCCGGGCAGGAGGATTTACTCAACCTCGGAGATCAAACGTTTCGGTCGGGAAATACTTGGCCAGCCGCACGTCGCCGGTACGGGCGTGCCCCTCCATGCCTTCGAGGCGCGAGATGCGGGCGGTCACCGCCGCCATCTCGCGGTTGCCCTCGCGGGTCGCCCGCTGGTAGGTGACCGTCTTGATGAACTTGCCGACGAACAGGCCGCCGGTATAGCGGCCGACCCCCTTGGTCGGCAGGATGTGGTTGGTGCCCGAGCACTTGTCGCCGAAGGCCACGGTGGTCTCCTCGCCGAGGAACAGCGAGCCGTAGTTGCGCAGGCGATTGAGCCACCAGTCGAGATCGGCGGCCTGCACCTGCAGATGTTCGGGCGCGTAACGGTCGGCGACCTCGGCCATCTCGTTGCGATCATTGCAGAGTATGACCTCGGCGTAGTCGCGCCACGCCGCCTCGGCACTCTTGGCGTTGAGATCGGGCAGTTCGGCGATCAGCTTCGGCGCATCGGCGAGAACCTTTTCGGCCAGCGACCGGTCGGTCGTCACCAGCCAGACGGGCGAGTTGTAGCCGTGCTCGGCCTGGCCTACGAGATCCCAGGTCACGAGGCGGGGATCCGCGGTTTCGTCGGCGATGATCAGCGAATCCGTCGGACCCGCGACCATGTCGATGCCGACCCGGCCGAAGAGAATGCGCTTGGCCTCGGCGACGTACTGGTTGCCGGGGCCGACGAGGATATCCGCCTTCGGCAGGCCGAACAGCCCGAAGGCCAGGGCCGCGACGCCCTGGACGCCGCCGAGGTTGAGGATGGTGTCCACGCCGCAGAGATCCATGGTGTAGAGGATGGCCGGCGCAATGCCGACACCGAGCCGCGGCGGCGAACAGGCGGCGATATGGGATACGCCCGCCACCTTGGCCGTGGTGATGGTCATGATGGCCGAGGCGACGTGGCTGTAGCGGCCGCCGGGAATGTAGCAGCCGGCGGCGGCCACCGGGATCTGCTTCTGGCCGGCGGTGAAGCCCGGCACGATCTCGATGGAACAGTCGGAAATCGTCGTCTTCTGGGCTTCGGCGAAGCGGCGGATGTTGTCGTGGGCGAAGCGGATATCGTCCTTCAGCTTCCGGGGAACGGACTGCTTCGCCGCCTCCAGGGTCTCCGGAGCGACGATGATCTCGCCGTCCCATTTGTCGAACTGGCGGGCAAAACGCCGGGCGGCGTCATCCCCTTCCGCTTCGATCTCGTCGAGCACGGACTGGACCGCCGCCCGGACATCTTCCTGCCCGGTTTCGGCGGTCCGGGTGGCTTTCTTCAGGTAGGTGATCGACATGTGAACTCCGCTGGCGTCGAACGCGTTCTACATCTTGCCTTTCCAGGGAACGACCTTGCGCTCGGTAAAACGCATGAGCAGGTCGAAAAGGTAGGCGATGGCGGCGATGATCACGATTCCCATGATGACGATCGCGGTCTGCAGGAACTGCGACGCCGACAGCACCATGTAGCCGATGCCCTTGGTCGCGGCCACCATCTCGGCGGCGACCAGGGTGGTCCAGCCGAAGCCGATACCGATCCGCATCGCCGTCAGGATTTCCGGCATGGCCGCCGGCAGAATGATGTGCCGCAGCACCTGCCACCGGGTGGCCCCGAAGGAATAGGCCGCGTGGATCTGCTCGATGGCCGCCGAACGCACCCCGGCGCGGGCGCCAAGGGCCACGGGGGCGAACACCGAAAGGAAGATCAGCAGGACCTTCGACGTTTCGCCGATACCGAACCAGATGATCATGAGCGGCAGATAGGCGAGCGGCGGAATCGGCCGGTAGAATTCGATGGGCGGATCGAAAATCCCCCGTATCACGGGGCTGATGCCCATGGCGAGGCCGAGCGGAATGCCGATGACGCAGGCCAGCAGAAAGGCCCCGAACACCCGTTCCGTCGAGATGAGGATGTGGCTCCACAGCGGGGTGCCGGTGAATCCCTTGTCCAGAATGTCGATGAACTTCTGGACGATGGCCTGGGGCGACGGGACGAACAGGGGTTTCACCCACCCCATCGCCGTCACCAGCCACCAGACGAAAAGGATGACGCCGATGGTGGCGAGGCTGAGCATCATGGTGTCGCCGGAGCCGGGCACCCCGTAGGTTTCGCCCGGCCGCGTCGGCCGGCCGCGGGAAATGCGGGCGATAAGGCCCCTGCCTTTGCCGTTCCTGGTTTTCCTGTCGGTCATGCGGCCTCCTCGTCCGCGAAGATGATGCTCAGCACCTTTTCGCGGATCTCGATGAATTCGGGTGACGCCTTGACCGACCGCGCGGGGCTTCCTTCCAGGAACTGCCGGGAGAACGGCAGATCGAACCGGTGGGTAATCCGGCCGGGGCGCGGCGACATCACGATCAGCTCGGTGCCCATGAAAAGGGCCTCTTCCACGCTATGTGTGATGAAAAAGACGGACTTCCCGGTATCGTTCCAGAGATGGAGAATAAGTTCCTGCGCCTTCTCGCGCGTCAGTGCGTCGAGGGCTCCGAGGGGTTCGTCCATCAGAAGCAGTTTCGGGTCGCAGGTCAGCGCCCGGGCGATGCCGACGCGCTGCTGCATGCCGCCCGAGAGGGCGTAGACCGGCGAGTCCTCGAACCCGCGAAGGCCGAGAAGATCGATGAAGCGGCCTCCGACGGCATACCGTTCTTCCCTGGAATGTCCCTGCAGCATCAGGCCGAAAGCCACGTTGTCCTGGACATTCAGCCACGGCAGCAGGGCATGCTTCTGGAACACCACGGAGCGGTCGGCTCCCGGACCTTCGACACGATCGCCGTCGAGAAGGATTTCGCCGCTGCTCGGGGCGAGGAACCCGGCAATCAGATTCAAGAGTGTCGACTTGCCGCAGCCGGAAGATCCGATGGCAACGACGAAGCCGCCCTCTTCGACCTCGAGGTCGATGTCCTGCAAGGCTTCGACCGGAGGTCGGCCGGCGACGCCGGGATAGATGACCGACGCCTTGTTGATTTGGAGACCCATTACAACGGTCCTCAGCTATCGGTAGGGTCCCGGCCTCCCGCGGGAGACCGGGACACCTTCATTCGTTGGCAATCCGGCGTTACTTGATTGCCGCCTTCACGTATTCGTCGGTCACATACTTCGAGTAGTCGTCGGCGACGCTATCAAGACGCCCGGCCGATTTCAGGAATTCAGCCGTGTCCTTCACCGCCTTGGCGAGACCACCGCCAAGCCAATTCGGCTTCAGCTGTTCCTCGAGCGAGAGGAACTTGTAGCCCTTGATGGTTTCCGGCACCTGTGCCGGGTCAGCGCCGGTCTGCGCGGCAACGGCCTTGACGCCTGCGGAATCCGGCGTCCAGGCGGCCGGATCCTTGGTATATTCCTGAAGCGCGGCGTCGTTGGCCTTCATGAACTTGACCAGGGCGTCCTTGTTCGCCTTCGCGAACTCGGTGTTGACGACCCAGACGTTGAAGGTCGGATAGCCCCATTCCGCGACCTCGTCGGCGCCGACCAGCCGCGTACCCGTCTGCAGGATTTCGGTCTGTGCCGGCGGCCAGACGAAGCCGGCGTCGATCGCACCCTGCTGCCAGGCGGCGACGATCTGATCCGGCGGCATGCTCATGATGGTCAGGTCGCCTTCGGCGATGCCGGCATGCTTGAGCGCGCCCATCAGCGAGAAGTGGGCGGTCGAACCGACCGGCACGGCGACGCGCTTGCCCTTCAGGTCTTCAAGCGTCTTGATGCCGGTGCCGTTGCGGACGATCAGGGATTCGGACTTGCCGATCACGTAGTCGATCATGAAGGCCTGAATGTCCACACCCTGGGTGGCGGCGATCGCAAACGGCGACGAGCCGAGTTCGGCCACCTTGATGTCGCCCGAAGCCATCGCCGCGATGACGTCGGTGCCCGACGCGAACTTGCGCCAATCGACTTCCCATCCGGTGGCTTTGGCGAACTCGCCGTTATGCGCCGCCATCTGGGTCGGCGTCGGATCGCCGAAGGTGCCGATGATCACCTTTTCGGCGGCCTGTGCGCCGCCCACCATGGCAGCCGTAACGGCCAGGCTACCGAGAAGTAACTTGATCCCTCTACGCATTTGACCCTCCATTTTCTATCGAAACTCAGGGAACCAAAAACAACCGCTCCCCGCCTTCGTTGCGGGAGTCGAACGGACCGCCATCGGAACAGTTGTTTGTGGTCGTTGCCCTTAGGGGCCGTTCCGACGGAATCCGGTCATCGCCGGGCCCCGTTGCCCAGCGAAGTCGTAAAACACGACACGATGATCGTGCCGATGTGCTCGCAATCGCGAGCCGAGAAGGTAAGCGGAATCCTCATGTCGAACAGTTCGGACAGAATCCCGTCCGATACCGGCAACGATTGCGGCTCCACGTACCGCCAGCTCCTGTGGGTGCTGGTAAATGCCACCGGTTCCGCGTTGCCGAACCATTTGAGCTCAACGCCCAGGGCGTCGCAGTCCTTGACGAAGGCGCGCGCCGAATCGGCGTCGATTCCCGGTATCAGGAACTGGATCGAGCTGCCGACATAGCGTTCCTGCGGCGGCCGGTGCGGGAGATAAAGACCGTTGGTTTCGCGAAGCTTCCCTTCGATGATCCGGTAGCGTTCGTTCCACCGTTCGATGTTGTCCTCGAGCGTCGCCAGCTGCGGGCGCAGGATGGCGGCCCGGAGATTGTCCATGCGCCCCGAGAAATTCGGGGTCTCCAATCTGATGTTGGCGAAGACCGAGGGATCGGGGGCGGCGCCGTGCCGCTCGTAGAGCATGTACGACCCCGACATGATGATCGCCTTGGCCATGAACTCGGCGTCGTCGGATACCAGCAGGCCGCCTTCGCCGGAATTCATGTGCTTGTAGGTCTGGGTGCTGAAGCAGCCGGCGAGCCCGAAATTGCCGCTCTTGCGACTGTTCCAGGTCGCCCCCATGGTGTGGGCGCAGTCCTCAATGACGACCAGGCCGTGCCGGTCGGCGATGGCCGACAGCGCCTCCATATCGGGCAGATGACCACGCATGTGCGACAGCAGCAGAACGCGGGCGCCGGATGCCACGGCCTTGCCGTCGAGGTCTTCGAGGTCGATGGCGAGATCCCGCGTCGTCTCGACGAACAGCGGCCGCCCTCCGGCGCCGAAGATGGCCCCGGGGACCGGCGCCAGGGTGAAGGCGTTGGTCAGGACCGGCTCACCGGGCTTCAGCCCGGCGGCGCGCAGGGCAACCTGAATCGAGTAGCCGCCGGAGGCGCAGGCGAGGCAGTAGTGGCGGCCCTGATAGGCGGCGAATTCCTGCTCGAGAAGGGAGGCCTCGGAAAGCTCGGCGCCCAGGGTGTTGTAGCGATGGAGACGTCCCGACCGCAGCACGGCCACGGCCGCCGCGATGGCGTCTTCGCCGATCGGTTCCTGCTGGGTGAACTTACCCGTAAACGGCCGCACGGTCATCGCGCCACCTGTGGCCGTCGTCGGACGGCCCCTTCGTTCGTCGAAAGCCCGGCCTGCTCGTCGCCCCCCGATGGGATTACACCGCGATCGATCATGCCCGGCTCGCCTTCCCTACCGTCCCGGCGGACGGCTGCGTTGCAGAATTAGGTGAACGGCCGGCGGCGGCCCGGGGACCCGTCGTTGGGTCGCACGACACTGTCGTTTGGCGGTGGTGGCCAATGGAGACCTCCCCGATCTCGTCTTCCGCGAAGCCCGGAACCGAGCCCGGCTTCAATCGGCTTCCCCCGACTTGGAACACCCTCCGAACCCTTCGATGGGAACGGCATGTAAAATGAGAGCGCTCTCAAAAACGATTTAATCCCGACGCCAGTTGGTGAGTCAACATGAAATGCCCCGGGGTCACGCAGACGGTCCCAACATGCCTTGATTTTGGACAAATTCCCCAAGTATTTTAGTCAGTTAAAGGGTTTACGGTCAGGGGTTGCCATGTATTAAGGGTAGCACTCAACCAACCCTACCGCTTAAGTGGGAACGCTCTCAGAAATGACTCTTCGTCGATTCCCGACTTTGGCTGACGTCGCCCGTGTTGCCGGTCTGTCGCGAGCAACGGTATCGCGCTACCTGAACAAGCCGGCGGCGGTGCGGATGGCGGCGAGAGACCGGATCGAGAGCGCCATCAACGAACTCGGATACGTTCCGCACGGCGCGGCGCGGGCCTTGGCGTCGCGGCGTTCGCACATGATCGGAGCGCTTTTCCCAAGCCTGGACAGCATCCTGTTCGGCAGTTTCATCGGCCCCCTGCAAGCCAGCCTGCAGCGGCGTGGCTATACCCTCGTGGTGTCGTCGTCGGACTACATCGCGGACATGGAATACGAGCAGCTGCGCGTCCTGGTGGCTAACGGAGTCGACGCCATCGTCATGGTCGGCACCGAGCACGACCAGCGTTGCTTCGACCTGCTCACGCGGCGGCGGATTCCCTACGTCCTGACCTGGAGCTGGGACGAATCCAAAAACCTGCCGCAGGTGGGGTTCTGCAACGCCACGGCCAGCGGCATGACAGCCAAGTACCTCATGGACATCGGCCACCGTCGAATCGCCATGATCTCCGGCATCACCGAAGGCAACGACCGCGCCTCGGAACGCCTGCGGGGCGTCCGGGAAGCCCTTGCCAAACGAAACCTGGACCTTCCCGACGACTATCTGATCGAATGCCCCTTCGATCTCCGCGAGGGTGCCAGCGCGTTCAACGAACTGATGAACCGGCCGACGCCGCCGACGGCGGTGCTGTGCGGCTCGGACATGTTCGCCTACGGCGCCCTGTTCGAGGCCTCTCGCATGGGGATCGGTGTCCCCGAAGACGTGTCGATCACCGGATTCGACGACACCGATTTCGCACCGAACGTCGCGCCGGCCTTGACCACCATCCGGACGCCACGGGAAAAGATGGCGGAACAGACGGCGGAATACCTGCTGGCCACGCTGGCCGAAAACGACGAGCATCGGCCGCGCAGGCTCGACGTCGAATTGATCATCCGTGAAAGTACGGCCTCGCCGCGACAAGTCTAGACGGCGAGATGCAGAGGGGAGGGACGACCGTGAGATCACTATCCGAAGACCCCATCGCCACGGGAGGCCTTGAGGAGTTCGCCCGCCGGCTACGAACCGGCGACACCACCGCCGAAGCGGCGACCCGGGCCTATCTCGATCGAATCGACCGGCTGGACGGCCGGCTGGGTGCCTATCAGCACGTGGCCGGGGACCAGGCCCTTGCGACGGCCCGGGCGATGGACCAGCTGCTGGCCGCGGGGACCGACCTGGGACCGCTGATGGGCGTTCCCGTCGCGGTGAAGGACCTGTTCGCAGTCGACGGCATGCCGGCGACCGCCGGTTCGCTTCTCGACGTGTCCGACCTGATCGGCAGCGAGGGCCGATTCGTGAAGATGCTGAAGCGGGCCGGCTGCGTCGTCCTCGGAAAGACCAAGACGGTCGAATTCGCCCTCGGGGCGATGGGCACCAATTCGGTGCGCGGCACGCCGTGGAACCCTTGGGATCCCGCCGTTCAACGGCTGCCGGGCGGGTCCTCGAGCGGGTCCGCCGTTGCCGTGGCGGCGGGCATGACGGCCTTCGCCATCGGATCGGACACCGGCGGATCGGTCCGCATCCCGGCCGCCCTCAACGGCATTTTCGGCCTGAAGACGACGACCGGCGTCTTTCCGACCGACGGCGTCTTCCCGCTGTCGCCGACGCTGGACACCATCGGCCCGCTCTGCCAATGCGCCGCCGACGCGGCGATCGTTTTCCGGGCGCTGACCGGCGAGGCGGTTCCGGCCCGCGACCGCGGGACCCTGAAGTTCGGGAAACCGACGGGCCATTTCTACGAGAACATGGATGACGCCGTGGCCGACGCGATGGATCAAGCCCTGGACAGTCTGCGCGGCGCCGGGGTCGCCATCGTCGAGATCGAGGTTCCGGAAGTGCGCGAGCGCGCCGACATCTTCCCGGTTCTGCTGCCCGGCGAGCTGGTTGCCGTGCTGGGCCGCGAGCACTTCGAGAAGGGCCGGGCCGGCATGGACCCGGTGGTCGCCGAGCGTGCGGCGGCCGGTCTCGACCTGAGCGCGACCGACTATCTGAGAGCGCTTTGGCGCTACAGGGAACTGGCAGCGCTCGCCCCGCAACGCTTTGCCGGGCTGGACGGCTGGGTGACACCGACGGTCCCGATCGTGGCGGCGCCGGTGTCGGAGGCCCTGGACCCCGAGGTCGCGCGCCGGATTACGCCCGTCGTCAATCAGAACACGCAACCCGGCAATCTGCTGAGGCTGTGCGGCGTTTCGATGCCGATTCCTTCCGGCGCCCCGCTGCCGGTCGGTTTCCAGGTCCTGGCGGCCGGCGGAAACGATGCCGGTGTCCTGGGCATCGCCCTGGCATTGGAGGCGCATTTCGGACGGCCGGCGCGGCCCGACATCACGGCTTTCATCGACTGACCTTTGCGGGTGAGCGGGCGATAGGCAGCCGGCGCGCGGGGCGGGGCGGGTCGCCTTCGCCCGAGACGGGCCGGCTGCCGGCACCTCCGCAGACCGACAATCGCCCCCCCTCTTCCGAAAATCTTCTAAAGATGCGATAAAATCTTCCATATCTTGTGCATAATGATAAGATTCGGAAAGAAATAGGGCTGGCTTCATGGTTTCTCTCAAGGCAAGTGTCCGCCATCAGGCGATTCTCGACGTCCTGCGCGAATCGGGACGGGCGAGTGTCGGGCATCTGCGCGACCGATTGGGCGTTTCCAGCGTCACCGTACGCGAAGACCTGAAATACCTGGAAGAATACGGCCGGCTGGTGCGAACCCGCGGCGGCGCCTTCGCCATGCCCGGCCAGCGCCGCGAAATGCCGCTCGAACTGACCAGCCAGACCNNGTGTGCGCGAGAAGCGCCTGATCGGCCGCATGGCCGCCGGGCGGGTCGGGAACGGCCAGACCATCATCATCGACGTCGGCAGCACGACGACGGAGATGGCCCGCGTACTGCCGCCGGATCTGGTCGACGTGGTGGTTATCACCAACGCCCTCAACATCGCGCTGATGCTGGAGAACCGGCCGGGAATCTCGGTCGTCGTCACCGGCGGCACTCTGCGCCCGCTGCAGCATTCGCTGGTCGCGCCTCTGGGCACCACGCTGCTGGAGAAACTGAACGCCGACGTCGCCTTCGTCGGCTGCAACGGTGTCGACCCGGCGCGCGGCTTCACCAACACCAACCTCGCCGAGGCCGAGATCAAGCAGGCAATGATCCAATCGGCCCGCGAGACCGTGTTCCTCGCCGATCATTCGAAGCTGGGGCAGATCGCCTCGGCTTTCGTCGCCGACTTCGCCGAGGCCGATCTGCTGATCACCGACGACGGCGCCCCCGAGCAGGTCCTGGCCGATTTCCGCAGCGCAGGCCTCGCCATCGACGTGGCTTCCGGGCCGAACTCGTAACCCGATAGATCCTCACCTTCCGGCGACTCGGCACGCCGGGTTCAGCGCGTGCGGGCGTTCATACTTTCGTCGCTCATCCTGCATCGTGGTGAAAAACTTGGCTTTGTCAGCAGTTTTTATTCTATTTTCTGTTTTTTCTTGCGATAACTTTCGCCCGGGGCTAGCGTAAATTGACTGGGAGGCGAAAACTTCGCCAAAAAGTAAATCGGGAAAACGGCCCCGGGACGAGTCGGGGCGCGATTTTCCCGTGGCACGCCCGACCGCCGCGCCGACCGTAGCGACTGTTCGGGCGGCAAGCGGAAGCGACCTCGAGGGAGACGGGGAGACGCAGGTGACCGCGGAAACGACACAGGACCGGAGTTTCGAAAACGCGATCCGCCTGGAGAACGTCGACATGTTGTTCGGCAAGGTCCAGGCGCTGAAGGACGTCAACTTCGCGGTCGGCGCCAACGAGATCGTCGGCCTGATCGGCGACAACGGCGCCGGCAAGTCGACCATGATCAAGATCATGACCGGGGTCTATCCACCGACCCGGGGCAACCTGTTCATCCGCGACGAGCGGATCACCGTCGACGACTACAACGTGAAGGAGGCCCACAAGTGGGGCATCGAGACGGTCTACCAGGACCGCTCCCTTTGCGACAAGCAGGCGCTGTGGCGCAACTTCTTCGTCGGCCGCGACATCACCAACCGCTTCGGGTTCATCCGCGTGAAGGAGGAGAAGCGCATCGCCGAGGAGGTGATGCGCAACATGATCGGCTTCCGCGGCGTCGGCGTCACCGTCGATTCGCCGGCCAGCCAGCTTTCCGGCGGCGAGCGCCAGGGCATTTCCATCGGCCGCGCCATGCACTTCGAGGCCGACCTCATCATTCTCGACGAGCCGACCGTGGCGCTGTCGCTGAAGGAGGTGCGGCGGGTCCTCGATTTCGTTCACCGCATCAAGGAGAACGGCAAGGCCTGCGTCTACATCTCGCACGACATCCAGGACGTCTTCGAGATCGCCGACCGCTTCGTGGTCATCGACCGCGGCGAGGTCGTCGCCAGCATCGACAAGCCCGACACCTCGCTGACGGCACTGCAGGACTTCCTGCTCAAATACGCCCACGCCAAGAAATGACGGACGCCGAACCGTGGAAAACCGACACCCCCTTCTTTCGCGTATCGCCCGCATCGAGGGTCTGCCGATCGCCTTCGTCCTGGCGGTGCTGATCGGGATCTTCATCGTCATCGCGCCGAACGTCTTCACCCACCACCGCATCTACATGTCGTTCTTCCAGACGGTGCCGCCGCAGCTGGTGCTGGCGCTCGGCCTGACGCTGGTCATCTGCGCCGGCGAGATCGACCTCAGCTTTTCCGCCATCATCGCCTTTTCCGGCCTGGTCTTTTCCTGGTCCTTCCTGCACGGGCTGAGCCCCTGGCTGGCCGTGGTGCTGGCGTTGGCCTCGGGCGCTCTGGTCGGATACATCAACGGCCTGATGGTCGCCGTCGTCGGCGTGCCGTCGATCATGGCGACGCTGGCCGCGCAGTTCTTCTGGAACGGATTCACCGTGCTGCTGTCGGGCGGGCTTTCCTGGAACATCAAGGAGATGAGGGGCCACGCCCTGCATGAGCTGCTGGTCGGGCGGATCTTCGGGGTGCTGCCGGCGCAGGCCCTGTGGGCGCTGGCCATCACTATCCTGGTATGGTTCATCCTCAACCGCCACCGTTTCGGCCAGGCCATCATGTTCATCGGCGACAATGCCGAGGTGGCCCGGGTCATGGGCGTCAACATCCGCAACACCAAGATCAAGCTGTTCACTCTGCACGGCCTGCTGTGCGGATTCGCCGCCGTGCTGCTGACCTCGGAAATGGTGAACTTCTGGACGACCCAGGGCGCCGGATTCCTGCTGCCGGTATTCGCCGCCGTGTTCATCGGCGGGACCTCGATCACCGGCGGGCAGGGCCGCGTCATCGGTACCTTCTTCGGCGCCTACATCATCGGGTCGCTGGAAGCCGGCGTCGTCGCCTCGGGCATCGGCGGCTACTGGACGCGCCTCGTCGCCGGGCTGGTGATGGGAGCATCGGTCAGCCTCAACGTGCTTCTCGAACGGGGCAACGGCTGGAGCGTCGTCACCGTCCTGCGCAACTCGGTCTTCGCGCGCGGCATGACCGCCGGCGGCGACCGCCCGCCCGCGCCCGAGAAGTCGCCACCGAACTGAACCAAGAGCCCGAACGGGCCGCACGTCATCGGATCGTGACTGGGAGACAAGAGGAGAGAAAGATGCACAAACTGATGAAACTGGGACTCGGCCTGCTTTCCGCGGCCGCCCTTGCCGCCGGCCTGTCGACGGCGGCGCCGGCAGCGGAGATCACCATGTACATGCAGATGGGCGGCAACCCCGGCGATCCGTCGGTCCTGGCCCGCACCAACGGGGCCAAGGCGGCGGCCGAGCATCTGGGGATCAATCTGGTCGAGCAGTACGCGGGCTGGCAACCCGAAAAGATGATCGCCCAGTTCAAGGAGGCGATGGCCGCCAATCCCGACGGCATCGAGATCATGGGCCATCCCGGCGAGGGCGCCTTCGAGGCCCTGGTCGAGGAAGCGGTCAACGCGGGGATCATCGTCACCAGCGGCAACAACCCGCTGCCCAACCTGGAGAAGAAGTACAAGGACAAGGGCTTCGGCTATGCCGGCGCCGACCTCTACGCCGGCGGCCACCTGNNGAGACCATGGTCAAGGCCGGGCTGAAGGCCGGCGACAAGGCCCTCGTCTACGGCCTGTTCTCGCAGGCCGGCCGCTCGCGGAGCCCGCAGGGCCTGTTCGACGCCCTTAGCGAGGCCGGACTCACGGTCGAGAAGCTGACCATCTCGGACGAGGTCGACCACGACGCCTCGCTGGCCATTCCGATCCTGACCGCGTATCTGGAGCGCAACCCGGACATCAAGGCGATCGGCACCCAGCACGGCAACATCACCGCCATCTTCATGAAGGTGGCACAGGCCGCCGGCAAGAAGCCGGGCGAGATCATCACCGGCGGGATCGACCTGTCGCCGGCGACCATCGAGGGCATCGAGAAGAACTACGTCAGCGCCAGCTTCGACCAGGTCCTCTATCTGCAGGGCTATCTGCCGGTGCTGCAGGTGTGGCTGACCAAGACGCTGAAGATGCCTGGTCTGCACATCGACACCGGCGTCGGCACGGTGACACCGCAGAACATCGCGGACCTGAAACCGCTTATCGAGAAGGGTGTGCGGTAGGGAATTCAACGCCTAACAACCTCGCCCGGCCAGCGGTTCCACCGTTTCGGCGGACCGCGGGCCGGGCCCCGTTCCGAAGACGCGCCGCCCCCGGTAGCGGCGCAGAGCATTGCGCGCGACGAAGAATCTTGGCAAACCCTGGGCTCACACTGTCGGTCCGAGGGAGAACCGTTAAATGGCCCAATCTGTCCTTGTCTGCGGAGGCGCCGGCTACATCGGCTCGCATATGGTACGCATGCTCGCCGATGCCGGATACGACGTCACCGTCTTCGATAACCTGTCGACCGGCCACGCGGCGGCCGTGCGGGCGGGAACCCTGGTGCGCGGGGATCTGCTGGACAAGGGCGCGTTGCGGGACCTTTTTTCGTCGACCCGCTTCGATGCGGTGTTTCATTTCTCGGGCCTGATCGCGGTCGGCGAATCGGTGCGCGAACCGGCCCGCTACTATCTGAACAACGTGACCGGCACCCTGAACCTGCTGGAAGCCATGCACGAGGCCGGAGTCGGAAGGTTCGTCTTCTCGTCGACGGCCGCCGTCTACGGCAATCCGCAGACGAGTCCGATCGGCGAGGATCAGCCGTTGGCCCCGATCAACCCCTACGGCCGGACCAAGCGGATCATCGAGGACGTGCTGGCCGACTTCGCCGAGGCCCAAGACCTGCGATCGGTGAGCTTCCGCTACTTCAACGCGGCCGGGGCCCATCCCGACGGCGGCATCGGCGAGGCGCACGACCCGGAGACCCATCTGATTCCCAACGTCCTTCTGGCGGCGCTCGGCAGACGGCCCGCCGTGGACATCTTCGGCGACGACTATCCCACCCCCGACGGGACCTGCGTGCGCGACTATGTCCACGTCCAGGACCTGTGCGAGGCGCACCTGGCGGCGCTCGACTGGATGGACGCCCACGCCGGTGCCGCCGTCTTCAACCTGGGAAACGGCACCGGCTTCTCGGTGCTGGAGATTCTCGACGCCGCCCGGCGGGTGACCGGCATCGACATCCCGTATCGCATCGCCGGACGGCGCGACGGCGATGCCGCGTCGCTGGTCGCCGACAGCACCCGCGCACGAAGCGAACTCGGCTGGTCACCGCGCCATGGCGACATCGACGACATCGTCGAGACGGCGTGGCGCTGGCACCGCGACCCGGCGTATTGAGAGATCGACCGATGGCCCCTTCGACCGACGATCGACGCCCCCAGGTCCGCCCGACCGGCGAATCGGGTTCGGACGCGTTCGCGGGGTCGCCGCACCGGCGGTTCAATCCACTGACCCGCGAGTGGGTCCTGGTGTCGCCGCACCGCAATGCACGGCCTTGGCTGGGCACCCTCGAGGAGACCCACGACACCGCCCTGCCGGCCTTTGACGCCAAATGCTACCTGTGCCCGGGGAACACCCGCGCCAGCGGCAAGGTGAACCCGGCCTACGACGGCCCGTTCGTCTTCACCAACGATTTCCCCGCCCTGCTTCCGGACACGCCGGCGGAACGGCTGGACGGGCATCCGGCCTTCCGCGCCGAGACGGCACGCGGCACGGCCCGTGTCATCTGCTTCTCGCCGCGCCACGACCTCAATCTGCCGCGACTGCCGCTCGCCACCCTGCGGCGCATCGTCGATGCCTGGGCCGAGCAGGTCGCCGAGCTGGGCCGGGAATACGAGTGGGTCGCCGTCTTCGAGAACAAGGGCGCGATGATGGGGTGTTCGAACCCGCATCCGCACGGACAGATCTGGGCGACCGACTGCCTTCCCAACATCGCGCGCCGCGAGGACGAGGGGCAGCGGCGGTACCTGGAGGAGACCGGCGAGATCCTGCTGGCCGACTATCTGGACGCCGAGCTCGCCGACGGGACGCGGGTCGTCCTGGAAAACGACAGCTGGGTGGTGGTCGTCCCGTACTGGGCCGTGTGGCCTTACGAGACACTGGTGCTGCCGCGGCGCAGCGTGCTCCGGCTGCCCGACCTCGAGGCCGGCGAACGCGACGGTCTCGCCGACATCCTGAAGCGTCTGACCACGCGCTACGACAACCTGTTCAAGGTCTCGTTTCCCTACACCATGGGCTGGCACGGCGCGCCCAACCGGGAAGGCGATTTCGCGCATTGGCGGCTGCATGCCCATTTCTATCCGCCGCTGCTGCGCTCGGCGACGATCCGCAAGTTCATGGTCGGCTTCGAGATGCTGGCCGAGCCGCAGCGCGACATGACGGCGGAGCAGGCGGCCGCGAACCTGCGGGCGCTGCCGGACACCCATTACCTGCCGGAAACGGGGGCCGAATGAGCCCCGAGCGCGCCGCCCTCGACGCCTTCCAGAGGCGCTACGGGCGCGGGGCGACGCTGCTGGCCCGCGCGCCGGGGCGGGTCAACCTGATCGGCGAGCACACGGACTACAACGATGGGTTCGTGCTGCCGATGGCCATCGACCGCAACATCTGGATTGCCGCCGAGCCGGCGGAGGAGCCCGAGGTCGAGCTCGAGTCGCTCGAATTCGGCGAACGGGGGAGCTTCGCCCTCGAGGCGTTTTCGAAATCGGACCTTCTGTGGCTCGAATATCCCAAGGGCGTCGCCTGGGCCCTCAGAAGGGCCGGCCACCCCCTGCTCGGGTTTCGCGGCGTCATCGCCGGCGACGTCCCCATCGGTGCCGGCCTGTCCTCATCCGCCGCGCTGGAGATGGCGGTGATCCGGCTGTTTGCGGAGATCGACGGGTTCGACGTCTCGGTCGCCGAGATGGCGACCCTGGGACGGACCGTCGAGAACGAATGGATCGGCGCGTCGACCGGGATCATGGACCAGACCATCTCGGCCGGCGGCGTCGCCGGCCACGCCGTGCTGCTCGATTGCCGCTCGCTCGAGCGCACACCGGTGCCGCTGCCGAAGGGAACCGTCGTGATCGTGCTCGACACCTCGACCCGGCGCGGACTGGTCGGCTCCGCCTATAACGAGCGCCACACCCAGTGCGAGGCCGGGGCGCGGCATTTCGGCGTGCCGGCGCTGCGCGACGTTTCGCCGGAAGCCCTGGAGCAAGACGGCGGCGGCCTCGACGATACGACGCGGCGCCGCGTGCGCCACGTGGTGAGCGAGAACGCCCGCACCGTCGCTGCGGCGGATGCCTTGAAACGGGGCGATGCGCCCGCCTTCGGCGCCTTGATGAACGAGAGCCACGTCAGCATGCGCGACGATTTCGAGATCTCCTGCGATGCCCTGGACGCCATGGTCGAGTGCGCGCAGGGCCAGGCCGGCTGCTTTGGTGCGCGCATGACCGGCGGCGGCTTCGGCGGCTGTGCGGTCGCGCTGGTGCGCGAGAATGACGCGTCCGCCTTCATCGAAGACGTCGCCGAAATGTACAAAGAGAGGACAAATTTCGACGCGGCGATCTACCCTTGCCGGGCGGTCGACGGCGCCGAAGTGATGCGGCCGGAATGACCGGCCCAGGATGCGGAAAACCGTCTGCGAACCCACGGCTCAATTGCAGCGGGATGCCTCCGGCGGCGGAATTGATGCGGGAAGAGATTTGGGAGAATTGCGCGGAAAACTGGCGCGCCCAGGAGGACTCGAACCCCCAACCTTCTGATCCGTAGTCAGACG
>NPIF01000724.1_pt1 | contig 26820 bp, 26 predicted proteins | sample 8637461 | NCBI WGS metagenome assembly NPIF01 (sample SAMN07420641, study PRJNA396082) | bioreactor metagenome | isolation source: sample BR12 brine-fed electro-methanogenic bioreactor BR | place: Japan: Kochi | collected 2016-12-09
GTGGCAACATAGACCATTGAACCCAGGAATGCGAAGTGCCAGTAGTTCCACACGTCGATGTTGAGGGTCTTGGTCAGGTTGGCAAGCAGCAGCACAACATTAACAGCCAGTGCGATCGGGATTACCCACAAACCTACATCAGTACCGAACGCAATAGCCGCCGCAGAGGGCCAGCCGACATCCACCACGTCTCTCTGGATATTCCAGTTTTGAACCATTGCCTGGGCAGCATCAGATAAGGTTCCCCACATCAAATTGATGACAAGATTGATGCCTATGAACGCAATACCGATGGTTACACCAGCGCGGAAGGCTTTCCCGGGTTTTGCACCCAGGATCAACCCGAGGATGAAAATAATGATGGGGAGAACAACGGTTGCTCCCAGTGAATCGATAACAGCTTTTAAAGTAGTAAGGAAGGTTTCCATGCTAAGGCCTCCTATTTCCTTATATTAATCTTTTAGTGCTTCAACGATCTGTTCGATAGCATCCTCCTTTCCCATTCCAGTCAGGAAAGCCAAAGTATGAATGACGGGGATACCGAGGTCATTGGGTACTGGCGTTGTCGTCACGATCAGATCTGCGTCGCCTGCCAGTGACTTGACCTCAGCAGCCTTACACTGTCGGGTGGTAATATCAATACCACGCTCTTTTAGTGCTTCTTCTATTGCCCTGGCTACCACCGTAGATGTGGCAATAGCCGTTCCGCATGCTACTAAAATTCTCTTCGGACCTACCATGCTAAATAATCTCCTTCTAATATGACATATTGATTAATTCCATTTTAAGCGGGTTTTTAATTAATTCAATGCTGTCATTCATCCATTAATCTTTTTCTTATTTTTTCAGAGCAGCCACCACATCCTCATAGTTTTTGGCCTCCATCAAGGCAGAAACCACCTCTGGGGCCTGCAGCACACCTGCGATCGCCTGCAGCATCTCGATCTGGGCTTTCGGCTGTTCCAGCGCAAGCAGAAAGACCAAGCTCACATCGACCGTTTCAGTGGGAATGGCCATATTTCTGAACATTACTGGATTTTTAAGGGTCGCCAACGCCAATCCTGGTTTGAGAACGTGTTCAATATCAGTGTGCGGAATGGCTGCGTTGAAACCGCCTCCTAACGGAAGACCGGTTGGTAATCGGCTCTCCCGATCTATCGCGGCATCAACAAAACTATCTTTTACATAACCCGTTTCATATAATTGGGTTCCAAGCTGCTTAATGATCGAAGTCGAATCTTCTGCATTTGCGCTTAATAAAACCCCTTTTGGTTCTAAAAGTTTCAGGATTGCCTGGCTCATATGATCATAACTCCCGGGTTCTCCAACCCATTCTTTACATCTCGCAGGAATTCTGCGGCTTCAGCACCATCCACAACGCGATGGTCTGCGCTAATGGTGATGGTCATTATCGGTTTCAAAACAGGTTGTCTGTTCTCATCCGGTACAAATCGTTCGACGATATTACCTACCGCCAGAATACCGGTCTGTGGTGGATTGATGATCGCAGTAAACCTGTCAATCCCATACATCCCCAAATTCGAAATGGTAAAAGTGCCACCTTCCAGTTCATCCGGCATTAGTTTATTCGCGCGTGCACGTTGCGCCAGGTCGCGGATCTCGTCCGATATCTGATAGGTCCCTTTTTGATCAGCATCTCTGACCACTGGGACGATCAAACCGGCTTCCACAGATACAGCCACGCCCACATGAATAGCAGGAAGCAGCACGATCGCATCCTCTTCCAAAGTACTGTTCAACTTTGGGTTACGACGCAAAGCCCATGCAACTGCCTTGGTGATGAGTGCCGTATAGGTAAATTTCTGGTCACTTTTGTTCGCGCGCAAAGCTGCATTCTCACGCAGTTCCACAGCAGCGCTCATATCCACATCCATCTGCAAGGTCATGTGCGGAGCTTCTCGAGAACTACGCGCCATGTTATCCGCGATAATGCGGCGCATGCCCTTTAGAGGTATGCGGGTTGCTTCAGCGGGAACACTCACCCGGACCGGAGCAGGAGCCTGCGCGACAACCGCTTTCACATCAGCTTCCTGGATTCTCCCTTTAGGACCACTGCCAGTGATGGAAGCCAATTCCACATCATATTCAGCCGCTACTCGCTTGGCAGCAGGTGTAGCTGGGACCTTGCCTTGTGGAGCAGCTGTGGTTTGTGCAGAGAGATAAGCTTCTACATCTGCTTTGATGATCTTTCCATCCACTCCACTGCCCTTCACCAAGGATACATCCACATCAGCATCCTTCAACATGCGCAGCGCCACTGGCGTCGCGCTCACTTCAACAGCTTTCTCTTCAGCTGGTTTCACAGGCGCTTTTGCAGCACTGGGAGTTAGCTGTTCATCTTCTGCCGGCAGTTCTTCTCCTGGCTGCAGCACATAGGCGATGATCTTGGTCACCGGAACCACGTCACCTTCCTTGTAGCGAATGCCAGAAAGAATGCCATCTTCGGGAGCTTCCACTTCCATACTGAGTTTATCGGTGGAAACGGTGGCGATTGGGTCACCTTTCTCGACCGTATCGCCATCCTGTTTCAACCATTCAATGATCTCAGATTCTTCCTGTGTAAAGCCAAATTTTGGCATGATCACTTCTTTAGCCATCGATAATCTCCTAATATTCACCCTGCACTAACTTACGGGCTTCTTCAACAATATTCTCAACCTGTGGTACAGCGTGATACTCCAGAGTGCGGTTATAGGGTATGGGCATATCCAGCCCAGCTAAACGGCGGATGGGGGCATCGAGATAAGCGAAAGCTTCGCTTTCGGTAATGCGAGCTGCCACCTCACCACCAAAGCCACCGGTCTTGACTGCCTCATGCACGATCATGGCTTTTCCGGTCTTGATGATGGAGCGTTCAATGGGCTCCATATCCAATGGGCTAATGGTACGTGGGTCGATGATCTCTACTTCGATACCTTCTTGTGCCAGTTTATCGGCGGCTTCGAGTGCACGCATCACCATCACTGATGTAGCGATAATGGTCGCATCTTTCCCTTCACGAACCACCTTGCTCTTACCGAGCGGGATGGTGTACATCTCTTCCGGGACAGGTCCCTTGGTGCGGTACAGTAATTTGTGTTCAAAGAACATGACAGGGTTTGGGTCCTCGATGGAAGCCAGGAGCAATCCCTTTGCATCATAGGGAGTACTGGGCATGACCACCTTCAACCCAGGCACATGCACGAACCAGTTCTCATAACTACCGGAGTGCTGACCAGATGCGCCCGTGCCAGAACCACCCGGTAAACGCATCACCATCGGTACGGTAGCCTTGCCGCCGAACATGAAGCGTACTTTAGCAGCTTGCAGCACCAACTGCTCCATGGAGAGCACCACAAAATCGCTGAACATGATCTCACCCACCGGGCGCATCCCTGTCAGCGCTGCCCCCACACAAGCCCCAGCAATCCCAGCTTCCGAAATGGGCGTATCGATCACCCGGTCTTTGCCATACTTTTCCTGCAAATTACCGGAAATACCGAAAGCGCCACCATACACTCCGATGTCCTCACCGATCAAAAAGACACGTTCGTCTTTTGCCATGACCTGGTCAAGAGCTTCATGTAAAGCGTCTTTATAAGTTATCTCACGCATAAACACCCTCCAAAATCGTTGATACATCAGGTTCCGGGCTGTTCTCTGCGAATTCGACAGCTTTCTGGATATCCTGCTTCACTCGTTCTTTAATTGCTTCCATTTCTTTATCATCCACACCGATCTTCTTGGCAAAACGAGGGATCGGATCCTTCTTCATCCAATCTTTCACCTCATCACGGGTACGATAGGCTTGACGGTCACTCTTGGAGTGCCCTCGCCAGCGGTAGGTGATCGCTTCTATCAAAGTGGGTCCATCCCCAGCCCGTGCACGCTGCGCGGCTTCACGTACGGCTTTATGGACCGCGAATACATCATTTCCATCGATCGTTATGCCTTTCATACCATAAGCGAGCGCACGCTTGCTGATCTCTTCAACCTTGAAGGCATAATCGAAGGATGTTGACATTGCATACAGGTTGTTTTCACAAAGATAGATGACCGGCAGATCCCAGATGCTGGCCATATTGAGTGATTCATGGAAAGCACCTTCGTTCGCTGCTCCATCACCGAACAGGGTCAGTGCAACCTGCTTGGTCTTGCGCTGCTTTATGCTCAAACCAACGCCTACCGCGATCGGCAAGTTGCCGCCGACGATCCCGTTAGCGCCCAGGTTGTTAGAATCCACATCAGCGATGTGCATGGAACCACCGCGTCCACGACAATAGCCAGCTTCCTTACCCAGGAATTCTGCCATCATACGGTTCAGATCGCCGCCCCAGGCGAGGAAATGTCCATGACCACGATGCGTATTCAGTAAATAATCCTCATTAGTAATAGCACTGCTGGCACCGGCAGCTATCGCTTCCTGCCCAATAGAGAGGTGCATGGTACCGTGAACTTTTCCCAGTGCATACAGCTCTTCTGCATTCTCTTCAAATGCACGCGTCAGAACCATCAAATAAAGCAAATGTTTTGCTTTTTCTTCGGTGAACGCTCCTTCGATCAATTTTTCCTTATCCATCAAACCTCCAAATAATTTATTTATATGAACGATTCAACTGCTGCTGAATCGGTGATGAGTATATCGACTAGATTTCCTTTCAAAGCTGCTTGTATGGCCGGAGCTTTGCGTGCTCCGATCGAAATAGCGATGACGATCGCTTTCCCACTTCGGATGCGGCGATAGTCGGCTGCTACAACACGATCATTGATCTGGTCCACCAGGATATCGCCCTCTTCATTGAAGAACCATCCACAAGTATAACCAATTGCACCCTGTTTCCGGATGGCAACGAACTCCTTGGGTTCAAGATAACCCATTCGTACGATACTTTCCAATTCCGGCTCTTCGGTAATACAACCGATCCCTGCCAAGATGATGTCAGCCTGGTAGGATAATTCGATCGTGCTTTTAATGGAACGTTGACTGATGATCGTATCGCGCGATGCCTTGTTGTCCATGAGCATGGGTGCGTTGAGCGCATAATAACTACCCTGCACCTTGCGTGATAATGAGCCTGCCAGCTCAGGACCATCGATCGCCGGATCGCTTTTTACTCCGGTCGCGCCTATGATCTGCACAACTTTAATATTTTCATGCGACCTGGGTTCCAATGAATTGATGACCTGAAAAACAGAAGTCCCGGTCGAGAGGCCAATGACCTGGTCATCTTTGATCAGCCTGCTAAAGATCTCTGCCCCACGTTCACCGGCAAAGTGCAGTGTCTGTGAATAGCTGAGCTTCCCGCGGTTAATGACCACCACATCACTCAATCGATATTGATCGGTAAGCTTTTCTTCAAGTTCAATATTGCGTAAAGCAGGGAAATGGATCTTGTGCTCGACAACGCCTTTTTCTTCCGCCTCACTGAGCAACCTGGAAATGGCGGAACGAGAATAGCCAAATTCATTAGCGATCTCGTTCTGACTGCGCCCATCCAGATAATACATGGCGGCGATCTCGGCTAACAGGTGTTTTCTGGAATCAGATCTCATCAGTTTATCTCAAGCGTTTCTACCCGCTTAATATATCACTGATTCGAAAATAATTCACTATTGTTAATCACTATTCACATTTGTGAAATGTGGCAATTCCCCCTCTCTCTGCCGCATTTCACATGTAATTCAGGTCATTTTTTCGGGTCATATACCTGTGGAGAAGGTGTGACGCGCGGGTCGGGGTTCTGGTCTATATCGGGTTCTTCAACGTATCCGCCAGTGCAAGTTCCGGGGATATCTCCTACCAGATCGAAGTTGAACGCTTTCCGACAGGTATTATCCACGCTGCGCACCAGTTTCAGTGGATAATCTTCGTCATCGATCAAAGGAGATCCCGCTTTTACCTGGGCGATCGCATCATTATAGTCCAATGCCGCTGGAGCCTTTAGTCCGCCATCCGCCCAGGCGCTCCACAAAAAGGATGTAGGAGCATCGATTGCATCCTTCTTGATCGCGATCTGTACACTGGCAGGATCACGCGGGTCAACCCTTACCCAGGCAGTATCAGGATCGTCGCCAAATTTCTGACCGACGAATAAGCGCGTCTCATAGCCGTCCCCCTCTTTCCACACCGCATCCGATAGCATAGGGTTCGGACCGCCCACATCCTCATTGGTATCGCTCAATAGAACCACCCGCTGCGTAGTCCAGCGATCTGCTCTTGGGAAGAATGCCCACACCAGGAAATCCCCACGTCCATCCTTATCCACATCCAATTCAACGCCATATGCCCCATTCAGACTATCGCTTGTACTATCGACCTCGTAAAGCTCGATGATGAAATAATAGAATCCGGCATCTTGCGATAGGGCAGCTTGCTGGATATCCAACCAGGGTTGGAACTGCATATCCCCCGCTGTGAAGGGTCGTTCGAACAGATTCTCGCTGTAATTATCGCCGGTTACTGCCCGCTTTTCATCGGCGCTGGGGTAAGAAACACTATCTTCCAAGGTTTGTTCGGGTTTACCGGGATTCTGTGGAATGATGACATGCTCCATTTGGGGCATATCCCTTTCCGGGAGTTGTGATGAAGTAATCGCATCCAGGTCTTCCTCCAATAATTCTTCCACCTGCGCATCATAATACGATTGCTGTTCCACCACATCTGCCTGGATCAGAACGATCTCCTCCTCGCTTACCTCTCCCCCTCCAAGCAGTGTGCATGCCGGAAGAGAAAACATTAATAAAATGATGACGGCCATACCAGTATTGTGTTTCATGAATCCTCCTTATTTGCTCTCCATCCTAGCGAAATTCCACTCCGATCGCAAGCCTTTGGGCTCGAATTTACAGGATGCTTACGTTGACTTTACATTTGGATTGCACGCAAGCCTATTTTTCACATTTTGTCTTGTGTTACAATCGACTGCGATCGTACGGGAGAGAATATTGTTCATTTTTCTATCAAAATTTTTACCCATTTTTGTGTATCCATTGGGTTTTAGCATACTGCTCATACTGATTGGACTGCTTTTTGTAAGGAAAGCACGCACACTCAAGAAGCTCATTCTGGTTTCCATGCTCATCCTATGGATGTTCTCAACTGCCCCAGTTTCACAGGCATTAGCCAGATCATTGGAGTGGCGCTATGACTATCCTGAAGTCGTACCGGATGCAGATCTTATTATCGTCCTGGGAGGAGGAACCGAGCCAGCGATCGCACCTCGGTCATTTGTGGAGGTGAACAGCGCTGGTGATCGTGTTTTGGCGGCAGCCCATCTCTACCAGCAGGGGAAAGCAGATACCATCTTATTAAGCGGTGGGAACATAGACTGGCTCAGCAATGGCGACTCAACACCAGCAGACCAGATGGCAGCGCTCTTGAGCATGATGGGAGTTCCAGAATCCGCCATGATCCTGGAATCTAAATCAAGAAACACCTATGAGAATGCAGAATTTGCAAAGGCTATCCTCGCAGAGGAAGAATTCGAAACCATCCTATTGGTTACCTCTGCCATGCACATGCCTCGCTCTATGATGTTGTTCGAGAACGCAGGCATTGAAGTACTTCCCATTCCAGTCGATTTCAGTGTTGTCACCGACCAATCAGAAACCGTTTCAACACTTGATCTGGTCATTGGGTTTCTACCGAGTGCAGGGCATCTTTCCATGTCCAACAATGCCATTAAAGAATATATAGGAATTGCAGTATATTCACTGCGCAACATTTTCTGATCCACAAACAGATCGCTCTTCCGCATGGTCATTTTGCAGCTGAATAATCACGCAGGGAGGAATTGGTTCTAATTAATTACCAATATTTCATTGCTATAATGCAAGTAACAAGTTTTAAAGGATTAAAGATCATATGATTCAAAATAATAAACAACCTGGCGAACGACGTATTGCCGTTTTGATCGATGGAGATAATGCCCAGCCCTCGCTGATCGAAAAGATCATCACGGAAGCCAGTAAATTTGGGACAACTACCATCCGTCGCAATTATGGAGATTGGACCACATCCAATATGAATGGATGGAAGGACACTCTGCAAACGTACGCTGTTCAACCGATCCAACAGTTTCGCTACACAGTGGGCAAGAATGCAACCGACTCCGCCATGATCATCGATGCCATGGATATTTTGTATGAAGGGAATGTGGATGGCTTTTGCCTCGTATCGAGCGACAGCGACTACACCCGTTTGGCAACCCGCATCCGCGAGAAGGGCTTCTTTGTGATGGGTATTGGCCAGAAGAAAACCCCACGAGCGTTCGTGAACGCTTGCGATGTTTTTGTCTTCACTGAGAACCTCGTCCCGCGAAAGGCATCCAGCCGCCGCAGCAGCCCGAAGAAAACCACCAAGAATGGTCAAGAACATGCTTCTCCAGATCCAAAGCCATTATTGAAACAAGCTTTTGAAATGGCAGTACAAGATGACGGGTGGGCTTTCCTGGGAACGCTGGGCCACCATCTCAGACAGCTGGACCCCAGCTTTGATGCACGGACCTACGGACATTCGCAATTATCACAACTGATCCATGCCAACGAGAAAGTATTCGAGATAAAAGAAGTTAAAGCACCTGAAGGGAATTCGGTCATTTACGTACGCTGGAAAGAATAAAAAAGGAGATTAGCATGGACCCCAAGCTTGAATTGATCTACAAACGCCGCAGCATCCGCATATTCGATAGGAAACCTGTTGAAAAGGAAAAATTGGAAGAACTCCTGAAAGCCGCCATGGCGGCTCCCAGCGCAAGCAATGGGCAGCCATGGGAATTTGTGGTTGTGACCGATCCTGAGAAATTAGGAAAATTGCAAAGCAAGCTTAAGTATGGGAAATACAACGCTCCAGCTGCCATTGCGGTGCTCGCCAACTTGAGCATTGCGAAAAAAGAATCCTCTTTCCGCTTCTGGGTGCAGGATTGCAGCGCAGCCACACAAAATATCCTGTTGGCTGCCACTGGACTTGGACTGGGGAGCGTGTGGATCGGCTGCTACCCCAAAGAGGATGTTGCCTCAACTCTGCACGATATCATGGAGATCCCCGAGAACATTAATATCTTGAGTATGATCTATGTTGGCTATCCTGCCGAAGAAAAAGAAGCGCGCACACAATATGAAGAAGAACGCGTGCATTGGCAGCGATACTAGGCAGCCCACTCAATGAAAGACTTTTTTCAATTTAGAAAATTGATCACTCCTTCTGTGATAAAGCCGCTATCATGGATCGGGATCGTATTATGCATCCTGTCCGGATTGGTCTTGATGGTATCCAGTTTTGGCATCTATGGAAGTGGGGGGCTGACATTTCTACTCGGTTTATGTATCATCTTTCTTGGACCGCTGCTGATCAGGATCATCTCCGAAACGATCCTGGTGATATTTGCGATTTATAATAAAGATTACCGTATTGATGAAGTTGGAAGAGATAAATAATCCATCTCTGCGGTTTCATTGAAATCTCGTCATTTTTAATTAAGGAGGATGTTCATATGTTCTCTTTCGAATATACAGATCTCATCAAACTTATCGTGGCATTGATCATGGGGGGAATCATCGGTGCTGAGCGAGAACGTTATAAAAAAGATGCCGGATTAAGAACAACGATCATCATCACCCTTGGTTCAGCCCTGTTCACCATCCTCTCACCACGTGTTGGCCTTGGCTCGGAGGAAGGCAGTATCGATATCACCCGCATTGCTGCCAGCGTTGTCAGTGGTATCGGTTTTTTGGGTGCCGGTGTCATCTTGCAAGAACATGGCAGGGTCAAAGGGTTGACAACAGCAGCATCCATCTGGATCGCTGCCGCCATTGGTATGGCATGCGGAGCAGGTGAATTCATCCTGGCAGCTTTTGCTACCTTGCTCACCATGGTGGTCCTGATCGTGTTCACACGCGTCGAAGATATGCTGGAAGCCTCGGTTGAGGAGCGCACCTATGAAATCACCTGTAAACTAAGTTGGAAAAAATACAAGGAGATCAAAAACCTTTTCAAAGAGTACGGTTTGCTGATCAGTAAATCCAAGCAAGAGAAAAAAGCCGAGGGCAACATGGTCCTAACGCTTGAAGTAACTGGACCCACCAAGAAGCACGAAAAAGTAGTACAACATATCCTTTCCGATAAAGAGATCCTCGAATACTGGTTCTAACCTCCTTGGAACTTTGTATACCCTTTCATCGTTTTGTATGTATCACTTATTGGAGAAAATATCATGAAAAGATTACGCAGTATTTTTGGTATTATGATCATCACTTCCATCCTTCTGTCTGCCTGTGGGGGGATCACCATTGAGTTCGGTAATGATGAATCCTCTACCCAGGAGGACCAATCCACTTCCAACGAGGATGCTGGCGAAAATGTAGCTGATCCAGCTGTAAATGAGAGTAATTATCTACTTCCCAAAATGATCCTGGTGGACACAGGTGATGAGATCGGTTTAACCCTTTTCAACCTGCAAGGGCAGCCCATCACAGAGTTGAGAACACCCGGCATTGGGTATGCGATCAATAACCGTGCTATCATGGCAGGTCCAATCCCGGAAGGGCCCATCATGACCCCGCTTGTCTATCATTCCTTTGAAAATCCAGAATCGTTGTTGGTGAACATCAACGATTCCATCGCAACCATTGTGAACACTCCCATGTTCTATGGAATGACTGGCGCTCCAGGAGAAGCTCTGATCGCTTATAGCCGTTACGAGCCCTCCAATGAATCGGTACGCAGCGATCTTTATATTGGAAATCTCGAGACCCTGCCAACCGCTGGACCCATTTACACCCTGGATAACAGCGAGAATTATTATGTGGTCAACCCAATGGCAATCCAATCCCAAGATGGGGTCGCCACCGGGATCTGGTATACCCTCTCTGCATGGGGTATCGGCGGAGATATCATTTACCCAGTAAATAAGAGTCTCTATTTCTTTGATATGACCAATGGCAGCAACACCCAGCTATTCGACGACTCCTGCAACCCGCAAAACATCTCCGTCGACAATACCTGGGCAGCCTGCCGAAGCGGGAGTTCAGATGGCAGCCTGGGTTACAGTATAAAGAATCTGGTCACTGGTGAAACCATGACATTCCCCGTTGACGCTTCCAGCGATCGTGGTGCAGGCTATGGAGCTTTCTCTCCAGACGGCACCTATATCGCCTGGCTGGAAGCCAGCGGCCATCACATGGCTGAAGTGCCCAACTATCACAGCCGCATCCGCGTCGGTCTCACCACCGGCGGGATCGTATTTGATATGGACGATACCACCATCGCGCAAAGCCTGGGCGCCAGCGCCATCCCATTCATGAAACCGGTTGGCTGGCTTGACGCACAAACACTGCTGGTGGATGCGAACTTGAATGATTATAGTATTGAAGTACTTTTCACCATCAATATCACCAGCGGCGCTATTAATAAATTGATCGATGGCGCATTTGTAAACTTTGCATATCCGTAGAAAACCCATCAACGAATACAAAAACCTGGTCACTAAGTAACTGACCAGGTTTTTTTTATTCCGATATAATGCTGCATAGGAATATAGGTAGAAAGGATATCCTTACAATGAAAAAATCGTTATTAGTTCTCCTTGCAGTTCTTGGGGTTTTAGTGCTCAATGCATGCTCAGGAGAGACCACCGAGTCCAACCTGGTTGGTGGGCTTGAAGTGCTGGGAGTCACTCTATCGAAGGAACAGACCAGCGAAGGTCCAACCGCAGCCACAACCGAATTCTATCCCACTGATGTGGTCTACCTGACGGTCGAGATCAAAGGTCGTCCCAAAGAAGGTGTGGTATCAACCGAAGCATACTGGAAAGATCAGTTCATCGCCTCTGTGGATGTTGATCTGGCAACCGTGAATGAAGATGTTTTGATATCGGTTGGCGAGAACACATTCGCCTTCATCAATCTAACCCCAACCGATCCATGGCCGATCAGCGATAACTACATTTTCGCCGTCTATATCAACGATGAAAAATTGGGGGATTATTCCTTCACCGTTATCCCACCTGCCGATGCCATCCCATCCGTTTTGGATTCTGTCACATTAGCCAAAGATGTCGACCAAAACTACCAGCCCATCGATCCAACCACCACTTTCCTTGCGAATGATCCAGTAACGTTAGTAGCAAATGGCGACATCGGAAGAGATACCTGGTTCAGCGTGTTATGGACCGTTTCCGGCGATTCCCTGGTCGATTGCAACACGATCATCAAAGCCGATCAGGATTATCCTGATGATGGTCTGTTCTTCTCCTGCCAACCTGAGACGGGGTGGCCCGTTGGAGAGCACAGTGTGACCCTTTATATGAACGATGAGTTGGTTGGAACGTATGCTTTCACGATAGAATGAAAAATTCTTATGCATGATTTTGTGTGACAATTAGCATTTGCAAATTCATGCAGTTTGCAGTAATATAGAATCACTGTTCGGAGGGAATCATATTTATCCTTCGCACGCTCATCGCAGCACGGAGGCAAGGGGTACCGTGCGAGAAAGGTCGATAGTATCTCGAGGTCAGCTACTATCGACCTTTTATGTTAACTCTTACTCATGTGTGCGATGGTGACCCCCGCGCCGCCCTCATTTGCCAGGGCTGGCTCCCATCGTTCTACATACTCTGACGTACCCAGATAATCGCGCACTACTTTACGAATGGTCCCGGTGCCTTTGCCATGCACGATACGTACATAGGGCACACCCGCCGCATAGGCGCGTTCAATATAGCGCTCCAGTTCCATGACCGCATCATCCACCCGCTTTCCTAATAGATAACATTCAATACCAGGTGACGCGCTGGAGGAGGAATTAACAACTGTTGAACTAACTTCAACATCCTCTTTTTTTATGACCACATCTTTCTTCTTCGAGCGCGCGATCTCCGCTGCACTGACCTTGATGCGCATCTTGCCGATCTGTACTTCGACCATATCCTGCGTGATCGCCTGCACGTGCCCATCCACCTTCAATGAAGGGATGTTCACCCTATCCCCAACCTTCAGCGGGCGGCTTGCCTGCACCATAGTCGGTTTTCGTTCAATTGGGATGATCTGCGCTTCCTCCAATTGATCCAACTTACGATACATTTCCTTTTTCTGCGGTGAAGCAGCTATGCTGTTCTGCGCCTGTTTCTGCATCTGGAGCAGTTCATTGCGCAGCTTTTCGATCTCTTGCGCGGCGAGTTTCTGTGCATCTTCCAGGATCCGCAACCGTTCATCTTCAATGGCATCAAGCCTGTTTTGCAGTTGCTCGCGCATTTCCTGCGCATCAGTATTGGCCTGTTGGGCAGCTTCGCGCTCATTGCGTGCGATCTCGCGCTGGCGGTGGATCTCATCCAGGAGATCATCGGTGCGCAGCTCAGATGGGTCCAGCATGGTGCGCGCGTCCTCCAGGATCACCTCTTCCATACCAAGCCGGCTGGCGATGGAAAGTGCATTTGATCGCCCCGGCAAACCAAGCAAAAGGCGATAGGTTGGTTTGAGGGTTTTCAGGTCAAATTCCATGGACGCGTTCATCACACCAGGCTGCGTATGTGCGAATGCCTTCAGCTCAGGGTAGTGTGTGGCAACCAGATTGGGAATGCTCTTTTGAACCATGTGCTGTAAAATCGCGCGCGCTAATGCCGATCCTTCCTGTGGATCGGTGCCGGCGCCCAATTCGTCAAACAGCACCAATGTATTCCAGCGTGCTTTCTTGAGAATACGCACAATGTTGGTGATATGCCCGGAGAAAGTCGAGAGGGATTGTTCGATGGATTGTTCATCACCGATATCCGCGTAGATATTGCGGAACAACATCAACGCCGACCCTGATTGGGCAGGGATATGTAATCCGGATTGCGCCATCAACGCCAGCAGTCCCGTCGTCTTGAGGGTGACTGTCTTACCGCCTGTGTTTGGTCCGGTGATGACCAGAGAAAAAACACCGTTCTGCAGCCACAGGTCGATCGGCACCACTTTCTGCGGGTCGATCAACGGATGGCGGGCTTTGAGTAATTTGACCAGGGGCAGATTGTTATCTTTTTCAACTTCATTCGGATGGTGCAAAATCGGTTCGCATGCCTGCAGATCTTCCGCATATTTCGCGCTCATCAAAGCCAGATCCAGCACAGCCAGTGCATTCACAATGGTATTTAATTCTTCTGCAACCGCTTCAACCCGGTTAGATAGTTCAGCCAGGATGCGGCGGATCTCCTCCTTCTCTGCCATCTGCAGCTCGAGCAGGGTGTTGTTCAATTCCACCACTTCCAGCGGCTCCACGAACAGGGTCGAGCCGGATGCAGATTGATCCTGCACCACACACTTGATGCGCCCCTTATGCTCCGCGCGCAGCGGCACCACGTAGCGCCCGTTGCGCTGTGTGATGATGGCTTCTTGCAGAAAACGGGTCGTGTTGGGGTTGGAAATGAAACCGGTCAACTTTTGCTGCAGCCGTGCACTGGATGTGCGCATTCTGGAGCGTATGGATGAAAGTTCTGCTGAGGCATTATCAGCGATCTCACCTTTTTCGTTGATGACCTTGCTGATCGCTTCGATCAATCCCGAGGGAGGGTCCATCGGGTCGGTAATAACCATCAAGTGAGGGAATTTATCCTCCAGCTTTGCAAAGAAACGCTTCAACCTGCGGGCGGATTCCAAGGTCGACTTGATATCGATGAAATCAGGAATATCAAGCACACCGCCACGGGTTGTCAGCGCGACCTGGGGGCGAATGTCGTGGGCACTGCCAACGCTCACCTCGGCATGTTCGCTCAACAGGCGGCGCGCTTCGCTGGTTCGCGCCAGGCGATCCTGCGCCAGGTGGTAGTCGTTGGTAGGGCGCAGGGAACGCGCGAGTTTACGCGATGCGCTGAAGGCAGCATACCCCTCCAACTTCTCCAGGATGTGTGCAAATTCAAGCGTCTTTATACTTTTAGTATCCATCACCGTTCAATTATAACTGCGCAACCCTGTTCTGCTAATACTGCAGTTGGGCTAGATTGCTATAATACAGGTGATGATGAAAGCGAAATCCCTGGCAGACCATCTGGATGCGATGACTCGCCCCAGCATATTGGCGACCAAACTGGAGGATGGGAGAGTGCAATGTTTTGCCTGCGCGCACCGCTGCACACTCAAACCCGGTCAGCGCGGCATCTGCAAGGTGCGCTTCAATCATGAAGGTGAGCTGCGCGTCCCCTGGGGTTATGTGGCAGCCGCCAATATCGATCCCATTGAAAAGAAACCCTTCATGCACTTCCTCCCCGGGCAGGACGCCATGACCTTTGGTATGCTGGGTTGCAATTTTCGCTGCGACTTCTGCCAGAACTGGGTCAGCTCGCAGGCGCTGCGCGATCCCGCCAGCGAGGGAGCCGGGCGCTACGTGCAGAAGACCAGCCCGGAAAGACTAGTGCAATATGCCCTGCAAAGCGAAGCCCGCATCATCGCCAGCTCCTATAATGAACCGCTCATCACCAGTGAATGGGCGATCGATATTTTCAAGACAGCCAAAGAAGCGGGGCTTTACCGCGTTTACGTCTCCAACGGTTTCGCCACACCTGAGATCGTGCATGCCCTGCAGCCCTATCTGCAGGGTTTCAAGATCGATCTGAAATGCATGTCAGATAAGCATTACAAAGAATTAGGCGGGAATCTACAGACCGTATTGGACACCATCGCCCTCGCCCAACAGCTTGGCATGTGGGTGGAGGTGGTGACGCTGGTCATCCCCGACTTCAATGACAGTAATGAGGAATTGTGGGATACTGCCCGTTTTTTGGCGAACATATCGCTGGATATCCCCTGGCATGTGACCGCCTTCTATCCCACCTACAAACGTACTCAGACCGCCCCCACCTCGCCGGAGATCCTGCAGCGAGCAGCAGATATCGGACAGGAAGCCGGTTTGCGCTACGTATATGCTGGCAACCGTCCGGGCAGGGTGGGCTCATTGGAAAACACCTACTGCCCAAAATGCTATCATCTTCTGATCGAGCGGCGTGGTTTTTATGTGATCAAAAATAATCTACAAGCAGATGGCACCTGCCCCAACTGCGGCGCAGCGATAGCGGGTGTGTGGGTCTAAATACGACCAACATTAAAAAAAGCTCACCGGATCGAACCGGTGAGCTTTTTTCTATTTGCTGAATATTATCCGAGGATCTCTTCCAGGAAGGTTGCCGCTCCATGATCGTTGTTGGTACCGATCACAAAGTCGGCGATGTCTTTCACCTCAGGGATAGCATTGCCAACGGCAACGCTCACACCCGCCATATCCACCATCTCCAGATCGTTCTTCTGATCACCAAAAGCCATGACCCGCTCCAGTGGGATGCCCTTTCGTACGCATAATTTGCGCAGTCCGTTAGCTTTGGTAACGCCCTTCATCATGACCTCGATCGAGACGGGTGCTCCGCTGCTGATGGTGATGCGTTCTCCCAATTCCTGCATCAGGAAATCGCATAACTCGTGCACTTTGGAAGGATCTTTGCGGTTGATCAAGAACAATTTGCAGACATGATCCAATTTTCCTTCAACATTCTTCCAATCACCAATCGCGGTCACTTTCTCGCCATATCCATCAATATGCGCCGTGTTGTAATTCTCTTCGAGCACATAGATGCTGTCGTGATTGAAAATGGCCATATCCAGACCGTCACTCTTATAGTGCTTCATCACAAATTGAATGATGTCCAGCGCTACCGCCTCTTGCTCGAGGACGTTGCCGTGAGTATCTTGAATGGCTGCTCCGTTTGCCAAAACGAGAGGCGCTTGCAGTTCCAACGGCTCTATCAACACTTTAATGGAAGGGTAGATCTTTCCGGTCGCCAGGGTTACCAATTTCCCCATGGCTTGTGCTTTCTTTATGGCTGCTGCGGTGCGTGGGCTGAGCACCTGGTCATCATCCACCAGGGTGCCATCGACATCAAACGCCAGCAAGTCAACCGCAGCAAGTATATCCTCCTTATGCATAGGCATAGGTTTTCAGAAATCCTTTCAATTATTATTCTTCGATTCGATAACCTAGAGGGCAAATTTCTTATCGTCTGCCATGATGACAGCGAAAGCTTCTTTGAACTCAGGAAGATCCATCGCTAACCGATCTGTATGGCTCCCGCGTCCCAGCAGGGAGAAGTGGTAAGCAAGCTGCCAGAGGGGTGTCATGCAGTAGAGAGGTGAGACCATTTCGTCCACTTCATCGGGGATCTGGATAACACCGTCAAAATCCTTGAATTCGCTCTTGTCGCGTGAGGTCACCAGGACAACCTTGGCACCAATGATCTTGCAGCCTTTGGCGGTCTGGATGATGCGTTGTTCGCTCTTGCCACGTGGTGCGATAGCGATTACGCCCATACCCTTGCGCAAGGTTTGGATGGGTCCGTGCAGGAAGTTTTCCACTGCAAAAGCCTGCGCTGGAACTCCCGCTGATTGGCTCATGCCCAATGCACCTTCATCTGCCGTAGCATAATTGGGGCCTGAACCGATCACGAAGAAATTTCCACAATCTTTTACATTTTCCACAATGGGTTTCACAGCTTCAGCGTAAGTATCGGCTGTTTCCCGCAGCAGAGCAGGAACCCTGGAAAGCTCTTTCTCAAAAGCGGTAACCGCGTCCGAAACCTTCGTTCGTTTGGCAATAGCAACCGCCAGCAGCATCATGCGGAATATTGCCGCTGAATAAGTGCGCGTAGCTGGCAGTTCGACCTTGCCACCTCCTGGTCCGATGAGTGGTTCATCCACACACTGTGCCAGTTGGCTGGTTGGAATGTCCGTCACACCAACTGTGTAAGCACCTTTTTCCTTGGCCATGGCAACTGTCTCGGGATCGCCCTGCGTTCCACCCGAATGAGAATGGAAAAATACGGCCGAATGATCATCCAGGGTGATGGGAGGATAGTTATAAAATTCAGTGGTGATGTTATTGAAAGTAGGAATGCCGGTCAGTGCCGTAAACACATATTTTTCCGCATAGGTGGCAAAGTAGGATGAACCGGTGCCGATCAGGAAGATCTTGTTGATCTTCTTTTCGATGATCTTGTCAGCGATGGTATTGATGCTTTGCTGTACATCTTTTTCCAGGCATTGCGCCAGGATCTCCGGTGTTCCCATGATAGATTCCCATATGTAGTATGGATGGGCATCACGTCGTTTGTTATCTTTCATATTCTTCATTGCTTCGTCGTTCAAAATATTCCTCCAATTAATTAACTAAAATGTTAAATTTCTTTAACCTCAACCTGATTGACCAATGCTTCAATGAGCGATACTTCCGCGATGGATGTACCATCTTTCATGACGCTCGCCGAACCAGCAGCCACACACCAACGCGCCATCTTCTCAAAAGGCCATTGTTCTTTATAAGCATGCACCAGCATTGACATCATCGCATCCCCTGCACCAACCACTGTCTTTGCAGATACGCGCGGAGCGCGTACATCCAAAATGGTGTCTTTATCTGCAAATACCGCTCCTTCTTCCCCCAGGCTGATAGCAGACAGCGCGATGCCGCGCTTTCTAAATTTATCCAGCGCATGGAAACAATCTTTTTTTGTTTCGAGCTGCTTGCCGAGCGCTGTCTCCGCTTCTACCTGATTGATGCGCAATGCAAAAGGAGCTGCCTGATAACCATAGATCAACCACATTCCGCTGGTATCCAGAAAAGCCAAGCCGTCTTTCTCACGGACAGCTTCGATCGCCATGGCATAGAAGCCATTTGGAAGGCCAAGTGGAAGACTGCCAGAAAGCACCCACACATCCCCCGCCTGCGTTCTCGTCTTGATGATATCCAACAGTTTGTGCATATCGTCCAGATCAACACAAGGACCAAACTCATTGAGTTTGGTCATCGTGTTCGTACTGCTCTCGATCATGGTCACATTACTACGGCTTTCACCAGCGACCGTGACCGCTTCCACGCTTAATCCGTCGTTTTGTAGACTTTCAATGAGGGTTTTCCCGATGTTGCCGCCAAAGAAACCCACAACCGTACTATCTTTACCCAATTCCATCAGGCAGCGTGAAACATTGATCCCTTTTCCACCCGCATCGTAGCGAATTGCCTGACCACGGTTATATTCACCTACAGTAAGCGACGACACAATGTAGAGCTTATCTAAAGATGGATTTGCCGTTAGTGTATAGATCATTATTTTTCTATCTTTTCAAATCGATCAGCCATATTATCTATCATAAGGGGTAATGTAGTGTACTGCATAGATTCCAATGATAGACGTGACGGCTCAAAGGGTCCCATCCTGCGCAGGTAATTTGCCATCAGGTTGCATTCCGTTCTCGCCTGGTCAAAGCCCGGATCATCGAATAGATCACGCGGCCCGATCAATTTACCATTGGCTAATTGGAAGCCCATTGCAACCACACGGGGAGGGCCATCACTGCGGCTGGGGTGAGCCTGTGCTTGTGCCACTGGCATCAATGGAGCAAAGTGTGCACCGCGTTCCCAACCCTCTACCAGATGAGGCTGTGCGAAGGGTTCCATTAATTCACCCACTGCCGGGAATTGTGATTGGGCACGGATGACGCAGACCGGATCCTCTTTCCCAACGTGAACACCACGTTCCAGGTTCAACAGGTCGGTGGATGAAACCGCTGCGATATCACCATCTTTGGTGGCAACCGTCTTGACCGCATACACTCCAGCAGTACCGATCAGCGCCAGGAGATTGTAGATATCAACAGGTGTATCCAAGAAGATGCGTTTGCGTTCACGGATATTGTGTACCTCAAAGCGGAATCCGCGTGCAAGTTCAGGCTTGATGGCAAGCCCGATCGTATTGAACGCATCGGCGAATATCTTATAGAGCGGATAGTTCCATGCACCGGGGCTGGTCTTGTCTGCCATAAGAACCACAAAGGTCTCGTTCTTGCGTTCTTCAAAGGTCATCTCTACAAAGCTGGGTCCTAGACCACGGATGGTTCCCTTGAACTCATCAGATAAGAAATCCTGCCCGACACCGCATAATTTCAATTCAGCAGAGCGTTTCGCGCCAGCCTGGAAAGCATCCCAAGCCAGTTTGTGGACTTTTTCATCCTCTTCACCAGCATAATGGCTCATGATCAGTTGAAGATCATCGCCAACCGAGGTTACATATGCATCTTCGATAATTCCCGCTGCGATGCCTTTTTTCATCCATTCTTCAGCAATTACGGGGATATCAGGGTGAACACCGCTGTGTCCAGCCAAACCACCCACATCTGCCTTGATTACACTAAGTGTAACTTTCTTGCCCATACTTTTCTCCTTTGCCATACTACGAATATTGATTTACCGAACCAAGTTTTTCCAGTATCGAAATACAAATACTCTCGACCGCGTCACGCGCTATCGAGAGTATCTTTCGGAAATCACCTTCCTGAGGGTTCGCAGCCAGCTCTTCACGCATTACAGCTGTGAACCGATTGTCAAATGTTGAGGCAATATTGACCTTGCATATCCCATTACGAATGGCTTCCTGGATGCTTTCCCAATATACGCCAGAAGCGCCATGCAAGACCAGCGGGATATCAAGCGTGTCGCGCAGTTTCCGCAGCAGATCAATATCCAGTGCAATACTGCGTTCGCGCATGGAACGCATGGATCCTATGGACACAGCCAACAGATCAACACCACCCTCAGCAATGAAATCACATGCCTGTTCGGGATCTGTTTTCCATTTGCGCATTTCGTCGTCGGTTGGTCTATCTCTGGAATCCGGAACGTAGCCCAAGCCAGCTTCCATATCCAGCCCAACGTGATGCGCCAGTTCACTCACACGACTGGTGAGCGCCAGGTTCTCTGCGTAGGGCTTGTCAGCTGCATCCATGCAGAGACTGCCCACACCAACACGAAAAGCGCGTACAGTGGTCGCCCAATCTGCGACATGATCCAGATGCACCGCAACCGGAACGCTGGCTCTCTGTGCCTCAAAAAGAGCCAGGTTGGTCACAGATTCCAATCCCGCATACCCGATCGCACCGCGGCTAACTTGCAAGATGAGAGCGGAGCGGGTCTTTTCAGCGGCGGAGATGAATGCCTGTACCATTTCAAGGTTGTCTGCGTTGAAGGCACCCACCGCATAATGATTTTCTTTTGCATGAGCAAGGATGGTTGAGATCTTCTGGCAAGGCATTTTTTTCTCCTATTTTTCGTTATTCTTTACGAACGAGTTTCAATGTGCATATCTCACCCGGTTTCAGATCAGGTAGTTGTACCTTACCGTCCTTCGCCGCTAGATGTGCAAGCTTCAAATCTTCTTCATTCAAATTCACCAACACCGCGTGCGAGAACTTATTCGAGAGGTTCAATGTTCCATCAGAAACAAGCCGCGATCCGCCATTGTAGAAGCGCAGGATCAAAGCATCTTCACGTTCTGCCTTTTTTAGACAGGTTGGGATCAAAGTGCCTGGTGAGAGCATCAACAAGGATTCACCTGCTTCCAGATCTCCAGCATGTGGGCTGTTCTGTACGACTGTCATTGGTGCGTTGAACAAACAAGCCTGCTCAGATGTGGATCCAAACCCACCCTCATGAGCATAGAGCGCGTAATTGAATTCCATCGGCTTCAAGAGCAATGAATCTGGTGTGGGAACTTCCAGCCCAGATGCACGCCCAGGGCGGATGACCAGGTTGGGTCGCCCCATGGCACCAACGCTGCGGAAGAGCGTTATCGCCAGGGTTGAGGTTTCACGATCCAGTACCTCGTATTCGGTAAGATCACGATTCAATACTGCGTGATCGATGGTTCCATCATTCAATTCCACAAAATTCTGCTGCGGATACAGCGCTTGTGGGTCTTCTGTCCATCCTTCTTTCTCCCAGTATTCGCGCTGTGGAAGGGAAGTTTGGCGAGCAATGACACCATATTGTTCTTCAGCAAAGGATTGTTCAACGTTGAATCCACTCGTGAAGAGCACACGCAGTCGGTGATCATGCGCATTGTTCTCAAGCGAGGTCTTGATGGAGACCAATGGTGAATCATGTGTCAGTGTGATATCACTGGTGATATTAAGCGTCGTCAGCTCGTTTGCACGCGTTTGGTGATCTTCGGTCAGCCCGACCGGAATCTGCATTGGTATCTCGACGCGATAGGTCGCTTGCAGTGAACCACTATGCAAAGGTGTGATAGTGGCTTTGCAATCTTTGCTCGAGTAGATCTTGTCCTCACGTGGAGGTGAGTAGTTATAGGAGTCACCTGCATCACCATTATCTTCAAAGACATGTTGATCGGTGAATACTTTGTTATTCTTCTTGTGCGTCAAAGTAAAGCTGCCATCCTGGGCAAATTCGAGGCGCACCAGGTCATTTTCTATGCTCATAGCTGTGGTCTTGATGCTGCTATCTTGTGAAGCAGGATTACCTTTTTGCAGGTAGAACACCTGGGATGAAATACCTTTCATCTCTCCAGAAGAGAAGCTGAAGCGTACACGATATCCTTTCACCCCCTCCGCTCGCGGGGTCAATGGCACATATGCATTCTGGTTATAGTAGATATTCGGATCATCAGGGCGACGTCCAACCTCTTGAAGAAGATCTTTCTCACCCTCTTCTTTATCCGAAACGGCCATGGCTTGAACGGAAGGATCGATCCCCAAATTCACCTCTTCCACACTCAGCACCTGCGCCGGAACTTGTTTACCGCTCGCATCTTGTAGAACAAAATCAGAGAAGGGTAATACAACCTCACCTTCCACAACCTCATTGCGTTTCATAGGTTGGGTATTGATAACTACCAGCGGGATACCGGGTTGTGCATCCGTCTGGACCTGGGCGGCAAAGGATGCGCTCTGGTTGCGCAGCATAGCATCGCCCATTTCCATGGCATCTTCAAAACGTCGAGTGGCTGCCTGAAGAGCTTCATCAGTGCAGCAACAGCAGATAGAATCATGCGCCTGAGACTGGATGATGTACTTCCAGGCGTGATTGATGACATCATTGGAATAGTCCTCGCCATACAACCAGGTGATAGCGTTCAAAGGTTCAACGTATTTTTCTAATAAAGTCTGTGATCTTCGATTTAACTGCTTGATATCCATGCGGGTGGCGTCAATTCCGGGGTGAATACGCATGGTCTTGGCATTACGGAACTCACCAGATAGTGTAGGCAGTGTCTTGAAGTCAACTTCTTTTTCGATTTCGTCAAACAGCGAATCCAGGTCGCTGTGCACCAACTCAATCCCAGTTCCCTCGAGTTCCCTATTTACAGCTTCGATCAGCTCGGTGATCTCGGGGCTGAAACTGGAATGATCCCAACCGCGCATGAACAGCACATGGTCGGTGGTTGCCAGGGGTTCCATATCTCCCATCGCTTTTTTAATGAAAGCCACAGCTTCATCCACATTTGCGGGCATGGCATATGCATTCCCGTAACTGTATGGCATCCAGATCGAACGCACGCTACTGCCATCTTTAGCAGCCCAGTTGAACTCGGTCTTTTGTAGATCCTCATCACATAAACCGCGCCAAAAGACAGCGCGGTCGATCCCAAAGCCTTTCAGGATCTGTGGAATCTGGGAGGCCTGGCCAAATGAATCAGGGAAATAACCGATCTTAAGATTGCGATCATAATCCTCACACATCAGGTGTCCGATCAAAAAATTGCGGACAAGTGCTTCACCGCTGGGGATATATTCATCGGGTTGGATGTACATTGGACCGATCGCGATACGCCCGGATTGGATATGTTTCTTCAGCCGTTCGGACTGATCGGGTCTTACTTGTAAATAATCTTCGATAATTGCAGTCTGACCATCCAGCAAAAAGCTGTGATAGTCGTCATGTGAGTCGAGCCAGTCAAGGAGCTTATCCATCAAGTAGACCAGATAAATACGGAATTCTTGAAAAGTCCGGTACCATTCTCTATCCCAATGAGTATGGGTCACAAGATGCAGCTTCATGATAAAAAAAAATCTCCTTTAACTAATTGTTGTACTTGCTCGACTCAATATGACTCAAGCGTTATTTGTTTGTTCTTTATAATATGCGATGGCTTCATCAATGATGGCATCAGCGCGCCTAATCGCATCTGCGGGGATCGTTTTGAAAACGATCTTTTCGTCAAATCTCTCTTTTTTCTCAATACCCAGATCGACCGCAAAGATCGCGAAATCTGCTTCTGCAAGCACATCATCGGGAACTTTATTCTCAATCCCGACCGCACCTTGCGTTTCAACCCAGATCTCCAAATCTCGTTTCTTGGCAGCTTTTTCAAGTGCCTCAGCAGCCATATACGTGTGGGCAATTCCCACGGAACAAGCTGTTACAGCAACGATCTTCATATGTAATACCTCCGGTAATTTATCCGATCATCACTCATCATTGCTCCCGGGAGAAGAATACCCGGGAGCAACTTTTAGCTACTTTAATTATTCTGCTTGTTTCTTCGTACCTTTAAGAAGGTTGACAACAAGAGCTGTTACAAGTGAACCTGCTGCCAAAGCAATCAAATAACCAAGTGGTTTATCAACAACGGGCAGGATCAAAACGCCACCCAGGGGTGCGTTGTTGCCAACACCGAGTGCACCGGCGATGGCGCCAGCCACACTAGAACCCAGCATGGAAGCGAACATAACACGCAGCGGATCTACAACTGCGAAGGGGATCGCGCCTTCAGAAATGGTGACCAAACCCAGGACGAGGGAAGCCTTACCAGCTTCTTTTTCTTCCTGTGAGTAGAGTTTGGGGGACAGGAATGTAGCGATCGCCATTCCAATGGGGGCTGCACTGATTGCAGGACCAACCATACCCATAGGTTCGAGGATACTCTGTCCGAGCATACCAACTGCGAATGTGTAAGCAACCTTGTTCACAGGGCCGCCGTAGTCAACACCGATCATAGCGCCCAGAATTGCGCCCAAGAGGATGGGGGCTGCACCGGACATGTTTGCCAACCAGCTTGTGACAGCTGTCATAGCGGCTACAACAGGCGTCTCGATCACATAGTGCAAGATCACTGCGGTCAGGAAAGTGGAAACGAGGGGGTATACAACCAGTGACATGATGGGCTGAACATTCTTGTTCAGTTTAACCTTCTTGAGGGTGTAAGTGATGTAACCAGCAATCAAACCGACGATCATACCGCCCAAGAAACCAGTACCAGCCTGGTTTGCCATGTAACCAACGATGAGACCAGGAGCGATACCAGCACGATCAGCGATGGCATATGAAGTGTACGCAGCCAGTACAGCGACGAATAAGCCCATACCAGTGCTGCCGACGGACATCAAGAAATCAACGAAACCACCTCCGAGACCAAAGCTTTGCTGAAGTATCAAGCCGATTGCCAGGAGTATAGCGCCAGCCAACACGACGGGAATCATGTAGGAAACACCTGTCATCAGGTGCTGTCTGGTCTTTTTCAATAAATCACGATATTCACTCATTTTTTATTTCTCCATTTTTTTTAAATTGGGTGGATAAAGAAACTAATAACAACTAAATGTCTCGATAAATACTCCTTTCTATTATGGTTGTTTTACTAGATACCCCGCACCATCACAAATTACTGACATAAACTCATCTTTATTTGGTGCCTTTATAAGTTCCTCACGAAATTCTTCGTGTACAAGCATTCGTGCAATACTGGCCAACATCCCCATATATTCCGCGCTCTCCACCTTGGCAGGTACCGCCAGCATGAAAACCAGAGTTATTGGAGCATCGATCGTCCCGTTCCAGTAAAAGCCAGAACTTCTGCCGATCGCGATTGCAGGTTCATTTACTGCTGTAGTTCTTGCATGTGGAATGGCGATCCCAAAACCGATAGCAGTTGTGGTTAATTTTTCTCTTTCATGAACCGCGTCAATGAAGATATCTTTTGATGTAAGGATATTCGTCTGATAAAGTAATTCGGATAATTCATCTATTGCTTCATCTTTATTCTGTGCTGTAAGATTCATTTCAATACGTTGTGGGTTAATAATATTTTTAATATTCATAGGACTCCGAATTTACTAAGTATTGGTAATAATATTATTTTACTACCATTATATTATGTAATAATAACATATAACACCATTATTTTAGTAATATTTCTATAGTGATTTGTATTTTATTGATTATTATTTATAATAGAGGGTAGGGATTCAATTGCTGTATAATAGAAATTCAGTGAAGTGAGATCACATGGACAATATCGAGGTCGGAGAGAGAATACGTGAAGCTCGCAAGCAAGCGGGCTTTTCACAAAAAGAGCTGGCGAATAAGAGCAATATTGCTGTTAATACGCTCAGTCTGCTTGAACGCGGGCAGACTTCTCCAACCGTCGTCACCTTACAGAAATTGGCGACACAATTAGGTGTTGATATCACTTTTTTCTTCACCGATACCAAAGAGACTGCAGATGTCGTCTTTACCAAAGGAAATAGACTTACCCCAAATTTCATCGCCGAAGGGGAACTGTATAACCTCTGTCCGAATAAACCCAACAAACTCGTTCAACCATTACGCATCAAGATCAAGCCCGGTGCCAAATCCGCAAAAGCGGTGTCACATGATGGCTATGAATTTGCCCACTGTCTGGAAGGTGAGATATTATTCACACTGGCTGATAAATCTTTCCTGATGGAGCGGGGAGATTCTATCTATTACAACGCCAACATCGAACATCGCTGGCAAAACCTCAGCATCACCGATGTATCACAAATGATCCTCATCATGATATCCGCTGAAGAGGATGCTGATATCAATTGCGATATCGTACAAGATGCGCTGAAGTAAGTCTCACCGAACATATCCTGCCAAACATCCAATCCAGAAATCCGCCACATGTACATGGAACTTTAATCCAAATTCCACGTTAATTAAGTACAACATAAATGGTTAGCAGCATTTTTTCGCGTAGCTTTTTCTACCAA